>OLPA01000326.1_pt1 | contig 44357 bp, 32 predicted proteins | sample 1672811 | NCBI WGS metagenome assembly OLPA01 (sample SAMEA3136726, study PRJEB25190) | human gut metagenome | biome: human gut; feature: human-associated habitat; material: faeces | place: Austria | collected 2013
TTATTCATTTTACAAAGAATACTTGGGGATTTATGCCGGTGAAGGTGCATGTGAGCGGTGATTTTATCCAGATTGGAAGGGATAACTTTACAACGGACGATTTTGTGGGAAATCTGTTTGATTTCAGTTATATCATTCATCCGGAAAAGGCTCATGCGGGAAATAATTATGGACAGATTGTTTTTGAAAGTCCGTATGAATCGCTGACCTATGAGGTAATGTTGGCCAATCACAAGGATCATGCAGAGAACAGACGTGTGGCAGATAAGACGATTGCATCAATCATAAAGGATTTTCTTGCGTGTAATGCGGAAGGAAAGGATCTGACAGCCTGGGCGGACGCAACAAGAGAAAAACTGAAGGGACTGGATATATATTCAGAAGACGGAGATGTTTATCCACTGTTTGATGCACTGTTGCGGGTGCATCCGTTGCGGGAGCATCGGTGGAAGCAACATCGGTGGTTGCGGGAGCATCCGTTGAAGGAACGTCGGTGGAGGCAACATCGGTGGTTGCGGGAGCATCGGTTGCAGGAACATCGGTTGCAGGAACATCCGTTGCGGGAGCATCCGTGGTCTTGGGAGCATCGGTTGCATCGGGTGCGGGGGATGCGGACTCAGCGGGAATCTTCCAATCATCGCCGTAGAAAAGCAGGCAGGCTGCTGCACCGAAACCGTCAAAGTATTTGCTGAGCAGGTTTTCGTTCATGATGTAGCCGTGCTCTTTGTAGCCGCCGGGGGAATCGGGATCGGCAGTGGGCTCGGGAGTTGCATCGGGGTTGGGAGTTGCCGAGGGGTCGGGAGTTGCGGACACGAATACGGTGTCGCTCTGGTAATCGCCGTTGGTGACATACTTGTCAACAAACTCGTCGAGGGAGATGCCGCTCTCAAGCGCTTTGCGGATTTCATCAAGCTTTTTGTTCTGTTCATCGGTGAAAACGCCTTCAACGGTATCGCTGACCTTGTCAGAGTTGTCATACTGAACGAGAAGGTGCTTGACGGTGAACATATCGTTGGGAGTGTAGAGGGGGATCATGCCGGAACCGCTGATGTAGGAGTTGTAAGCGGTCATGAACGCGGAAACGTCCTTGCCGTAGCTGTCCCTCTGGGAGAGAGTGTTCTCGCTGATGTATTTTTCAAAAGCGGATGCGTCGAATTGAACTTCGGAATAGATTTTTTCCTGAAGCATTTCCATCATCATGGATTCAAGCTCGGACTGCTTGAGGGACTTCATGTATGCTTTGTAGGAAGTGCCCTGCTTTTTAAGCGCTGCCTTGAACTGTTCAAGCTTGTTTTCGCGGATGGCAGCCTCGTCGGCGATGCTTGCATCGACTTTGTAGCTTGCAATTGCCTGATCAAGCTTAGCATCAACGTTCTTCTGAAGCTCGTCCTGGCTGATTTCTTTGTCAAGGCCGAGTTCATAGCACTTGTTAAGAGTCACGCCGTAGGTGATGAGCTGGTTTTTAATAAAACCGTTGAAATCATCCATGCTCTTTGCGTAATAGCTGTACTGCTGATAAATCTGCTGGTACTGTGAAAGTTTAATTTTCACCTTGCCGATTTTGCCGATGGTGGGGTTGTTGTCGGTTGCGGAGCAGGCGCAGACACCGAGCAGCATTGCAGCCGCCATAAGCAGTGCAATAAGTTTTACAAATACTTTCTTGTTCATCATTAGTCTCCTTCCGGTTAGTTCGTTGGTCGAATCGAAACTTCAATACATTTTAATAGCAATTCAGGTTTTTGTCAATAGCGGTTGGCAATTATTTTCAGCGGTTCGGCACGGGAAGAGTCGAGCTGCCGGTGCCGTAATGCAGCTCGCCCTGCACAGGAACGTATTTGTCGGTGTAGAGCTTTTCAACATCGCCTGCCGGCTGACCGTCCGCACCGATAAGCTGCCTGTAAACTTCAACGACGTAGCCGTAACGGGGCGAAATGACCATTTTCGAATATCCTGTCGGCCAAAGCGGTTCGGCAATGCGTTTGGGTTCGGGAGGGTCGAGCTTTTCTATGGTATCCGACCAGATTTTGTAATGCGTGCCGTCATCGGGCTGCGTGCCGTAAACAAAGGTGTAAACTGTTTTTGTCCGCATGTCCGCATAGGCAAAAAGGAACATCGGAGACTCCGCTGCATTGCTCCACACAAGGTCGGGCCCGTAATACGAAACGGTTGCGTCAAGTCCCATTGCAACATAGCTTCCGGGGATTGAGTGATGGGAGCGGCTGACGATGCGAATATCGGGGCCGATAAGCAGCAATGAATTGTACAGTGTTGAGCTTACCTGACAGATTCCGCCGCCGGGAGTGTCGATATATTCTTTGCCGCCGGAAATCCCGTGCGCGGGAAGCCAGCCGAGTTCTTCGGTGCGCGGCCCAAGAAGCTCGTTGTAGCTGAGCTCTTCGCCCGGTTCGAGAATAACGCAGTTAAGCAGCCCGGCCGCTTTTTGAACGTTGCGGGAACGGGACTCGTTGCTTGTTGCAAATTCGGTTGAGAAACGGGAGAGTTCACGCATTGAGTCAATGAGCGTGTTCACATCGCCTTCGGGTTCAACTTCTTCGAGAAGGAGCGAAAGAGACGCGTTATAATTCCCGGAATTGAACGCATCGGAAATCTGCTTCAGCATATCTTCGCGGTTAAGACAGGAGCCGTTGCTGCCGGTATGAAAAAGGATCTCTCCGACAACTGTTCCGTCGGGAGCTTTGACCGTTTGAGTTTTGCAAACGGTTGAAATATCGCCGCCCGTGCCGTAACCCGGTTTGCCGCCGCCGACACGGTTCAAAAGCGTCACATAGGGCTCGACAGGGGGGTGATCCAGCTGAGCAGCTGCTTCGGATACGATTGCGGCAACGCTCTCCTCGTCCATCCGAATGGTGTAGCTGCCGACTTCAAAACCATTTTCGGCAATTTCAACGCGCTTCAGATAATTCTGATAAGGGTCGGAATCGCTTCTGCCGAGTTTGAACGCAGAGCTGAGCAGCTCGTTGATGTTTGTCGTAATGCGAAAATCCGATGCGGTGAGAACAATGGCAACATTGTCTACCGTTACGGAAATGTTGATTTTCGAAAACTCCGCACTCAGCGCATCAAGCATTGCATTGCGTGCGTTTTCGTAATCCATTCCGCCGACGGGAACACCGGAAATTGTGACGCCGGGAATAATACGGTTGTCCTCAATATATTGGTATGACGTGCCGCTGCTTTTCCCGGAAACGAGCGTGGTTCCGTCCGCCTGAGCAGTGGTTTTGAGCCAGTTGTTTTCTCTGTAGGTGCGTACGGCGCGTTCATGATCCGCTTTAAGTGAAAAATGAACGATAACAAGGGAAACGAGCGCAAAAACGAACACCGCCAGCGCACAGACGAGAACGCCGAAAGGTGAACGGAAATCTATGCCCAAAACACCCTTCCGATTGCGGGAACGGGTTTGGGACACTGTGGAACGATTATTGTTGTCCAAGGAGCAGCCTCCGTGAAAATTTAATCCTCAATGTGTTTTTTTGCCGATTGCGCTTGATTGAAGAGCAGCGTATCGGAAAAAAGCACATTATTCAACATCTATCATTATAGCCAAATTTGTGCCGAACTTCAACATTAGGGAATGATATAATTTTGCTGACGCATCGATTGGCAATTGAAACGGAGGCGGAAGATGTTCGGGGCGAATACGATGAACAGGGAGCCGGAATATCAAATCGACAGGAAAATTAAAATATATAATAATTTTTAAAAAAAGGGGTTGCAATTGTCCGCAGAGTGAGTTATAATACAACACGTTCCGCAGGGAAGCAACGCTGGTGTAGCTCAGTAGGTAGAGCACGTCATTGGTAATGACGAGGTAGTCAGTTCGAATCTGATCACCAGCTCCATAAACCGCTCAAATTGTTTGAGCGGTTTTTTTGTGCCATATGTTCGGTGCGGAACCGCAGCGGCGGGTCTTTTGAAAACTCTCAAAAAGTTCACGATTTCAAAGGTTTATTAATCCGTAAAAATGAGGACTGCCGCGAAATTTGCGGCAGTCCTTCTCATCGTTTTTTGTCAGGCACTTATTGACCGTGCTGCTTATTCGGCGCAGGTCGGATCTGCTCCCGATACTTTATTGCCGTAACGGTTGTATGAATCGGCAAGCCGCACAAAATCGGCCGCTGCAAGCTCTTCTGCTCGGACGGTCGGCAAAAGTCCGGCATCGGAAATCACTTCGTCAACATTGTTTTTCGGAATCAATTGCAGCATATTGTTTCGGAGCGTTTTTCGACGCATCGCAAATGCGGCACGAAGCACCTTTATAAAATTCGGCGGAAGCTCGCTGCCGTTTCGTTCGAATTTCAGCACACAGGAATGAACCGACGGCTCGGGGTAATATGCCGCGGGTGAGAGTTTCAGTTCGGTTGAAATGTCGAAAAGATACCGGGAAACAATCGAGAGCGGCCCGTAGTTCACATCACGCGGTGCCGCAAAGAACCTCTCCGCTGCTTCAACCTGCATCATCAGCACCATGCGCTTTACAGGGAGCCCGGATTCAATCAGCCGCATACAAATAGGTGATGTTATATAGTACGGAAGATTTGCAGCAACAGTAAAAGGCTCTCCGCCGAATGCATCGGAGATTTTTGCAGGCGGAACCTTCAGAAAATCGCCGCAAATGAGCTGCACGCTGCGTTTATCCGCGAGTTTATCCGCGAGTTTATCCGCAAGAATTTCGACAAGTGTGCGGTCTATTTCAACAGCAAGCAGATTTTTCGCTTTTTCCGAAAGAGCGGATGTCAATGCACCGAGCCCGGGACCGATTTCAAGCACGTTTTCGCCTTGGCAGTCTGCAAGCGCTGCAATGCGGCTTATCGCTTCGGTATCGATAAGAAAATTCTGCCCCAGAGCCTTGTTCGGGGTCAAACCCAGTTTTTTTATCATTTCTTTTGAATCTGTCATGATTGAAATTTTAATGCAGATTTGCATATATGTCAACAGAATCCGAAAAATAATGCGCATATTGAGAGTTTTTTATCCCAAAAAGCTGATTGCCGACGGAAAACCGCCCTGACGGTTAAAAAAAGACTGCCGCCGTGCGAATAACTGTGTGCAGCGGCAGCTGATGTTAAACGCGCTTTCTTTAAAAAAACAGAAAACAGCGAATCGAAACACGATATTGCTGCCGACGACATAAACCACGGGCAATGCGGCTTTACATATTCTCCCTTCGGTAGTATAATTATAATGCATGATTATAGCTCGAAAGATTTGAAAACAAAAGAATTAAATCGGGGTATGAGTATCGAGGTATAAATATCGAGGTATAAACAGGAATGAAACTGACTTTCGGAACAAAAACAAAAAGATTTTTTTGCTTTATCCTTTCCTCTCTGATGCTGCTTTCTTTATGCTGCACGGTTTTTTTCGCTGCGGGATGCAGCCGGAAGACGACGTCCGGGGACGAACAGGCGTTCACATTGTTCATGAATTCAATACGCAACGGGCAGTTTACGGAAGCTTTTTCCTTCATCAGTGCTCATGTTGCGCCGGAGAATGCCGTTGACGACAGCATCGAAGCATATAAAAACACAATAACTCTCGCGCAGTTCGAAAAGCGTTACGAGAGCCTGTTTTCGCTGCTCGGCGTGAACGATATTGAATACAATATTGCTGAAGAGAACGTTTCCGGAAATTCAAAAAAAGTCATTAAATACACGATGACATATAAAACACAATCCGCGGGCGACCTGACAAACGAATACGAGATGACTCTTCTTAAAGAGAATAATCTTTGGCGGGTTGTATGGCAGCCGAGCCACATTTTTCCGGATATGGCATGGGGCGACACGTTCGACAGGGCAACGCTTGCGGCAGAGCGCGGCGATATCGTTTCTCACGGAGCTGTTGTTGCAACCAATGTCCGCCTTGTGACTGTTTACGCGCTTTTAAGCGAAATTGCGCCGAAAAAAGTGATTACGGATGAAATAATGCAGGAAAATGCGGGCATGAGCGAGCAGGATGCGGAAAAAGAAGCGGACAGGCTTTATTCCGATGCGGAGTATCTGAATACACGCTTCTCGGCGGAATTCGATGCCGCTGCTGCCGAAATTGCCGCTGTGCTCGATTTGGACGCCGCAGAGCTGCGAACAAAATTCGGAAAGAACACAAACGAGTTCATCACCGTTTATCAGGCGATGCCCGATGAAGTTACCGTTGAACAGCAGGAACAGCTGAATGCCGTAAACGGAGTTCATGTTGACACCGAGCACTACGGTTCAAAGCGATATTACCCTTACGGGAGCCTGCTTGCGCATACATTGGGCTATATTTCGTTCGCAACATGGGAGGAGATACAGACATATAACGAGGGACGCGATCCGAACGACGGATTATATACTACTGACAGCAAAGTCGGTAAAAGCGGCATAGAAAAGCTTTACGAAAGGGAGCTCCGCGGCAAGGACGGCTATTATTTCTTCATCCGCGGAACGGACGGAGCCGTTAAAAAGGTCATCTATCGCAAAGATAAAGTTGACGGCAGCGATGTGATGCTGACGATCGATTTCAAATTGCAGCAGCGCACAGAGGAACTGCTGGATCTTGTGCTTTTCGGTACGGACACGGCGGGTGCGGTCGTTGTTATGAACCCGAAAACGGGAGAAGTGAATGCAATTGCTTCCAATCCTTCCTATGATTTAAACAGGTTTATAAAGGGTATGAGCGGCGATGAATACAAAACCCTTGAAGAACAGGAGAATGAGCCGCTCAGAAACCGCGCAGCAAGGGAACTTTACCCGCCGGGATCAACTTTCAAGGCGTTCACTGCTGCTGCTGCGCTTGATACGGGTACGGTGAATGAGAATTATGTTTTCACCGGCTATATCGATAATGATTACTGGAAGCCGACCGGTTACGGGGAATGGCCTTGGCCGCGCATAAAACGCACGCGCGTCTATCACCGCACGGAACCAATGAACATGACAAACTGTATGCTGCATTCCGACAATATTTACTTTGCGGATGTTGCACTGAAAATCGGTCAGGAGAAATTCATTGCATATTTTAATGAAAAACTCGGCATGGACAAGTCGCTGCCCTATGAATTGGGTGCCGCCCGCTCCCAGCTTTACAGCCGCGGCAGCGTGATGGACAACAAAATGCTTGCGGACTCCGGCTACGGACAGGGCCAGGTGCTCGTGACGCCGCTTCAGCTTGCGGCAATGTTCTCCGCATTTGCAAACAACGGCGATATGCCGACCCCGCGAATCACGGACGGATTATATGTAACGGACGGCGTGGAATACAAATGCATTCGGAAAAGCGAATACTCCGTATGGATGGAGGACGCAATTTCGACAAATGCAATAAACAAAATAGTCCCGATGCTCCAAGGCGTTGTGGATCCGAACAAAAACGGAACGGGCCGTTCGCTGCGTGTCACGAATGTTGACGTTGCGGCAAAAACGGGTTCGGCCGAAATCGGCAAAGACAAAACCCGCATGTATTCGTGGTTTGCCGGTTTTCGCCTTAACGTTGCGCAGGAGGATGAGCGTGTTGTGATCGTAATGCTCGATGTTCCCGATTCGGGCGCATACTCATCCCTGAAATTTCAGATAGCGCGCGAGCTTTTGAAGCTGGACGACACCCCCGATCCGAATGCTCCGCCGGCGGAATAAAACAGGCTTTGGATGAAATGCCTGCGGTCAGCGCCGGCTGTCTGCGGGTTTGGAGGATGCGGTTATTTTGCGGATAAACAGCAGCATTGCGGCGAACATCATTGCCGAGGCTGCAAGCCGCATATAGAACCTGTACGCCGAAAAAAACGAAAGAGCATATAATCCCATGCCCGCAAAGAAGTACTTTGAAGCGTGTTTTTCCGTGCGGAGTTTCGATGCGGCGCGCTCAGCGCGGACCCTGACGGATACACGCTCGGCGGGAGGAAATGCAGCTTTGATTTCGGAATCGATTTCGGCATCGTCGGGCAGGAAGCGTTCGCGAATTTGCGGAATTGTTTCAAGCAGCCTAAACTCAACTGCGGTGGTGCCGACGGTGCGCACGGCGGATTCCGCTTCCGGTGCGGGTTTCGAAACTGAATATATCACGATGTGCGAAAGGCCTTTTTCAAGAGCCTCGCGAATAATCGGAAGAATATCATCAAAAGTGATTGCTTTTTCAGTTCGGAGCAGATAAAACGAGCGAGTTGCACTCTGTTCGGAATACGCTTGATTCGGGTATTCCGAGGATGAACGGTGCAGGCTGCGGATCACTTCGTCCACTTCGGGCGAAACGAGTATCCTGCGCCGCAAAATCGACTCGGATGTTTCTCTGCGGAGTTTTTTGATGTGGGCATTAAACCGCAGGCTGCGCAAAAGGCTTGCAGTGAGCAGTATTGACGCGGAAATGAGCATTGCGGCAAACAAAGACGCGGCGCCGTGATGCAGCTTTCGCGAAACAAGCAAATAAAGTGCGGCGGTCAGCAGCAGTGCCGAAAACACGTTGTCGCATATGCGCGCAAAGCGGGATTTGCCGCCGTTGAAGCTCCGATTATAACTTTTCAACAATGTGTCATTCATAAAATCAGTATGGCACATAGATATGTTTTTCATTCACAAACGGTTCAGGATGTTGTATAATATGCATATGAAGATTGGAATTTACGGCGGAACATTTGACCCCGTTCACATGGGGCACATATTTGTTGCCCGTTCCGTGAAACAGGAGCTTGGGCTTGACAGGGTGGATTTTGTTGTTGCGGCAGATCCGCCGCATAAGCATTCCGCAGAGCGCACTTCGGCTGCATTAAGATTCGATATGGTCTGCGCCGCTTTGAAGCGCGAACGCGGAATGCGCGCTTCCGATATCGAAATTCGCCGCGGCGGAGTCAGCTACACTGTTGACACGCTGCGCGAAATGAAGCGGATAAACAAGAAAGCCGGGCTGTATTTCATTGTCGGAGCGGATATGCTTGAAGATTTCCCGAAATGGAAAAATCCAAAAGAAATACTGGAGCTTGCAGCTCTTGTTGCCGTCAACAGACGCGGTCAGGAACGCGATATAGAAGCTCTTGCAGACGGGATAAGCGCTGAATTCGGCGGCAGAGTCGAGATTATTTCTGCGGAAGGGCCGGACATATCCTCAACGGAAATCAGAAGGCGTGTTCAAAACGCACAAACCGTTGAAAGGCTTGTGCCGCTTTCCGCCGAAATGCTGCTTTACGAAAAGCGCTTGTATCAGCCCAAAAGCATAGAGCAGCTTGCGGAACGTGTTTCGAACGTTTTGGATGAATACAGAATGCGTCACACAATGCTGACCGTGCGTGAAGCTGTCGGACTTGCTCAGTATCACGGGCTTTCAACAGAAAAAGCGCGGCTTGCAGCTCTTTTGCACGACTGCGCAAAGCTTGGGCGTGAAGAGACCGTTCGATATGCCGAAAAAATGGGTTATGCGCTGACAAATGAAGAACGTGAAAATCCGTTTTTGATTCATTCGCGCATAGGTGCACTGCTTGCAAGGGATCTGTACGGAGTGCAGGATACGGAAATATTGAACGCAATAGAACGGCACACCGTCGGATGTGCGGAAATGACCCCGTTTGATGAGGTGATTTTTCTTGCGGACAAGCTTGAGCCGTCACGTGATTACAGAAGAATACGGGATTTGCGCGAGCTTGCTTTCAGAGACCTCGACAGGGCGACGATAGCGGTTCTTCGGAACACTATCGAATACACTGAAAATAAGGGAATGCGCATTCATCCGCAAACGGAAATTACCATTGCAGCACTCGAAAAACGGGTGAAAGCCCGCCTGCACGGCGGCGATTGAGAAAAAACGTCAAATCGGCAGCGGCGGTGAGTTTTAAGCCGATTTTATCCCGGCTGAATTTGATACGGGCAATGTCGAATAAAAAGACGTACGATTAATAAAAATAATATCAATATAGATATAATCGGAGGAAGAATGGAAACTAATAACGAAAACAAAAACATCCTTTCGGAACCGGAACTCAGGTTTCGCGAGGAGCTTAAAAATTGCGTAAAGCGCATTGTGGATGCCGCCGATGCAAAAAGAGCAAACGATATTGTTGCGGTCCATGTGGGAGACAAAACAATCATTACCGATTGGTTCGTGTTCATGAGCGGCACATCGCCGATTCATGTAAAGGCGCTGAGTGATGAAATTGAAGATTGTGCCGCCGAAATGGGGCTTCCGATGCGCCGCAGGGAAGGCTATTCCGAAGGCCGTTGGATCGTGCTTGACTTTGCCGGAATTCTTGTGCATATTTTCCATCCGGAAGAGCGCGAGTATTACAATGTTGAACGGCTGTGGATGGATGCAACAACCGAAATTATTCGTCCCGAAAAATAAAACTCGGATAAAGTAAAAAATTTGAAAAACATTGCACCCTGCTCCTGCGGGAAACAGCGATTTAATTGTGTATCGGCAAGAAGGCCGTGTTTTCAACCTGTTATTTGAAAACGGATAAGCCATTGTGCTGCCGATACATGTAAAACGGGGAGCAGGGCGTTTTGTATTTTGCACCGGAATGCTGCGAAAGCAAATGCGAACATCAGGGACGGAGGAACGTTATGAATAAATCAAACAGAGTGCTTGTTGTCGAGGATGATGCCGCGATCGTTCGTGCGTTGAGCTCGTTTTTGACGGATGAGGGCTTTTTGTGCAAAAGCGCAAACGGGCAGGCCGAAGCGCTGCGGCTTTTTGAACAGGAGGAGTTTGATATTGTGCTGCTGGATGTTTCGCTTGCGGACGGCAGCGGCTTTGTTGTTTGCTCCGCCATGAAAAGCAAAAAGGATATACCCATTATTTTTCTGACGGCTTCGGGTGATGAACACAGCGTTGTTACGGGACTTGAGCTCGGTGCGGATGACTATATTGCAAAGCCTTTTCGGCCGCGGGAGCTTGTTTCGCGCATCAAAAACGCTCTTCGACGGGCGGGAAAACCGCAGGCCGCGGTCAGTCTCGGCGATGTGCGTGTTGACATTGAGAGAGGAGCCTGTTTCCGCGGGGATACGGACCTTTGCCTTTCGGCATTGGAATACAGGCTTTTGCTGACGCTCATAAACAACCGCGGGCATGTTTTAACGCGCGCACAGCTGCTTGAACACATTTGGGATGTTGCGGGCGACTTTGTGAATGACAACACCTTGACCGTTTATATTAAACGGCTGCGCGAAAAACTGGAAGCCGATCCGCAGACTCCCTGCATTATTAAAACGGTGCGCGGCGTCGGATACAAAATAGACTGAATATATGCGGTTTGCCGCCGAAGAATAACGCAAAGGGGGCATGGAAAATGAGAGTACTCAGAAATCCGGATGTTTGTGCGCTGACGCTGACAACGGCCGCAGTCGGTATCGCCGCAAGCGGAATATGTTTTTATTTAAATCAGAAAGCGGGGCTTATTGCGGCCGCCGCTTTTGTAATTGTGATTTCGGCTCAGCTTGTGAACGCTGCGCTGCGTCACAGGCATTTCAGAAAGCTTGCGGACGAAATCGACGGCATTCTCCACGGTGCGGAGGACATATGCCTTTCAAAGTATCGTGAAGGCGAAATCAGCATACTTGAAAACGAGCTCACAAAGCTGATTGTTCGTCTTCGCGAGCAGGCAGATGCACTGCGTTCGGACAAAACAAAGCTTGCGGATTCAATTGCGGACATTTCTCATCAGATAAAAACTCCGCTCACGGCGCTTAATCTGATTGCGGAATCTTTGGGCAGGAGCGGCATGAATGCAGAAAAACGCATGGAGCTTCTTCTTGAACTCCGCAGGCAGCTGACAAGGATCGAGTGGCTTGTTTCCGCATTGTTGAAGCTTGCAAGGCTCGATGCGGATTCTGTCACTTTCAGCAGGAAACATGCCGAACTTGCGGCAATTGTTGACGGAGCGGTTGAGCCGCTGGAAATCATGGCGGAGCTGAAAAATGTGCATTTCGAAATTGATGCTTCCGGGTTTGCATACTGCGATCCGGATTGGATGACGGAAGCTTTGGGCAATATACTTAAAAACTGTGTCGAACACTGTGAAAACGGAAGCATATATGTCACTGCATCCGAAAACCCGATTTATTCGGAATTTCGAATTCGCGACACGGGACCCGGAATCGCGGAGCAGGATTTGCCGCATATTTTTGAAAGATTTTATACCGGTTCAGCCGGCATGAACTGTACGGAAACGGGGAGTTTAAGGAATAATACCCATACCGAAAACGATACGGTTCAATGCGGAGCGCAGATTCCGCAGCTGCAAAGCGTCGGCATTGGGCTTGCGTTGTCAAGAACCATCATTTCAAAACAAAACGGAACAATTAAAGCGGAAAATCATCGGCAGGGCGGTGCAGTGTTCACCATACGCCTGTATAAAAGCGCAGTTTAACAACACTTCGATTGGATAATGTTTGAGCCGTTTCCGAAGCTGCGTATTCGGTGTTTGTGACATATCTGTTATTTTCAAGTCACACACAAGTCATATTGCGCGGGTATAATTTCAACCATAAACAAAAGAGTCGAAGACAATACATTCGGATTGCGCGTATAAAAGGTTTGCCTGCCGCATTTCGAACGGATGATGCTCAAAAGGAGAGAAAATGGAGATTTTGAAGGTTGAAAACCTGACAAAGGTTTACGGAAAAGGCGAGAATGAAGTTCGTGCGCTCAACGGCGTAAGCTTTTCGGTTGAAAAGGGTGATTTTGTTGCGATTATCGGGCCTTCGGGCAGCGGCAAATCAACTCTTTTGCACACATTGGGCGGCGTTGACCGCCCCACGGGGGGCAAAGTGCTTGTGAACGGACAGGATGTTTATTCGCGAAGCGATGAACAGATTGCAGTTTTTCGCCGCCGCGAAGTCGGGCTTATCTATCAGTTCTACAACCTGATTCCGGTTTTGAACGTTGAAGAGAACATGTCCCTGCCTGTGCTTTTGGACGGACGAAACGTGAACCGCGACAGGCTGCGTGAACTGATTCGCGAGCTTGATCTTGTCGGACGCGAGAAACATCTTCCGAATCAGCTTTCCGGCGGACAGCAGCAGCGCGTGTCTATCGGCAGGGCATTGATGAATTCGCCTTCGATCGTGCTTGCGGATGAACCGACGGGCAATCTGGATTCAAAAAACAGCCATGAAATAGTTGAGCTTTTGAAGCGAATGAACCGTGAATACAATCAAACTCTCATCATGATCACTCATGACGAAAGCATTGCCCTGCAAGCTCGGCGCATTATTGCAATCGAGGACGGAAAAATCGTCCGTGACGAGGTGATTTCAAAATGAACATCATGAACAAAGTCACTTTGCAGGCGATGAAGAAGAACAGGGTTCGCACGATCGTAACGATAATCGGCATAATCCTTTCCGCTGCAATGTTCACCGCCGTCACAACTTTCTGCTCAAGCATGTACGGCTATATGCGTGAGTACTTTGCATACGACAAAGGCGACTACCATGTTTCGTTCAGCGGCTGTTCAAGCGAAACGATAGATAAAATCAAAGCCGACGAGCGCGTTTCAAAGGCCGCTGTTGCAAAGTCCATAGGTTATGCCGAAGCCGGTTCAAGCAACGCCGACAAGCCCTATTTGTATGTTCTTGAAGCGGATGAAAGCTTCATGAAAAACATGCCTGTTCATCTTACTAGCGGCAGACTGCCCGAAAATGAAAACGAGATAATTCTTCCCGCACATCTTCAGGCGAACGGCGGCGTATCACATAAAATCGGCGACAGATTGAAACTGACTCTCGGCAGACGTGTTGCGGAAGACGGGTCGGAGCTTGGGCAGAACAACCCGTATTCATACGATGAGGAAAAGCTGACTGCGGACAGAATTTGGGAATATGTCGTTGTCGGTTTCTATGAACGCCCCGGGTTTGAAGAAATGATTGCTCCGGGTTACACTGCGCTGAGCCTTCTTTCCGAACCCCTGCGGGAAGGTGAAACTTATGATGCCTATATCCTGATGAAAAATCCGAGAAAGAATCTTGATGCGTTTGCAGAAAGGCTTTCGGGATCTTACATTGAGGCATCCTATCAAACGAGTTTGCTCACAATGGACGGCTATTCGGTGTTTAACAATTATTCGAATATGCTTGTGAGGCTTGCCGCAATTTTCTGCGTGCTGATTTTTATCGGCTCGGTTTCGCTGATTTACAGTGCATTTTCAATTTCTGTAAGCGAAAGAACAAAGCAGTTCGGCTTGCTTGCCTCAATCGGTGCAACCCGGAGCCAGATAAGGCGGTCCGTTCTTTTCGAAGCATTTGCGCTGTGCGTATGCGGCATACCTATCGGCCTTTTTGTGGGCATCGGAGGTATGGGACTGACGCTGTGGCTTTGCGGAGATTTGTTCAAATCCGTACTCGACGCACCGTTCGGCATGAGCTTTTCCGTTTCGTGGCAGGCCGTTGCCGTTGCTGTGGCGGTCGCGGTGTTGACAGTTTTCGTTTCCGCATGGATACCGTCGCGGCGTGCAATGAAAATTTCACCCATTGAAGCAATCAGGCAGGCGCGGGATGTGAATGCGGGCAAGAAGAATGTGCGCTGTTCAAAGCTTTTCATTCGGCTTTTCGGTGCAGAAGGCATGCTTGCAAAAAAATACTATGCACGCAGCCGCAAAAAGTATCGCGCAACGATAGCTTCTCTTGCAATGAGCCTTGTGCTTTTCATCTCTGCAAGCGGTTTCTGCATGTATCTCACAAAGTCGGCAGATGACGCATTCACGGAAAAAAGCTACGATATAGGTTATCGGGATTTGTCGGCGCAGAATTATACGGAGTTTGCCGCAGGCGCCCGAGAATACTTTGATGAGATAACTTTCTGCCTGAACACGCTCGACAACAGCTTTGTGTACCTGCCGGAGGGAGACACAACGGCGGATTACAAAGCATACACAAAAGCGCAGCGCAGCGCACATGAAGGGCTGCTCAAAGTTGAACAAAACTGTTTTGCGTATTACATTGATGATGCGGCATTCGGACGGATGCTGACCGAAAACGGCATCGATGCCGATGCTTATTTTGCAGCCGAAGAAAAACTGCCCGTCATGCTCAACAGCGGTTACGATGTTGTTTATTCGCAGGATAACGGCGAAAACAACAGAAGAACATATAATTACAGCTTTGTTTCGGATGGGGTAACGACCCTGATGCGGGCAAAACCCGCACCGCAGCTCGACGGATACATTTTGGACGGCATGTTTTGGTCCGGCAATGAAATGGGAGAGGGCGTTCTGCAATACTACTATTGGCCCGCTCAAGGGGAAGATGCTTACGGCGGAAGCAGCTCCAACGGGGAAAACTCCTCCGATGGGGAAAATTTCGAATCCTCAGGATTTGATTTTTTCGGAAGGCCCATAGACCAGCCCGTGCGCCCGGTTGAATATGAAGAAATACATATTGCAGCAACCGTCAAAACCGCACCTGCAGGGATTGACAGCGGACGCGCAATGAAGCTCATTCTGCCGTTCTCCGCGTTCCAGGACAAAAAGGCATTCAATGAGGGGTTCATGAATGTCTACATCTGCGCCGATGACCCGGACAAGGCGGAGAATGATGTTAAATCCGTATTTGAAACCCGTGGAATCGAATTTGCGCCTCAAAGGCTGTACAACCGCGCGGAGGAGGAACGAACCGTCAGCAACATGATAATCCTTGTGAAGGTATTCTCCTATGGCTTTATAGCGTTGATTTCACTGATTTCGGTTGCGAATGTGTTCAACACCGTGTCAACCAATGTTGCACTTCGCCGCCGTGATTACGCAATGCTCCGTTCGCTCGGAATGACGAACAGGGGAATAAACCGAATGATGAACTATGAATGCCTGCTCTACGGAACGCGTTCGCTGCTGTTCGGTTTGCCGCTTTCGGTCGGTATGACCTACCTTTGCTACCTGTCCGCCGCGGAGGCTGCACAGATGAGCTTCACAATGCCGTGGACGGCGGTTGCGATTGCTGTAGTGAGCGTTTTCATGGTTGTGTTTGTTTCAATGCTGTACTCAACAAGCAGGTTAAAGCGCGAAAACCCGGTTGATGCACTGAAGGATGAAAACATCTGATCGAAACGGTTATGATTGACAGACTGTGAATCAAAAAAATAACCGACTGTACCGCAATGTATGCGGCGCAGTCGGTTTTGTTCAAAATAAAGCTGATTTCGTTGTTTCTATATTGCGGAATGGTTATTTGCAGTGCGTCTCGTTGTATTTCTTAATGCCGAGAGCCAGCAGGTCCATGGCGCGCTCAAGATCCTTCTGCTTGAGGACGTAAGCAATGCGAATCTCGTTCAGACCCTTGCCGGGGGTTGCGTAGAAGCCCTCGCCGGGAGCAAACATAACCGTGTCGCCGTTGTCATCAAAGTCGGTGAGCAGCCATTTCTGGAATGTATCCGCATTGTCAACGGGCAGTGCAGCCATCATGTAGAACGCGCCCTGCGGTTCCTTAACAACGACGCCGGGGATTTCGAGCAGCTTATTGTAGCAGGTGTCGCGGCGGAGTTTGTATTCCTTGCGAACAGCATCGAAATAGTCGGAATCAACGCTGTAAAGCGCGGCGGAAGCGATCTGATCAAGGGTTGCAACGGAAAGCCTTGCCTGACAGAACTTCATGAGGTTCTGCTGAAGCTCCTTGTTGCGGGTGATAATGGTTCCGATACGTGCGCCGCAGGCAGAGAAACGCTTGGATACGGAGTCGATGATAACGGCGTTTTCGTTGATATCTTCGAACTGTCCGATGGTTGCAAGCTGCTCGCCGCCGTAAACGAATTCACGGTAAACTTCGTCGCCGATAACAAACAGATTGTGTTCTTTTGCGACATCCGCAATGGTGCGCAGCTCTTCATGAGTCAGAACAACGCCGGTGGGGTTGCCGGGGTTGGTGAACATGATTGCGCGGGTGTTTTCGTTGATAAGAGCCTCGAGCTTTTCGCGGAAAGCATAGCGATAACCGCCTTCGGGGGAGGTGGTCAGGGGGCGAATGGTGCCGCCTGCACTCTTGATGAAGGTGTTGTAGTTGGGGTAGAAGGGTTCCGGTATGATAACCTCGCTGCCGTCGTCAAGAATGCTGAGCATCAGCATCTGCAGCGCTTCGCTGCCGCCGGTGGTGATAAGGATATCGCTCTCTTCATAGTGAATGCCGAGTTTATCATAATAGTCCTGAACGGCTTTGATAAGCACGGGCAAACCGGGGGAAGGAGCGTATTCAAGAACGGGAAGCTCAAAATTGCGAACCGCTTCGAAATATGCGGGCGGGGTTGCGATATCGGGCTGACCGATATTCAAATGATAAATCTTTTTGCCGTTATTGGTTGCTGCAACGGCAAACGGATGGAATTTACGCATGGGGGAAAGGTTGCATGCCAAAGCCTTCTGCGAGATTTTCATGGAAGAAGCCTCCGAAAAAGTTTTTTTGAGGAAGAAAAAGCGGATAAAACAGCAGAATCGCTTTTCGCGCCGCCGTCCGGCCGGAGATTATCCTCATACGGTGTGATTGTAGCATTTTTTTCGGGTTTGTGCAACAATGTTTGCGCCGAAAAAAGGTATATTTGAAGGAAAAGTGTTGGCAGGGAAGCATGACTGCGTTTGCGGAGAGCAAAAATCAGATGACACAAATGTAAAACAATTGTGAACTTTTTTTATGCAAAGCACCTGCAACACATATATTTTTTGCAAAAATGTGTGTTTAAAAGATAAAATAGTATTTCACAACGGCATGTGCAGCCGATAGGGTTAAGCGAATATTACAAAAGGGGTATTTAAACCGGCATTCCATTGTGGTATAATAACGCGAAATGTGGATATGCGAAAGGATACTGTTTGCAAATGATCGTTGTCATACCTGCATATGAGCCGGATGAAAAGCTTTTGCGTCTTGTGGACGAACTGAAGCAGCAAACGGACTATAAAATCATTATTGTTGACGACGGCAGCAAAAATGCGGAAAGCAAAGATGTTTTTTCAAAGCTTGAAGCGGATTCCGCTGTTACTCTGTTGCACCATAAAGTCAACCGCGGCAAAGGCCGCGCAATGAAGACTGCGTTTGAATACATAAGGGATGCTGGGTTTTCCGAAGACGGTGTAATAACCGTTGATGCGGACGGGCAGCACCTTATAAAAGATATCGTGGCAGTCAGTGAAACCTGGGCAAAGAACCCGAATGCGCTTGTTCTCGGCAGCAGACGTTTTTCCGGCAAGGTGCCGCTCCGCAGCAGATTCGGCAACGGTGTAACACGCGGCGTGTTTGCGATTTCAACCGGTGTTCGCGTTTACGATACGCAGACGGGGCTTCGGGCTTTTTCAACCGAAAAGCTTGACGACATGCTCAAAATCGGCGGCGAACGCTATGAATACGAGATTAATCAGCTCCTGACATGCACCAAAACGCATGTGCCGATAATCGAGCACACCATAGAGACCGTGTATCTTAATAAGAATGAGACTTCTCATTTCAACACTGTAAAGGATTCATGGCGGATATACAAAACGATTTTTACGTTCGTTTTTTCAAGCTTTGTCAGCTGGGCTGCGGATTATATCCTTCTGCTTGTGTTCAATGCGATAATCGGCGGCATTACGGGCGGTGCGGCGGTCAGGCTTCTGTCATTTAATCTTCCGCCAAAGTTCTTCGCGCTTGTCGGAGCACGCACGATAAGCTCCTTGCTGAACTACTTCCTTAATCAGCGGCTTGTTTTTCAAACAAAGTCCAAGGGCAGTGTACTGCGCTATTACATCCTTGTTGCGGCGCTTTTTGTGTTGAACTACGGTCTGCTTCAGCTTATGGGAAAAATCGGCATCGCGCTATGGCTTGCCCAAATAATCGCACAGCTTGTGATTTACCCGCTGAGCTTTGTAATTCAACGAAAATTTGCTTTTTGCGAGAAAAATACCGCAGCATAAAACCTTGCGGTGCCGCGCGGTTCATGCCGTGTAATTTTAAGGAGATAATATATGAAAGCAAATAAGGCAAAAATTATTCTTGTTGTTGTTTTGGATATAGTATTTTTTGCGGCAATACTGTTGTCGTTTGCATGGTTTCATCATGCAAAGCCGCAGAAGCTTTCACCGACAAAGACTTTCAATCCGAGGGTTTCGCCTTCCCCGAGTCCGTCGCCGGATTATTGGATTCCGAAAGACACACCTGCCCCCGGCGAAACACCGGATCCGTCAGCGTCCGCCCAACCCACCCCTGAACCGAACGATCTGCTTCGCGGAAAATATTCCGAAAAGTTTACTTCCGGTGAGGTAATCCGAGATGAGAACGGCTATCGCAGCGGAAATGTATGTGTTGAGATGAGCAAACACACTATGACCGTTCAGGGGCAGCCCGTATGCTACTATGTTGCCGACATTTACATAAAGGATATTACAAGCCTTCGCTGCGCAATTTCCGATTCGCCGGACAGGGATGAATGGGTGACGGAGCTTGCAGGCAAGAACAATGCGATCGTTGCAGCATCGGGCGACTTCTTTGTTTTCAAGCGGAGCGGACTTGCGATTCGAAACGGACAGGTTTACCGCGAGGAGCTGAACAGAAGTCAGGATGTTTGCGTTGTCTATTCCGACGGCACAATGGCAACTTATTTTGCCGGTTCGGTGGATTTAGATTCGATTTATGCTAAAAACCCGTATCATGCGTTTTCATTCGGCCCAAAGCTTTTGAACAACGGCGAACCGATGACGGAATTCAACACGAGTGTTGCAACATGGAATCCGCGCTGCGCGATAGGTTATTATGAACCGGGGCATTACTGCCTTGTTGTTGTGGACGGAAGGCAGAGAGGCTATTCCCTCGGGCTTGAAATGACAGAGCTTTCAAAGCTCATGAAACAGCTTGGCTGCACGGAGGCATACAACCTTGACGGAGGCATGACCGCTATGATGGCATACGGTACTGAGCTTTACTCACAGCCCTGCGGCGGCGGCAGACAGAACTGCGACATTGTTTATGTTGCGGAACCGCTGTCCTGAACGTTCGGATTCGAAACGGAAACTGAAAACTACTTGAAATTTAAAATTTAACGGGGAAATAATAATGAGAAAATCACTCTTCAATTTCAATAACAAACGCCGCGTGTTCCGCGTGCTGCTCTCTCACCTGACGGCAATGCTCGCATTGCTCGTGCTGATTTGCTTCGTTATCGACAGGTTCAACACGGCAATGGAATTCATGACCAGTGAACTTTCAAAGTGGTATATTGCGGTGCTTGCAGTCCTTGCACTCATATCATCGATACTTAACATCGTTGCGTTGTGGGTAAATCCCGACAAAATGAAGAAAAATCGAACGCCCGACAACCATTGACGGTGCAAAACGGCGTTACCATTTGTGGATATAATTACGACTGTATGAAAAATAAAACAAAGATTTTACTTGTTGTTACGGCGGATATTCTTGTTTTTGCGGTTATACTGCTGTCTTTCGCATGGTATCATCATGTTAAACCGCAAAAATTTGATGCGAGCCATGCGTTCCCTCTGCCGGAAAAACGTGAAAACCTTCTGCACGGCAAATATGAAGATAAGTTTACCGCTGACGGAAGCATTCAAAAAACCGAGAATTCCTATCGCAGCGGCAATGTATCCGTTGAGATTTTGAGCCGGGATATTACCGTCGGCGGCTATCCCGTGCACTACTACATGGCGGATATTTACATTAAGGATATTTCAAGCCTTCGCAGTGCGGTGTCGGAAGAGTCCGACAGGAGGGAGCGTGTTGAAAGCCTTGCCGCAAAACATAATGCAATAGTTGCAACTTCCGGCGATTTTTTTGTTTTTAAACAGAGCGGGCTTGAGATTCGCAATGGGTATGTCTATCGCAAAACGATAAATAAAACGCAGGACGTATGCGTTATTTATCAGGACGGCACGATGGAAACCATACTTGCAGGTTCGGTTAATCTTACGGCTGTCTATCGAAAAAAACCGTATCATACTTTCTCTTTCGGCCCGAAGCTGTTGGACGGAGGGCAACCCATGGAGGAATTCAACACAAGCGTTGCGAACTGGAACCCTCGGTGTGCGATCGGCTATTACGAGCCGGGTCACTACTGTCTTGTTGTTGTTGACGGAAGACAGGAAGGGTACTCCATGGGGCTTTCAATGAAGGAACTTTCAAAGCTGATGTTTGATCTCGGCTGCAAGGAAGCATATAATCTTGACGGCGGCGAGACAGCAATGATGGCTTTTGACGGAGAACTGACTTCAAAGCCCAGCAACGGGGGAAGAGAAAACTGTGATATCGTGTATATAGGTGAACCGCTCGAATAAAGCTGCACGCAGAAACCATTCGGAAGATTAAGAATCATACATGGATGCCGCACCGGCGTTTCGGCGCGGCATTTTGAATAATTATATGCTAATATATGCTTATTAAAACACGGAGACTGACCGATGCTGTATATATCAAAATTTGAATTTCCGGATGTCGAAACCGAGACGGATTTTAGATTCGGGTTGAAAATGACGTGTTATGATTCAATCTATCCGTTTGGCGTTCTTTCCCGAAAAGGACTGACGCAGCTTGATTTTGAAGATATAACGCTGCTTTGCGGCGGCAACGGCACAGGAAAGACAACCGCACTCAATATCATTGCAGAGAAACTGAAACTGACAAGGGCATCGTTGTATAATCGCAGCTGCTTTTTCGAGCGTTACCTTGAGGATTGCAGTTTTATATGCGAACTTGAAATCACTCCGCACAGCAGGATTATCACGAGTGACGACGTATTTGATTTTATGCTTGATCTCCGCAGCCTGAACAGCGGGGTTGACAGGCGGCGCGATGAACTGCGCGATGAACTGTTTGATGAATATCTTTCGCTAAAACACAAAAAATCAAGTGTTCGTTCACTTGAGGATTATGAGGCTCTTAAGCGGCTCAACACGGCGCGCAGCAAGACCGCTTCGGAATTTATTCGCAGGAGCTTACCGGCAGGCTTGCGCGAACGGTCAAACGGGGAAAGCGCATTCATGTATTTCAAAAACAAAATTGAGGAAAATGCGCTGTATCTGCTTGATGAACCCGAAAACAGTCTTTCTCCGGAAAAACAGATTGAACTGCTTCAGCTTATTGAGTACAGCGCAAGGTATTTCGGCTGTCAGTTTATAATTGCGACTCATTCCGCGATTATACTTTCCGCCCGAAACGCAAAGATTTATGATTTTGATTCATTCCCGGTGGGAGTTTGCGCATGGCAGGATATTCCGAGTGTTCGCTGTCAATATGAGTTTTTCAGAAAGCATGATGCCGAGTTTGAATAATCATCGGACGGAACCATGCAGAAAAATCGGCAAATTTAAATCTCACGAAAATAAGTCATTCGGAGTATTTCAGACATTAATCAGCAAATTCATAGCCGTCACTCGGCGAGGGCTGCCTGCCTGTTTCATCGAACAAAAGCCTTCCGATGGGTGAATCGGACATTGCGCCCTGCTCGATGAACCATTCTGACGGGATATAAATCGTCGGTTCGATTGTCGGATCGGCGATAAGTTCATATTTTCGATAGCAGAGCAAAATTCCGCAGTCATAGAACATGAACATGCGATCCGAATAAATCGGTTCAGGCAGACAAATGACAGTATCACCAAAATTCGAAACTGCGGTTTCGTATGCTTTTTTACCGAAATCTGCCGCAAAATCATCGCTGAACGCAGCACCGAAACAATCGTCAACGGAAAGAATCCGTCCCGATAAGATATCTATGTTTATCGGTCTTGTTTCAAAAACCGCATATCCGTTAACGGTCGGAACATCATAATCCGCATTGAGTTGTTCGAAGGGAACATAAACGCACATTTTGATTGAAAGCAGGTCGTTATCATTGTACATAACATCGTAAGTTATGTACCTGTCAGCAGGCTGCTCACGCGCATATTCCACGAAGGCTGTTTTCACGGCAGCATTAACAAGGACGGAGTTTCTGCAAACGAAAACAGGGCATACGACATAGCAGCCGGATGTTCTCACATGCTCCTCAAACCCGACATATGGCTTTTTATTTTCTGAAGACTGATTTTCGGGAACATCGGCCGTCGGCTGAACCGATGCAGCGGAGAAAACGTTCACACCGACAGCGGATGATGCACCGGAGGCGGCGGAAAGCGTGAAATATGAACCCGACCGCTCCCTTACGGTGTGTATATGTGACTGTGCCGTTTGCGTGTCGAAACGGATTTGCTGCGATTGAGCATATGTTGAACAGGCGAAACAAGGCAAAACCGCAGCGGCCGCTGTCAGCATTGCAAAGAATCCCGCCGCAATGCGCGGAATGCGGCGGATAGTGTATTGTGTTTTTGTGTTGAGATTCATATCGAATGCCTCGCAGAACATATGCTTGATGCAGCTCAACGACCGAATAAGCCTGCCCTTTTATGTGCAGTTTACTTAATAATCATAAGCTCGCTGTCCGAAATCGCATGCTCAATCATTTCGGAGAAATCAACCTTTGCTTCGCTTGCGCGCAAATCCTCAAGCACAGGTTTTGTCACGGGATGCTTGGGAACAAACACGGTGCAGCAATCCTCATAGGGAAGGATGCTTGTTTCGTATGTTCCGATTTTCCTTGACAGATCCATAATATCATCCTTGTCGAAACCGATGAGCGGGCGGAAAACAGGCATGGTCACGGCGTCGTTGGTGACGCAAAGGCTTTCAAGCGTTTGACTTGCAACCTGTCCGAGAGCTTCGCCCGTGATGAGTGCACGTGCGCCTTCCTTTTCGGCAATGCGCTGCGCAATCTTCATCATAAGCCGGCGCATGATGACGGTGGTCTCTTTACTCGGACATTGCTCGTAGATGGTCATTTGGATATCCGTGAAAGGAACAAGGTGCAGCCGGATCGGACCTGCATAGCGTGAAAGCAGGCGGGTCAGGTCAACAACTTTGTCGCGGGCGCGTTCGCTTGTGTAGGGATAGCTGTAAAAATGAACCGCACTCAGTATAAGCCCGCGTTTTGCCATCATATAACCTGCGACCGGGCTGTCAATGCCGCCGGAAATGAGCAGCGTTGCGCGTCCTGCGGTGCCGACAGGCATTCCGTTTGCGCATGGAATCTCCTCGCAATACAGGTATGCTCTGTCACGTATTTCAACGGAAAGAGAAACCTCGGGTTTGTGAATGTCAACACGCACGGACGGGTAGCGTTCGAGAATCAGATGCCCGAGTTCGCGGTTGATTCCGTCCGAATTCATAAAATAGTGCTTGTCCGAACGGCGGGCAAAAACCTTGAAGCTGAAATTCGGATTTTTTTTAATCTCTTTGTCCATAAGCATATATGCCGTGCTGCATACACTCTGCCAATCCTTATCAACGGCAAGCGCGGGACTGACGGAGTGAATGCCGAACACGCGGGTGAGCCTTGAGATTGCTTCGTCAAACTGTACATCCGGAATATCCATAACATATATTCTGCCGTGTTCGCGGTCGATTCTTGAGGGAATGCCGCGAAGGGCGGAACGCATATTGTCAACGAGCTTCTGCTCAAAATAGGGACGATTCAGCCCCTTAAGATGAATTTCGGTGTAGCGAACAAGAATAACTCTTTCCATTTTATAATACCTTTCGTGTTTATCTTCCGAGTGGAACTTTTTTGGGTTAAACTTTCGAGTGTGCTTTATCTCCTGCGGAACCGTCGAAGCAGGGAGAGGCTGTCCTCGATCATCTGAGCGGCCGCATCGGCCTCTGCCTCGGTGTTGCCGGCACCGAAGCTGAAACGGATTGCGCCGTCCTGCCTGTCGCCGGTGATTCCCATTGCGGTTAAAATTCGGTTTTTGCCGCGGTTCCTTGCCGCACAGGCGGAGCCGGTTGAAACAAGCAGGCCTTTGTCCATTAATGAATGCAGCAGAACCTCACCGCGCACACCGAGAAAGCTGATGTTCAAAATATACGGTACACTGTCGTTTATTTCGGGTCCGTTGAGCTTTATATCCTTGATTCGGGACAAGTTGCTGTAAAGGCGGTGTTTGACGCGGGTCATGTTTTCGAGCCTTTCGGTGCGGTTATCCGTCCAAAGTTTTGCGGACACGTCAAGAGCCATGATTGAAGGCACGTTCGTGGTTCCGGAGCGAAGATTGTTTTCCTGCCCCCCGCCCGTTTGTCCGCCTTTGAAGCGCGTTCCGCGGCGCACATAAAGCCCGCCTATGCCTTTAGGAGCGTTAAGCTTATGTCCGCTGAAGGAATACATGTCGCATTGCACGGCGGGCATTTTGATGTATGCCTGCACACCGTCGCAATGGAAAACCGCTGAGGGGCTTTTTTCGCGCACGAGGTGATATATGCCGTTGATATCATTCACGGCGCCGACCTCGTTGTTGACGTGCATGATGCTCACATAGCCCGTTGATTCGGTAAGGGCGGCGGAGAGTTCATCCATGCGCACACACCCGGTTTTGTCAACGCCGACAACAACAACATCGTATCCCTGCGCTTTAAGCGCGGCAAAAGGCTCAAAAACGGAGGGATGCTCAACTGCGGATGTTATGATGCGGCATTTGTCGCGGCGCATTGCAAGCGTTCCTGAGAGGGCTATATTGTTGCTTTCCGTTCCGCCGCTTGTAAAAATAAGCTCGGATTGCTCCGCATTAAGGTAGGATGCAAGCCTTGCTCTTGCAGCGTTGACATCCCGCTCGACAGAAACGGCGGGGGAGTATGCAGCTGCCGGGTTATAAAACTGCTCGGTCATATATCGAAGAGCCGTGTTTGCAGCCTCGGGGCAAACCGGCGTTGTTGCACTGTTATCAAAATAAATCATATAAATTACCAACCTGTTGTTTATTGAGCAATCGCCGGATGCAGTGCCTTAAGACACAATGCCAGCAAATGCACGTTCGGCATGTCCGGCGATTACTAAATAAATATGCTGTCGATTCCGCTTTTGTTAAGAATGCCGTTCGAAGGGAGTTTCAAAGCAGCACACGACTCCGATTTATCCGTTGGGGAATGTCGGTTCATCCGTGGGTTCGGCGGGCTGATTCGGAGGCGGATAAAGTGCGCTCAGCACATCGTAATTCCGCTTCAGTTCGCTCATATACTGACTGATGAGCGCAGCATCGGATTGTGCAATTGCATTTTGCAGCTGCGTGATTCCGCCTTCAAGAATGTGGCGCGCCGTTTCTGTCAGTGTCTGAACGGTGTCAAGATAACGGCGCACAGTCGCAATAAGCTCGTTTGAACGCGCAATAAGCTCATCGAGCGGAATATCCGTCCCGCCGCCGGTGTGTACCGTGCAGCATTCAAGATGTTCCGCGTTGCTTATGAATTCGTCTGCGGTAAGATCCGTGCGCACCGCGTTAGGCATGTATTGATAGAGTTTATCGTTGCTCAGTCTTGCATAAAGCGATGTTGAAGGAATCAGCACAATGCATTTTGCATAGCGCGATTCGGCGGGGCAATGCTGCCCTGCCGGCATTTCGGAATCCTTGCAGTACACAACGGTGCAGTGCATATCACAGTATTCAGTGGGCATTTTTTCAACCGCGCACCAGTCGGTAAGCGGAGGGTTGTTCGTGTCGTGCAGACATTCTTCGGTGGCAAGCTTGCCCGAAACCGGGCAGATCGTGGCTTGGGTCAATCCGATGTCGGACGGGGAAACGTCGAGGAGCGGACGGTCCGAGAAACCGTCATGCACCTTGCTCATGAAAGCCTGCCAAAGCGGAGCGGCACTGTTGCCGCCGGTCGAGCCGGAGGCAAGCTTTTCGGAATACTTGTCATGGCCGATCCAGAGGGAAGCGGTATAGTAACCGGTGAATCCGGCGAAATAGACGCTTGTGTAATCATCATTTGTGCCGGTTTTGCCCGCAACGGTGATACCGGGTATGATTGCGCTTGTGCCCGTGCCGGAAGAAACAACGTCCTTCATCATGTCGGTGAGCATAAATGCGCTGGATTCTTCAAAAACGCGCCGCGTCTTCTGATAGTCGCGCGCATCGATAACGATGCTGCCGTCCTCGGCAACAACGGTCGTGAAGGAGATGGGTTCCATATACATGCCGCCGTTGGAAATGCAGGCATATGCGGCCGCCATTTCAAGCGGAGTGATTCCGCTGGTGCCGAGTGCAAGTCCGGGGCCGTCAACGTTGATTCGCGAAGGATCAACACCGAGCCGCTCAAGGTACTTTGCACTGAGTTCGGGGGTCACAATGTCGAACAGAATCCTTGCGGCAACAATGTTGAGCGAGGATGTGATGCCTCGGCGAACGGAAGTCAGTCCTTCCCAACGACGCGAACCGATTTTCGGGTATCCTCTTTCACCGCCGTAACCGTCGATTGCAAGCTCGGAATTCAGCACGCATGTTGCCGGCGTTGCGCCCATGTCGAGCGCGGGACCGTAAACCGCAAGCGGCTTGATGGATGAACCGACAGGCATACTGCTCTGGTAAGCGCGGTTGAGCTGCCGTTTCTGAATCGGCTCTTCACGTCCGCCGACCATGGCAACGATATAGCCCGTGTGCTGATCGATAATGACCGATGCCGCCTGCGGCTGCGCACTTGTGATGCCGGAATTGGGGTCTGTAATTTCAGATGCAGCCGAATTGCGCAGACGGGGATAATTCTGCCATTCGGTAATGGTTTGCTGAACGGTGTTCTGAATGTCCGGCTTAACTGTCAAATAAATGTGGTATCCGCCGGTGCGCAGTTCCCTTTCGATTTCGGCACGGTTTGCAGGCGTGTCCGCAAGGTCACGCGCTTCAAGCATGTGCGTCACAACATCATAAACACCGTATTCAACAAAATATGCCATGTCATAGAGCTGCTTTTGAGCGCTTACTTCAAGGATGTTGACATGTTCAACAAGTGCGGCGTCGTATTCGGCGCGCGTTATGAAGCCCTCATCATACATTGCTTTAAGAACAACATTCGTCCTGTCGTTGGTTATATCCATTTTGTTGCGTCCGCTGCTGTAAAACCGTTTATAGGTGTTCGCACGGGGATTGGTAACGTTCGGCTTTTGAACCATGCCCGCAAGCATTGCGCATTCGCGAATGGTCAATTCGTCGAGTTCCTTGCCGAAATAGTCTTTTGCGGCTGTTTTAAAGCCGTAGTTGGAGTCGCCGAGGTAAACATCGTTCATATAGGCTTCAAGTATTTTGTCCTTTGAAACGGTGCTTTCAAGCTCATATGCAAGGTATGCTTCCTGAATTTTGCGCTTATAACTCTGAACGTTGGAAAGTACTTTGTTTTTGATAAGCTGCTGGGTGATTGTTGAGCCGCCGTGGGTGTTGGTGTTGCGCAGCGTGTTGATAACAGCCGAAAAAAGCCGCTTGAAATCAAGGCCGCTGTGTTTATAAAAGCGAACATCTTCAACCGCAATAAGCGCATTTTTAAGGTTGTCGGGAATTTCGTCGATATTTGCCCAATCGCGGTATTCCATGCTGGCAAAGGTCGTTATCATATTTCCGTTGCCGTCATAGATGTAGCTTGTGCGGTCGCTTTCCGTGAGCGCGGAAATATCAAGCGTCGGCGTGGTGTCGATATATGCTTTTGCAATGCCGAGCACAAGGCCGAGTCCGATGAAACCGCAAAGTATTCCCGCAACAACAACAAGTTTTATGACTGTGAACACGATGGCGAGCAAGGTTGAACGCGGTCGTTTGCGCGGCGCAAAAACTCCCTGCGGTGCATCCGCTTTGTTCGGCGAAGTGCGTTTTGCACGGGAATGATTTTTGTTATTCGGTTTTGAATGCATTGATTCGTTTGCTCCTTTTTTGTCTGAAAACGGTTTGGCAAAAAAACTGCGCACGGAAGCGAAGGTTTTTTTGAAAAAACCCGAATTCCCGCCGTCGGCGGGTTCTCCGTTCGCATTTGTCGCCGCAGCGGGACTCTCAAAAACGAGAGTGTCGCCGTCCGCTGCGCTGTTATGTTCATTTTTGAAATTATCCATCTCAAAATACCTTTCGCATATTTTCCCATTCAAATTATACCACAGTGTGCACCGCTTGGCAAACCGAACATCAAATATTTGCAGTTTTGCCGCAAATATCCGCAATTATCCGCGTTTGCTCCCGCATTGCGGGTAACACTCGTGCCGTGTGCGGAATATTTTAAAAAGAAAACGATAAAAAGGAGGGAATGCAATGTCGGACTGCACGGGGGGCGAAAGCAATGCTGTTGTAAGGAAAAGAAACGGAAAACGCCGCTTCCGAAGAGCACACGGCACAAAATCAGCCAATATCCGCAGGATACAAAAACCGAATCTGCATTTTGGCCTGCGGGGTATAATCTGTGCTGCGGCTGCGCTGTTTATTGCGTTCGCAATCCTGTTTGACTCGGCGTTTTCCGTGCCGCTGCGCGCTCTTGCAGAGGAAAAGGCAGCCCGGCTTGCAGCGGAACTGCTGAACTCTGCGGTATTGGAAGTCATGGGAGCCTATTCGGAGAAACATGATCCTTCCGAACTTGCAAAAGTGCAGCGAAACGAGAGCGGTGCGGACATTCTTTTTATTGACGCCGTGAAAATTAATCTGCTTGCGGCGCAAATAACCGATTGCGCCCAAATTCGGCTTCGGGAGCTTTCAAATGCTTCTGTCGGCGTATCACTCGGGACGGCAAGCGGAATTTCATTGTTTACCGAAAAAGGCCCTCGTATAAGCGTCGGGATTTTTCCTGCGGGAAGAATCGATTCCGGACTTTCCGCTGCATTTTCTCCTGCCGGAATCAACCAAACAAGATATTCGGCATATCTTAAACTGACTGCAAACATTCGGATAATACTTGCCTCTTTTGAAAAACATATCGCCGTGTCCCATACCGCCGCGCTTTGCGAAACCGTTATTGTGGGCGATGTGCCGCAGGCATACACAAACGTTGAATCGGTTGATGACGCATTGAACCTTTTGCCGTCAACGGGCGATACAGAGTAAGTATTGGCGGGAATTTTTGTGATAAAATATCAGACATACATCAACACTGCCGAAAAAATCCGTCAATTAAAATATTAATTGATGTTTTTTCCGCAGCGACTGCAAATCCGTAACATGCCGCGTAAACAGCTTGAATTTCGGGAGAAAATTATTAATGTTAAAATTTTTAGAAAAAAATAAAAAAAACACTTGCATTAACCGGTAATATATGGTATGCTTGACTCGAAGAGCGGAAGAGAGCCGAAACGAGGGCGATCGATCCGATTTTCAAAAGCTCCAAGCCGCAGTTCCTCGGGTCTTTGTGCATTCCGGCTGTGCTGACAACAAGGACTTCCCCGTTTCCGATCTCCGCCCGATAAATGTTTTGGCTTGCAAAACTCATTTCGACCGGGAACGGTTCAATCGACAGCAATCGGGCAAACTATCACCATACCATTACTAAGGAAGGAGAAGAGAACAATGCGTGTGAAGAAACTGTTGGCGATGTTCCTTTTGGTTCTGTTGCTTTGTCAGCCGATGCTTGCTTTGCAGTCGCTTGCTTCAGCTGAATCAAGCGGTTATTCCGAAGAGCCGAGTATTGTGCGGGAACTTACAGAACTCAGGAGCACCGACTCAAGCACCTTCTTGCGGGATGACGGCACTTATGAATGCGTCATCTATTCGGAAGATAAATTCTACCGTAACGCAGGCGGAGAAATGACCGAGATTGACAATTCGATTGTCAATACAAACTTCACAAGAAACAGTTTGAACTACAGGTTTGCCAACGCTGCAAACGATGTACGCTTCTTTTTCGCCGACGGGGAAACTTCCTCGGTGTCGGCGGACTATGACGGGCACTTCGTTTCATTTATTCCGATTAACGCGAATAATGTTATTGCAGTGAAAGATGCACAGTATCAGCACAAAACCATCGGAGGTTACAGTTTGCACGGCAAAAACACCGTTGCTTATCCAAATCTGTTCAAAAATGCGGATTTCGTGTATGCAGCAAACAGCGATTGCCTGAAGGAGTATATCATCATGAAATGTGCCGATGCTCCGCTGACATACAGCTTCTTTGTTGAATCCGATTGCGAAATTCTGCAAGCTGAGGACGGTTCAGTTCGCTTCAGCGACAGTTTCGGAGAATGCGTGTTCGAACTCGAAAAGCTCTTTGCTGTTGATTCTGCGGGGGCATACACCGATGAAATGAGTTTCACGTTGTCGCCGGTACGGGATGGAACAATAATCTCTTTCTCCGTTCCGCAAAGCTTCATCTCTGCTTCCGAACGGGTTTTCCCTGTATTGATTGATCCTTCGGTAATGGTAACCGGTAAGAACAAGACACAGGATGCCTTCGTTTCAAGCAAAAACTCTGACACAAATTATTATGTTGATCAGTATTTGCGAACAGGCAGAAGCAGCTCATACAACATCAGCCGAACTTATATCCGTTTTACCATTCCGTCAACTGTCGGCGGCACTGTCACAAATGCATATTTGCGAATGGAAAAACAGGGCGGTTCAACTCCGCAGACCCGCGCATACCGGGTTACTTCAAGCTGGTCTTCAAAAAACATAACTTGGAACACAAAACCCGGAAACTCAACAACCGATGTTTCCACTGTTGCAGCTGCCGACAGCGGGAACTGGTTCAAAATGGGCGTAACGTCAATCGTTCGTGATTGGGTCAGCGGAGCGCGCTCAAACTACGGCTTTGTTGTAAAAGACAATACCGAAAGCGGAACATCCCAATGGACGACCTTTTACAGTTCCGATGCTGAATCTCCGCATAAGCCGGAGCTGCACATAACGTACACTGCAAGTCCGATCAGCATAGATCGCATGTATTCAACTTATGCAATGACGACTGATTACAGTGACCTACTGCGATACAGAATGAACTGTTATGGATACGCGTTGAACGTTTTTTGTACCACGGGAATAAGCGGTGCAGCGTATAAACAGCAACCCGGCGAATTTAACAGTAATGGATTTGATGCTGGTTATGCGTTAGAATTGGAATCAGTCCACACGCATGTTTTGCAAGATTTCAACTCACTTAAAAATCGATTTGGTTCTGAATGGATAATTCAGACGACAACTCAATACGCTGCAGTTCCGAGTGGGTATAGAAAGATTGCATTGACTATCAGGACGGGATATGATTTTCATTTTTATCTACGCCATAGTGACGGAACATGGTCGCACAAACGTGGCTCTACGGAGATCACGAGGTATTCAATCGATACCAACGTGTTGATAACCGACAGCAATATTGGTACTGCAGTACGTGAAGGCAATTTTACTGGTGGTGTGCGATACTATATTATCAAAAAACCAGCCGTGATTGATTATCTGCATAATCCGAGAAATGCGGTTGGCGCAACTTATAGCGTTCCTTTGTTCAAGGATAAGGCAGGAGGAGTCCTAAAAACGAGCGCAGCAATGACTGGGTCGTTAACGAGGGGAAGATTCGATTTCAGCGGAGATGTGGACTGCTTTGTGTTTTCACCTGCGGAAACCGGAACATATACATTTACTACGTCGATGACTCCGGCTTCGTATGACCCTGATATAATAATTTATGACACTTACGGAAACAAGTTGAAAGAATCTGTTTCTGTTGGAAATCCGAATTTCACTATGAACCTTGAAGCAGGCCGTAGATACTTTATAAAGATCTACGATAAGAACAAGAATGTTGTGGAATACATTCTGCATCATTCGATTAACTGAGATAATCGCATTAACGCTGTTAAATTAACGCTGTTAATTTGATTATATTATAATAATGGAGGTTTAATTATGAAAAAGAAAACTCTTACCCTCATAATCGCGCTTGCATGTGCGGTTGCGCTCGCTCTCGGCTGCATTGCCGTGCAGGCACTGACAGCCGGAGACAAGCAGAAAACAGATGCGCCCGTTAATCCTCCCGATTCAACCAATGTTGAAAAGGTCAATTACAGCTCACGCATTCAGTTTGATGATCCCGAACTCCTGACAAGGAGTTACGAGAAGGCAACGGATGCACAAAAGCAGAAGCTTGATGAAATTCAAGTCCGCGACACTGACAGCTTGGGCTGCTTTATGGTATGTGTTAAGGATGTCATGCTTGTAATGGGCGACCTTCCGGAGGATACACCCTATCTCACCCTTGAACAGGTGCAGGCGATCTGCAACGAAGTTGCACAGATGGGATTCAGACCCGTGGATTTTGATGATACCGAACGCGAAGTGATGACGCGGTTTAATGCAATCACCGGTGCGCCGGATTATCAGGGCGGAAGCGGAATCACAAACACGGTCTACTACCTGAATGCCGAACACACCGAGTACGTTCGCGTGTGGAGGGGCACGGTAAGGCACTACGACAGTGCAGGAAGCGAAACGTGGCTGCTGCGTCCGTAATCTGCGCAGCCGTGAAAACACGAAGCGTGACCGATAATTAATCACGCTTCACAATCGATTGGGAACGGGCACAATGATGATTCGCTGTGCACACCGTTTTCGTTCAAGAATAACGAAAAGGAGGACAACAGCATGAAGAAAACTCTTACCATCATCATCGCACTTGCATGTGCTGTTGCGTTTGTCTTGGGCTGCACCGACACTTCGGACAGAAGCAAAGCTTCCGAGCAGGAACAGGATGTTTCCGAAAGGGTTGATGCTGTGAACGAGCAGGAACAGGACGATTCCGAAAAGGTTGATGCCGCAAACGATGAAGTGATTAACACCATCAGGAACAGGAGCTATGGTGACGAAACGTCACTTTATGAGTACTGCTGTGCGCATGCTTCCGATGAGCAGAGGCGGCAGCTCGAAAGCTTTGAAATGGGTTATAAAGGGGCTACGTCAGAGCTGCTTAGAGAGGGTTATACCAGGCAGATCGAGACGATAATGGGTGCGCTTTCATCGGACACTCCGAGACTGACGGTTGAACAGGCAAGAAGCATTTACTTTGAGGTTCGGGCGGAGGGCTATCTGCCCGGCTCAAGGGAACTTGCAATTGAGTTGGAGAGACGTTATAACGAGATTGCCGGAGCTCCCGACTACGTGGGCGGGAGCGGATTGTACATTACTGTCTACTCCTGCAATCCTGACTTTACGGAGGGAATATTCATCATAAACGGTGTTGCGGGGTCTTTTAACCCGAGTTTGGATCCTCATGTCGGTGTTAAGAACCGTTTTGAATAAGTTTCTTTAACGAAAAGGAGGACAAAGGAATGAGCAAGAAAACTCTTACCCTCATAATCGCGCTTGTATGTGCTGTTGTGTTTGTCTTGGGCTGCACCGGCACTTCGGGCAAAAATCCGAGTACGGCCGCTCCGACAGAACAGGCTCAGCTTCCGACGGAAGCTCCGGATTACAGTGATTTGGATGTTTGGAAAAGCGCGAATGTCTGGTCAAAGGCATATGGCTCGCTGTATGAATACTGTATGGCTCGTGCCGACGATGAGCAGAAGCAGAAGCTTAAAAACATTGAGCTGAGTTTTCAAGGCATTGGGTCTGAGAGGAACTACACAAAGCAGATACTGCAAATCATTGGGGATCTTCCGGAGGATGTGCCTATGCTCACACTTGAACAGGTGCATGAGGTGTTTGCAAATCTGCCCGAATACCGTTCTTCGGAGAACGGGTATCAGAACGTGACTAAGAAGCTTAATGCAATCACCGGCGCCCCCGACTATGAGGGCGGAAGCGGAATCGGATTTAAAATATACTTCTTGAACAGTGAACACACACAGTATCTTATCGTTTGGGACGATTATTATGCTGCTGTCAGAAGTGTTGCCGAGGGCGAACCCGGCTACACAATCGATGAGGAGCTGTTCGGCGGAAGCGGTGGAAAAAGTCAAAACTGAATCGTTCAGCCGAACGCATGAACCCTGCCCCCGGACGGCTTATAACCGTCCGGGGCATTCTTTTGTGCGGCACGAAAAAATAAAAGGCGAGTCGATATTGCCCGAATATACTTTCATTTTGTTCGCTGCTCTCATTGAATGCACGGGGCTTGTCTGCTATAATTACGATAGCAAAAAATTTTGATGAGGGGGAGCTTCTTAGAATTATGAACTCAACCAACGGTATCATAACTGTTTTTGCCGGCTCCGCAAGCAGGCCGTTTGCACAGAAAATGTGTGATTATCTCGGCGTTGAACTCGGCAAATCCACAACCCATATTTTTTCCGAGGGCGGAATCTACGTCCGCGCCGATGAATCCATCCGCAACAAGGATGTTTACATTGTTCAATCCATCGGCAAGGATCCTAACAATGCGTTCACGGAGCTTATTTTTTGGATAGATGCGTTCAAGCGCGCAAGTGCAAACTCAATAACCGCAATTATTCCTTATTTCGGCTATGCAAAAGCCGACAAAAAGGATGAACCCCGTGTTTCCATCCGCGCAAGGGTCTGTGCGGACTGCATCGAGATGTGCGGTGCCGACAGGGTCGTTACAATGGACCTTCATGCGGCTCAGGTTCAGGGTTTCTTCTCGAAACCCGTCGATCACCTTTATGCAAGTGCATTGCTCTGCGAATATGCGCGGCACCTCGGCATTGTTAATGAAAATCTCGTTGTCGTTTCTCCCGATGCGGGTTCGGCAAAGCGCGCAAGGGCATACGCAAACATTCTCGGCTGCAATGTTGCAATCGGCGACAAGGTTCGCATCGGCCACGACGAAAACCCCAATGCACTTGAGATTATCGGCGATGTAAAAGGCAAAACCTGCATGGTTGTTGATGATTTCACAATCAGCGGCAACACCCTCTGCAAGGTTGCATACGGCCTTATGGACAAGGGCGCGAAAGAAATTTATGCGTTCCTTTCCCATGCGATCGTCAAGGAGGACGCTGTTAAGCGCATTGAAGAAAGCCCCATCAAGATGCTTGTCACAACCGATACCGTTGACAACACCGATGTGCTTAAAAATTCAAAGAAAATCAAAGTTGTTTCCGCCGCGCCGCTGTTTGCGGAAGCCGTGCGCACCATTCACGAACGTGAACCCATGGCATACATGTTCGAACATTTGCCCGCACGCCTTATGGAAATGAGCTTTGAGGATACCGATAAATAAATCGTGTGCTTCATTGCACTTTCTTTCGAATGCAGTCCGTCGCCGGCAACCGGCGGCGGATTGCGTGGCATTACAGTAAAATCAAGCGAATACAGCAATTTCGAAAACGGATTCAAACGGAGCTATGCAGGACCTTTTTTCAAACAATGTTTCAAAATCCGCTCCGCTTGCGGACAGAATGCGCCCGCAAACGTTGGATGAATTCATAGGACAAAGGCATATTGTGGGCGAGGGCTGCCTTCTTCGGCGCGCCATAAAAATCGATGCACTTCAAAGCAGCATATTTTGGGGTCCGCCCGGCTGCGGAAAAACAACGCTTGCTTCAATAATCGCAAACACAACGCGTTCGAACTTTGTAAAGCTTAATGCCGTGACGTCCGGAGTTAAAGAGGTTCGCGAGGTCATTGCCGAGGCCGAAAATAATCTGCGCCTTTACGGAAAGGAAACTTTCCTGCTCTTGGATGAATGCCACAGATGGAGCAAGGCACAGTCCGACTCCGTTCTGCCCGCGCTTGAAAGCGGCACGATTAAATTCATCGGCTCAACCACCGAAAACCCGATGATTTCCATGACGGGCGCAATAGTCAGCCGATGCAGACTGTTCCAATTTTATCCTTTATCGGAAAAAGATGTTATGCAAGCGATGACGGCTGCTCTTAATAATGCGGAAAAAGGGCTCGGTATGTACAAAACATCGGTTGATGAAGCGGCAATGATGCATATTGCCCGCATTGCAAACGGAGATGTGCGCTGCGCACTGAATGCGCTTGAGCTTGCGGTGCGAACAACCGAACCGTCTGCAAACGGAGTGATACATATCACGGCTGAAATTGCGGCTGAATCAATTCAGCAAAAAGTCATTAAATGCGATGAGCAGCAGCTGTATGATATGCTCTCCGCATTTTGCAAATCCCTCCGAGGCGGGGACAGCAATGCCGCACTTGCGTGGTTTGCAAGGCTTATCTATGCGGGACTTGACCCGCGGATTATCTGCCGCAGGATCATTGCGCATGCTTCCGAAGATGTCGGCATGGCGAACCCGACCGCAATGCAGCAGGCTGTTGCGGCGGCGCAGTCACTTGAACTCATCGGAATGCCGGAGGCAAGGCTCAGCATTGCACAGGCGATCGTTTTTGTTTGCGAAAGTCCGAAATCCAATTCCATAGTTCTTGCTGTTGACAGTGCATTTGCCGAAGCGGAGAAGACGATTGACGAACCCGTTCCGATTCATCTCAGAGATACGTCATACAAGGGCGCAAAACAGCTTGGGCACGGCGCAGGATATAAATATCCTCATGATTACCCGAATCATGAAGTGGAGCAAAAATACATGCCGCCTTCAGTTGAAGGACATGTTTACTATGTTCCGACAGATATGGGCATTGAATCGAGAATCAAGCAGACGCATGAACGAAAAGGCAGGATTTAGATTCAATAACACAAGGGAATAATATATTGACACATTCGCCCCGATTTATCTTTGATGAATGCGGCGGATGTGTTATTATATATGTGCAGTGGTTCGGACAAACCCGCATCGAGCGGATTGTTTGCCGATACACCTCTGCAAAAACTTCAGGAGGAAACGTTATGAAGAAAATCATCAGCATCATGCTGAGCCTGTGCCTTGCGGTAACGACGCTTGCGGCAGTCCTGCCGTCTTCCGCTGCTGCAAAAACACAGGTAACCCCAAACCTCATCAACACCGGCGATGTTGAAATCGACACCGACGGCAGCGATGGCTACAGCGGCGACTATGTCGTTATTTACAACCCGAGCACAAGCTCTTACGGCGATATGTCCACGGGCAACATGAGCGGCCTTATCGAAACCGAAGTCGGTGTCGGCGCAACCGGTGCAAACCGCGGCAGCCTTCCCGTTTCCGACAAGGGTTATGTTGTCGATATCGATTCCGAGCTTGCCGAAGCGGACAAAAAAGCCGGCGTCGATTCCCGCAGCAACATCGGAAGCATCGGCACGGAATCCCTTTCCTTCAATGTCGGCGACACACATGTTTTCAGCCTCTATTCAAGCTATTGCCCACTGCCCAACTCAAATGTTGAGTTTGAAGTGCTTGCAAAGGGCGAGCATTGCTATATCTGGACTCCCACCTCAACGGCGGCAAACGTCTATCCCCTTGATGAAATCGACGAGAGCTTTGCCCGGATTTGTGCGGATGAGTTCGATTCAAAGTTTGCATTGATGCAGTCTTCATTCGGCGATCACGCAAACGGAAGCCAGGGCGACGGCAGGCTGAACATTCTGTATTACAATATTGACGACGGCTGGACTCCCGGCAACGGCTATGTTGCAGGCTTCTTCACTGCATCGGATCTTGCTTCAAACGGAATGCCCTGTCTTAATATCGATACATATCCCGGTGTTTACTATGTTAATACCGAGGGTGAAGTCACCATCGACATTGCAGATACCTACGGCACAATGGTGCACGAATATCAGCACCTTATCAACTACTCCGCCGGCGGTTCCGACACGTGGATAAACGAGTGCATGAGCGCGGCTTCCGAGGAGATCTGCTATCCCGGCAGCAGCATTTCCCGCAGGGTGCAGAGCTGGATGAACTACAGCTTCAAAACCAATAACGATTGGCTCACTCCGCCCGCAGAACACGAGTATGTTCCCGCATGGAGCCTGCACAACGGCTTCTCAATGTACGATTGGAGCAACTGGATCGAAATGGACGACAGGCTTGCGCTTTATGCTCAGGTATCGTTCTTTGCTCAGTATATCTACACGCAATACGGCAACCAGACTTTCCGTGCGCTTCTGCAAAAGCTTGCCGCAGGAAAATCCTTTGCGGCTGCGTTCCAAGAGGTCACGGGCCAGACGGCTTCCGAATTTGTCGGCAATTTCCGCGTTGCAATGACCGCAAATGCGCCGGAGGCATACGACGGCATTTACGGTTTCAGGATGCAGGAGGGATACAACCCCGCGGATTATCACGATGTTCAGAATCTCTACAACCTGCTTTCACCGGTTGTTTTCACGGGAAACAGCTGCTCCATCAGCGGCGGCGGTGCAATAACCGTAAAACCCGTTGACGGCATTTACTTCCCGCCGCAGGGTGCGGACAACGGCCTTAAGTATTTCGGCGTAACTCTGAATGCAATCCCCCCCGAACCCGTTGCGCTCACGGCGCTCAGCATTGACCCCGTTTCCGCACAGGCTTATGTCGGCGGCGAAATTCGCCTGTCTGCACTCCGCACACCCGAGAATGCAAACAATTTCGAGGTTGAGTGGACTTCTTCAAACCCCGCTGTTGCAGCAGTTCGCGGCAATAAGCGTTATGCAGCCGTCACCGGCATCGCTCAGGGCACGGCAACCATAACGGCAAGAGCACACGATTTGCTCAACGATCGTTACTACACTGCCTCCGCGCAAGTGACGATTGCAGGGCTTCCGAGCTTTGACGAGGCGGCAAACGTGCAGAACGGCACGCTGAATTTCACAAACAACAGCAGCCATCCTTGGGCGGTTGATGTTGTGAACAGCGTCGGCGGCGCAAGCGTTGTAAGCACAAATGCAGGCGTCGGCGGTTCTTCCGCAGGGTTCAGCGTTACCGTCAACATGAACGCAGGCGAAACAATGAGCTTTGATTGGCGCGTCAGCAGCGAAAGCAATTACGACAAGCTCAAATTCAGAGTCAACAATACGGACAACACGAATATCTCCGGCGACCGTGACTGGACAACGGTTACATACACCGCTCAGACAACCGGTTCCTACACCTTCGAATGGGTGTATTCTAAGGACAGCAGCGTCAACAGCGGAAGCGACTGCGGCTGGGTTGATAATATCAGCATTCCCGGTTATATCGGCGCACAGTACGCTCCCGGCGATGTTGATATGGACGGCAACGTGACCATTTCGGATGCATTGGCTGCAATGCGGTATGCGATGGGCACGATGCAGCTTACCGAGCAGCAGATTCAGCTTGCGGATGTTGACGGCAACTCCGGTGTTTCCGTTTCGGATGCATTGACCATAATGCGTATGGCAATCGGTGTCATCTGAAAAAACTCCGTCCGACGGAAACTCTGCCTAAAGGCTGTTTTTGTGAACCGAGCCGCAACTGCAAGCGGTTACACACAAAAACACGAATTATCCGGAGTATCTCCGAGTGTCGAACGGCATTTGCACCCGTGACAGCTTTTGCACAGCAAAAGTCCGGTGGATAATGCCGTATTCTGCACTATGATTTGGCATGGGGAGCGACCGACAAGGCTGCTCCCCTTTGGCACGAGGATCCTTGACAGGACGGCTGTAATTGGTTGATGCGAAAACGGGCATTGCAAAAGTGCATCGAATGCGGCGGGAACAAACAATATGAGTTCGGGACGAATATGATTAACAGAAAAAATACGTATAAATCTAAATCAAACAACGAAACTGACGATAAAAAAGCAAAATCGGCATTGCAGCATTGTTCACGGAACAATGGGGTTCGCACCCCCGGTCCTGCTGTTTTGACTGCACTTCGTAAACCGGCTGCTTTTGCGCTGCTTATATGTATCGTAGCGACCGCAATTCTCGGATGCAGCGGCGGCGAGAGTCTTGCTCCCGTAAAACCCGAGCGATCTGCCGAGCAAACCGATTCCCCTGTGCCGAACCCCACACAGGTTTTGTCAGGCGATTATATTCCTCCTGTACAGACGCCTTTGCCGCTGCCCGCAGACGAACCGAATCCGTTTGAGACAGAATTACAATTTAATAACGAAAACTTCGCGCGTGCCTTTAAATATAAATATGGCTCGATATGCGTATCGGACAGAAGCGGCATTGCGGAGCTGCATCTGCGGCGGTGCGGACTGATGTATATTGACGATTTAACAAAATTCGGTTATCTTCGTGTGCTGGATCTTTCCGAAAACATGATTTACGATTTATCTCCGATTGAAAAGCTTACCGCATTGCGAAAACTGAACCTCGATACGAACAATATTTCTGACATATCACACCTGAGCGAACTGACGGAGCTGCTGGAGTTGGATATTGACAAGAACAATATCTCCAACCTTTATCCGCTGACGCCGCTCAAGAATATGACAAAGCTGCTCGCGCATGAAAACGAGATTCATGACCTTCAGCCGCTTTCGGAGCTTACAAAGCTTCAAAAGCTTGGTTTGCGGAGCAACAGCATAAGCGACCTGCGCCCGCTTTCAAAACTCGTTGAGCTGCGTGAACTGTATCTGCATGATAACAGCATTTCGGATGTTTCACCGCTTTCGGAGCTTCACGAATTGCGCAGGCTGAACCTGCACGATAATGTGCTGAGCGATATTTCCGAGCTGCGCAGCCTTGAGAATATGGAACGGCTGTGGATATACAATAACAGCATTTCGGATATTTCCGCTTTGGCGGGCATGAAAAAACTGTCCGTTCTGTATGCGGGAATGAATTCGATTGAGGATATTTCCTCTCTTGCGGAGCTCGTCAACCTGACGGATGTTTCGCTGCACAACAATGCAATAACGGATGTTTCGGCTCTTGAAGAACATGTGAATCTGAAAAAACTCGATTTGTCCGGCAATCCGATTGATGATTCTGCGGTGGAGGTGATTTGCACATTGACGGGATTGGAAAAACTGGATTTGCAGCGAACGGGTATCTCACAGGAAGGCATTGCAGCAATCCGTGCCGCATTGCCGAAGGCGAATGTGCTTGCCTGAAGCCGGACAACAGCTGTTTGCTGCGTTTACGCACAGTTAGTATTGAAAAAACCGAAACAGACTGAAAAAAGTATAAAAAATATAAATCAAATTTGCGGAAAAAAGCGGTTGATTTAATACAGGCACTGGTATATAATAGGTTCAGCGGACGATATTGTCCTGATTGATACGCAGGAGTTGTTCGCGCTTAACTTACAATGAATAAATTCATTAGGAGGATTCCGGAATGCCACTCGTAACCAGCACCGAAATGTTCAAAAAGGCCTATAACGGCGGATACGCCATCGGCGCATTCAACGTTAACAACATGGAGATCATCCAGGGAATTACCGAAGCTGCAAAAGAAGAAAACGCACCGCTCATTCTTCAGGTCAGCGCAGGCGCAAGGAAATATGCCAACCACACATATCTCATGAAGCTTATTGAAGCAGCCGAAATTGAAACTCAGCTGCCCATCTGCGTACACCTTGACCACGGCGACACGTTCGAGCTTTGCAAGAGCTGCATCGACGGCGGTTTCACCTCCGTTATGATTGACGGTTCACATCATTCCTTCGAGGACAACATCAAACTCACCCGTCAGGTTGTTGAATATGCACACGATCACGGCGTTGTTGTTGAGGGCGAACTCGGAAGGCTTGAGGGCGTCGAGGACGATGTCAATGTTTCCGCAGAGGATGCAAGCTACACCAACCCCGCGCAGGTTCAGGAATTTGTTGAGCGTACCGGTGTTGACAGCCTTGCAATCGCAATCGGCACCAGCCACGGCGCATACAAATTCAAACCCGGCACAAAGCCCATGCTTCGGTTCGATATCCTTGAAGAGGTTGAGCAGCGTCTTCCCGGTTTCCCGATCGTTCTGCACGGTGCAAGCTCGGTCATTCCCGAATTCGTCAAGATGATAAACGAACACGGCGGAAACATGCCGGATGCAATCGGTGTCCCCGAGGATATGCTCCGCAAAGCGGCAAGCATGGCAGTCTGCAAGATTAATATCGACAGCGATCTCCGCCTTGCAATGACCGGCACCATCCGCAAATACTTCGATGAGTACCCCTCTCACTTCGATCCCCGTCAGTATCTCAAGCCCGCCCGCGCTGCCATCAAAGAGATGGTTCGCCATAAGATCGTTGACGTTCTCGGCTGCAACGGCAAGGCGTAATTTGAATTTAAAAAAAGCTCAGGTCTTTAGCGATCTGAGCTTTTTCATATAATTTTGTTGACATTTTGATTTGTTTCTGTTAAAATATCCGCATGAATATCACAAACTTAAAAGAGGAATCGCTATGAACAAAAAGATCATTATCGCCTGTCTGCTTGCGGCATCAGTATTTATGACAGCGGCGTGCACAAATGACAACAGTGACACGTCTTCTCCCGCACAGCAATCTGACACCACGAGCTTGACCGAATCTGTTTCCAAAGAGGCATCCGAAGAGGTTTCTGTGGATGAATCGAAAGAAGAAAGCAAGGAGGAAAGTAAAATGCCTGTTGATAAACTCGAAAAAGCACCGCTTCCCGAAAACGCGACGCTTGTCACCAATCTTGATTACACAAATACAGGAAAAATGGGTGACAATGACGGTCCTGCCGTATGTGTTTATGCACCTGAGGGTTATAACAAAGCGACACTCGATATACGTATGTCCGAAATTCGCATAAACACGAAGCGCAAGAGCGACGGCAAGCATCTTAACGGTTACATTTTTATCGGTATAGATGTCCTGTCAGAAGCGGGCGGTTACTGGATAAACTGCTTTGATGCCGGTCTCTGCTATGACGGCACGGACGGAAAGTGGCGTCTGTTTCATAATATCTATGAAAATACCGATCCCGACGAGGCAAGATGGTATACATCTCAGAAGCAGCTGAATGATACACATGATTATCGCATTGAGATTGACAGCTCTTTTGAGGACGGTAAGTGTACTATAAACATTTATGACCTGACGGACGACGCAAAGCTGTTTGATACAAAGACTTTTACGGTCAAAGGGTTGAAATGCGATGGCTCCAATACGGCATACTATCAGGATTACGCACTCGATTACCCGAACAATGTCATTGTTGAACCTGACGGAAAGGTCGGTTCTACTTATGACAAGGCCGACTGGGTCAAGTCGACGATTCCATGCAGAATATAAATATCGATGATGCAAAACTGTATAAAAACGGAGATGCAAAACAGTGGGACGACGGCTTCATTTCGCTTTGGCCCGATGCCTCGGTGAGCGGTGTTGATTATGCCTGCACCACTGTTGTAAAAGGCAAGGATTTTTATAGTTACCGCATTGATCTTGACATGAATCGTGACTGAAAAATGTCCGGAAAATGACGATGTACATATTTTACAACACAATATCTTGTGGCTCGAACGCTGAATCGCAACTGATATAAACAAAATAAAGCCGCAGAAAAACACTAATGGTTTTTCTGCGGCTGTTTTTTGCGCAAAAATTCTAAGAATCGCGCGAACATAGGTTCGCTGACATAATGCGTGAATGCCGGATCCCCAAAAGCGTTGAAAACACAAGGCTTTTGGGGATTTTTATGCCGATTTTCCGTTTGACATAATTGAAATCCGACCTGTAAAAAATCAATTTGGCTCTTGCAAAATCAGAATTTTCGCGCTATAATAAAGCCGTAGTGGTGGAAAGTGCATCGAAATGGAGCGTTTGAACACCAAAATGGAGCGATTAATGCGCTTCGAACAGAAAGTGGAGCGTCAGAAAGGAGGCCGGACACCATGTTCGTGGGTGAATATAACCATACAATGGATGCGAAAGGCAGGATATTC
>OLPA01000329.1_pt1 | contig 44194 bp, 49 predicted proteins | sample 1672811 | NCBI WGS metagenome assembly OLPA01 (sample SAMEA3136726, study PRJEB25190) | human gut metagenome | biome: human gut; feature: human-associated habitat; material: faeces | place: Austria | collected 2013
GATCAATGCACATCTTAGAAGAGAGCACAGGGAACATTCTGTCCGGATGGTTTTGGGGAGGGTCTGTATTCAAATATCTCAAAAGAAACTATTGGTTGATGATAAGGAACTTCCTCTTACGAAAGCGGAGTACGAAATCTGTGAATTTCTGGCTAAAAACAGAGGACAGGTTTTCTCGAAGGAACAGATATTGGAAGCGGTCTTTGGCTTTGACAATGAGAGTAATGACAGTACTATAATCACGCATATCAAAAATATAAGAGCAAAATTTGCGGATTATGATTATACACCGATAAAAACAGTCTGGGGGATTGGATATAAATGGGAAGAGTAAAGAGAAGCAATGCACTCAGCAGGATTTTTATGAGATATGTACTGGTCATGCTTGGATCATTAGTTGGTTTGGTGATTGTTGCTTATCTGCTGCTGTACCTTTTGATTAGTGTGGGCTGTATTTATCCGGCAAATTATGCAGAGCAAAAGATTAATGAAGCATATGATACGATTCTACGTGCAGATAAAGTGACTGCTGAGATGATTCCCGCACTTTGTGATTATGTAATCTTTTCAGAGAATGGAGAGAAAATAGGTGGAGATCTGTCAGAACAATACGAACAGATAGCATGGAATGTTGCAAAGTACGGAAACGCATCCGGGAAATATTTTTATAAAGTAATTGTAAGGGAAAATGAATATGTTGTATTGCAATATCGCCTGACACCTCAATATCATTCAGCTTTTTTGAGGGAGCATTTTATAGGACCACAGAATGTGATGATTATTATGTCTGTGATTGGAGCGGTAGCGATTATCATCATTCCGTCCATACGTTTTGGAAAAAGAATCAAAAAGCAGATGCAGCCTGTATTAGACGCAATCGGACAAATAAAGGATCAAAATCTGGAATATGAGACATCCTGTTCCGGTATCAAAGAGTTTGATGACTGTTTATCGGCAATCGATGATATGCGAGATGCATTGCGAGAATCTTTAGAAAAGCAGTGGAAAACAGAGCAGGAAAAGAAACAACAGATGTCTGCTTTGGCGCATGATATTAAAACACCTCTTACGATTGTACGGGGAAATGCAGAACTACTTTCAGAGACTGAACTGACCACAGAACAGAAGAATAATATCACTTATGTTTTGAACGGCACAACACAGATACAAAGTTATGTAAAACAGTTGATAGATGTCACAAAATCATGGAATTGCAGTGATGTTACCTATACAACGGTGAGGTTAGAAGATTTTTTCGCAGATATAAAGGAACAGGCACTCGGACTGGTAGAAATCTATCACCAGAAGATAGATTGGAAGGCGGAACAAAGTGATAAAAAGGTAACGATTGCTTATGATCCAATGTTCCGGGCCGTAATGAATATGATTCAGAATGCAGTGGAGCATACAAAAGAAAATGGAATCATTTATATTGACGCAAAGGAGCAGGATGGCCGGCTGACATTCATTGTGGAGGATAGCGGATCAGGATTTACAAAAGAAGCATTATTGCATGGCACAGAGCAGTTTTTTATGGATGACACAAGTAGAAATGGCGAAGCCCATTATGGGATGGGACTATTTTTTGCAAAAACTGTGGCTGAAAAATATGGTGGAGGTATTAAACTTTCAAATTCTGAAAATACAGGTGGGGCGAGGGTAGAAATATTTTTCCTGAGTAGTCAAGAAACAAGCTAAATAGACCGCAATTAAGCTATGTAAAAGAAATTTTACATGCTTTTATCTAATATGTAAAAGCCTTTTGATAGACATTACTACTACGTTTGCTGTAATCTCATGGAAGAAGGAGGCATACAGAATTATGATAGCTGATAAAATTAAAAATGCTCGTACTATTCTTTATTACATAACTATCATTATAGTTGGGATTATATGCACATATAAGAAGAGAATAATATAACTTTTGTTATGATATCAAATGATTTTTTCATTTAATATAACATTGCATTGGATGAAAAAATGTGTTTGGAGATGAAAACATAATCGAATTGAAGGTTGACGATTCAAACATAAAAAGAGCTGGGTGGCATCTACCCAGCTCAATCTTCTACTTGAATTATGGCATTGGCTGCATGAAGAATACCACAACCAAGATTACGAATATCAAAGCGTATATGGTGACAACGCTTTATAATGCGCCAAGTACAATCAATCATTATTACCAACAAGAGGTACAGCACGATATGTATGGAGGTGGATGGCATGAAAAGGGTATTGTTTAAGGTCATTGTTCCGGCAGTGATCATTGTCAGCGAGATTAACAACGTGGAGCTGGAGGAAATGATTAACTGTATTCTGGAAAAAGGTATTGAGGAGCATGGTTTTTATGCCTGATGCCGATAAGTAACTGATCACAGGCTGTAGGGTGAGTGAAGTACCCTACAGTTATTCTAGGGGAAATAATGTTAATTAGAATTGAGATAAAGTTGAATAAAGAATATAATAGTGTTGGTATCTATATAATGTTTTCTCGATTTGAAAGAAGGTATGATCTTGGATAAGATAAAAATAGTTAGTACGAAAGATTTTGAGAACTATATTAATAGTAAGATAGATGGTTTGAATTTTGAAGTCAGTAAAAATAAGCCTATTGAAATTCAACCAGAGCAAATTGAAATGTTATGTAAACTCTTTCAAAATAAGTCAACTGAATGGTCGTATGATTTTATCAAGGTTCTTTTAAATGATATATTAAAAAAGCCAACTTCATATAATGGAAAAGTATACGAAGCACTTGTGTATAGCTGGCTGGATAATCATAGCGTGCGATTTAAACCACAAGAAAATGTTTTATCTAAGGATTGTTTAAAGGCACATGATTATGAAGCAGATGGAATAATTGATGGTAACATATATTTTGATGTAAAGCAATTTGGGATTACATTGCCACATCTGGATACATTAAAGAGAAAACTTCAAGAAAAGATACCAGAACCTTATTTTGTAACAGTTGGAGGAACTAAAAATATATCAACAAGGGAACTTGAAGAAAAATATTTGAGTAGATTACATCAACTGGTAAAAGAGATAATGTCTGAAGAAAATAAATTATATTGTGATTATCTTTATAAAGATAAAGACAGTGGCATTGAAATCAGGCTGCATAATAGAGAACATGAAAATATATTCACTTCTATATCAGAATTTGATTCATATGAGTGGGCTGAAAATAATCAATTTTATTTTATGTATCATGCGTCTCAATTCTGTTTAAATAGTCCATATATAATTATCTGTCCATTTGATGGTACTTGTTGTTGTTTTTTTGCAGGTAGAGATACAAGAGATGTTTATGATATGCTACGTCCATTATGTAGAAGAATGTTTATGAATTTGATTAATATTAAAGATAGGGATATTTGTGAATTTGATGATAATGCAAAAGAGGGAATTAAAGTTTCAACTGCGGCGAGAAAAGTATCAGCTATAGTATTCTTGGATGTATCTAAGGAGTATAGTTTTTCAGAAGCAAGAATGTGGGCTTTTTTAAATCCTAATGCGGACAATAAGATTCTTAACTACCAAGCACATCAACTTTTTAGATTAAATGGTGCATATGTGGAAGATTTTAGATTTGATAATTATTAAGAGGAAACTGAATTTCTAATAAGGTATAAAAAACATATCGGTAAGAAACAGATAAAAATTGAATAAAGTTAACCGTCACTGGTGGCAATGGCTCATGAACGAACCATAGCCACCTTTTTTGTTGCAGAAAATCAAATAAGAATGGAGGTTTACCATGAGAAAATATAAATTGATTTCCGCACTGGCAGAGGAAACAGCAAAAGAAGTCGTGCGGAATGAAGAAAACTGGAGGAGATTACTAAAAATAGACGATAATATATGCCATCACAAATCTTCCACCTAGAAAGATGATGTAAAGATGTAAAAAAGATAATTCTAAGTAAAAGTTAAACTGCCCTTTGATAGAGGAGAAATCCTTTTCTCAAAGGGCTTTTTATATTTGTACGGATATTCGTAAACTACAAGATAAAGCCAAAACTTCATATACTCTAAGCACAAGGAGGTTGAGGTTTGGCTATGAATAACAGTTTAGCAGAAGTACACCCGGAGCTTATTTCGGAGTGGTCGGAAAAGAACTTACCACTTACACCTGATGATATTATCTTCGGTTCAAATAACTGATCAAATTAAGAAATAAAAATGGAATAGAATAGATAAAAATGAATATTTTGTATGATTGTACATATAATAATATTTAAAAAGAAATAAAAATGATAATCAATATGGACAAAATGTCGAAGTTGGTATAAAATAGTTGCGCAAGTAAAAAGTGCTTATGTGTTAGGAGAATAACCATGGAAAATAAATATAAAGTAAGAATTATGCGCTCTGAAATACGTAATATAAAAAACGTTGCGTACGGAGATGTTATGTATATGAATTATGGAAGCATTAATAAAAAAGCAATGTGTGATAAAACAGATATTGTAGGCATTTATGGGCAGAATGGTTCCGGGAAAACAGCATTAGTAGAATCACTAGACATATTAAGACAGATACTTACAGGAAGTCCTATAAATTACGAGATGTATGAAGGTATTTTGTCAAAAGACGGTACTAGTTGTATCTGCACGGAGTTTTTCGTTTGGATTGGAGAAGAAAAATATAAGGTGGTTTATCAAGCTTCTTTACGCGTAGATGAGAAAGAAAAAGCAATTCAGATTTATATGGAGGAATTACGGTATTGGAAGCGAGGGGCATCCTGGAAAGCAGAACGAGATATTTCTTTTTGCAATCCTTATTATGGAAATACGGATGTTTTAGAAACACATAATATCAGTGTAACATCTAATCATTTATCAAGTTTAAGAGCTATTCCTTTTTTGACAAATATGCAGAATTTAGCACTTATTTGTGCCCAGAAGAATATTTCTGTTTTCTTTAATCAACTTGTAAAGACTAACATTGAAAAACTAGAAGACAGTTTAGAAGTTAGCAATTTTAGAAATGTTATTTTAGGCATATTACAGTTTGCTTATGTTGACTTTAATGTGATTAAAGTTAACCAGTTAGGGACTATCAATAATAATCAGATTATCCCAATTAATGTTCACAAAGAGACAGAAACAGAGATTATGCAGGCGATTATGCCGCTTGCTATTTCAGGTGTAACAGAAATACCGCAAGAAGATTATGAACAGGTAAAAATAGTTATTGATGCAATTAATATTGCAATTAAATCAGTGATACCTAATCTACAGATTCGATTGAAAGAGAAAATGGAATTAGAACGTCCTGATGGAACAAAGGCAATTCAGGTAGAGGTGTATTCTGTTAGAGATGGAAAAGAATTTTTGTTGCGATATGAATCTGAAGGAATTAAACGTATCATATCTATTTTGAATTACCTTATATCTGTATATAATAATGAGGGTGTTTGTCTGGTCGTTGATGAACTGGATTCCGGAATATTTGAATATTTACTTGGAGAATTGCTGGGAATGATGCACAGCGAAATGAAGGGGCAGTTGATATTTACATCACATAATCTGCGTATACTGGAAAAGTTAGATGCAAAAAATATTGTATGTTCAACTGTAAATCCCCAAAATCGCTATATCAGATTGAAAGGGATTGAAAAGAATCATAATAAGAGAGATTTCTATATCCGTGCAATTACAGTAGGAGGACAAAAAGAAGATCTGTACGATGAGGATGATCTGCTTGCTATGGGGTATGCATTCCGAAAAGCTGGAAAGATTGGAACAGAACAAGGTAAATTGAAATTTTCCCCTAATTTTGAGAAGAAACTTAAAGAGTCTGAGAATAGGGGGTAACTATGGCAAAAGAGAAAAAAACGATTATTTTTATTGTTGAAGGTTCGTCAGATAAGGCGGCTTTGGAAAATATTTTCAAAAAAATATACAGAAGGAATAAGGAAATTGATTTTGGATTTACAAATGGAGATATAACAAGTGATCCAACGGTAACTATAGCTAATGTTGAGAATAGAATATATGAAACTGTTCAAGAAGTAATTAAAGATAAGAAATTAAAAAATTCGGACGTTATACAAATTGTTCAAATATTTGATATGGATGGGGCATATATTCCGGATTCCGCTATCGTAAAGGGTCCAACATATGCATTCGAATATTCAACTACCAATATTAGCTGTACTTACCCACAGCGTGCAATAGGAAGAAATAAGGATAAGAGAGATATATTGGAATATTTATTGAATCAGACGATGATAAAATCATTTCCATATGAAATGTATTTTATGTCTTGCAATCTGGATCATGCTTTGTACAATGAGATTAATTTAGACAAAAATTTAAAGCAAGAATATGCTGATGAATTTTATGAGAAATTTATAGGAAAAGAATATTTATTTCCTGCATTTCTGGAGTCAGATGTTGTAAATGGAGTACCTGATAATATGGGTGCATCATGGAGGTATATCAAAGAAGGTTTACATTCTTTGGAGAGGCATACTAATTTACATATCTACTTTAAAACACATCCTAATCCAGATGGATTATTGTAACTCTACACTTCAAGTGCCACATTCTCAGATGAAGAATTAATCAATATGATACGTTATGCAAAAAGCAAGAGCATCCGTGTTGCCCTGAAACCTACCGTCAATTGTAAAAACGGTGTCTGGCGCGCTTACATCAGTTTCTTTGAAAAAGATGTTCCATGTGAACCGAAATGGGAAAACTGGTTTGCCTCTTACACAGAATTCCAGACACACTATGCCAAAATTGCAGAAGCCGAACAATGTGATCTTTTTATTGCAGGATGTGAGATGGTAATGACGGAACACCGCAGTGAAGAATGGAGAAACGTAATCGCTGCGATCCGAAACTATTACCACGGACCTGTTTCCTATAATACCGATAAATATCAGGAAGAAAATGTAACCTGGTGGGATTGTGTCGACATGATCTCCTCCAGCGGATATTATCCGATTGATCAGTGGGAACAGGAACTTGACCGTATTGAAAGGACCGTTCAGAAGTTCAAGAAACCATTTTTCTTCGCTGAAGCAGGATGCATGTCCAGAAAAGGTTCCTCACTGGTGCCTAACAACTGGGCAATTCAGGGAGCTTTACGTCTGGAGGAACAACCAGACTGGTATCGAGCTATGTTCGAGGCCTGCGCAAAACGCTCATGGGTCAATGGTTTTGCCATGTGGGAATGGGCGCCGGTTCTTCCTTCCAGAAGTACTGCAGCAAGAGATACCAGCTACGAAATCTGCAACAAACCAGTACAGGAGGTTATTAAAGACTACTATGGGAGAGACAAAAGAAAATAACATACAACAAACTTCAGAACAGAATCTCTGGCAGGAAGAAGCTGCCATGATGCACATCTTCAGCCAGAACAGAAAAAATAACCTGCGCACGCTTCTTTCTCTTTTCAAGGGACACTATGGCGCGCTGGCTGGTTCCGTTTTCTTTTTCATTATCAAGCATTCCCCAACCTGGGTTCTTCCAATCGTCACAGCTAATATTATCAATGCAGTGACAGACCACAACGGGAATATTATCAAAATTCTGATTCTGAATACCATCCTTATGACTGCATTTTTGGCACAGAACGTACCAACTAACTACATCCATACCTGGCTTTATGCCAAAACGGTACGAACAGTAGAGAAAGAACTGCGCGAAGCCTTAGTCTGCAAGCTTCAGCAATTGTCGATCACCTATCACAATGAAATGCAGTCCGGAAGGCTTCAGTCGAAGATCATGCGAGATGTAGAACAGATACAAAATCTTGCATCTCAGATCTTTATCTCTCTTTTGACTATCATTCTGAACATTGGTGTATCCTTCGGAGTGGTCATCTTCAAAAGTCGGATCGTATTTCTTTTCTTCCTATGCACGATACCGGTTTCTGTTTTGATCATTGTTGGTTTTAAAGGAAAAATCAAAACCCATAACCGTGCTTTCCGTAAAGAAATGGAAGAAACTTCTGCAAAAGTAATGGAAATGGTTGAAATGATTCCTGTAACTAAAGCTCACGCTCTAGAAGATCAGGAAGCCCGTAAAATGAGTGAACAGCTTCGTAAAGTTGCTGAAAAAGGGCTTCAGCTTGATATGATTCAGACATACTTTTCTTCAATCAGCTGGGTTGCATTTCAGGTCTTTCAGGTATTCTGTCTTGCATTTACAGCCTACATTGCATGGAAAGGAATCATCGGTGTCGGAGATATCACCTTATACCAGACTTATTTTTCCAGCATCGTCGCTCAGATTGCAGGTATTGTGACTTTGCTGCCAATCATTGCGAAAGGCCTGGAATCCGTTGAATCAATTGGTGATGTGCTTTGTGCAAATGATATTGAGGACAACCATAGGAAGAAAAAAGTAGTTGATCTGAAAGGTGAGATTACATTTCAGGATGTATCTTTTACTTATAAAGGCGCTGAAAAACCGGTATTAAGTCATCTGAACTTCAAGATTCAGTCGGGGGAAACAGTTGCCTTTGCCGGTGGTTCCGGCTCTGGAAAAACAACAATCCTCAATCTTGCCATCGGTTTCCTGAAAGCTGACAGCGGACAGGTATTGGTTGATGGAAATGACCTGATGGAACTGGATCTGCACAGCTACCGAAAGCAGATTGCCGTCGTTCCACAACAGTCCATTCTCTTCACCGGAACTCTCCGCGAGAATATCACCTATGGATCTGAATCCATCTCCGAGGAACAGTTATGGAATGTCATCCGTGCAGCCAACCTGGAAGAAGTTGTCCAGAAACTGCCTGATGGTCTGGACACGATGATCACAGAACATGGGGAAAATCTTTCCGGCGGACAACGGCAGCGCATCTCTATTGCCCGTGCATTTTTACGGAATCCGAAGATCCTGATTCTGGATGAGGCAACTTCTGCGCTTGACAGCATTTCTGAAAAGAAGATTCAGGATTCAATCCAGAAACTTGTGAAAGGACGTACCACACTGATCGTAGCCCACCGTTTGTCTACCATTCGCAATGCTGACCGGATTGCTGTGATTGAAAAAGGAAATGTTCTGGAATGTGGCTCTTACGAAGAATTGATAGAGAAAAAAGGCGCATTTTATCGGATGGAGAAAATGTAAAAAATCAGTAGCTGGTTAGTTCAGAAACCTGTCTGCCATAAGCCGGGTTTGTTTTGATACTTTCTGCAATTTTTGTGCTGGAGAGTAGTTTGTCATCTTCAAGAGCAATAAATATAAGAACAGAAATAGATTATAAAAGGTTTGTTGGGCAGTATAGCCTAATGAAGCCTACAGAAAAAGGTTGCGTGAAGCCACATAAAAATGTATAATTAAGAGTAATGAATTTCATATTAAATGATATTGGAGGTACTCATGTCACAGTCGGTTACGATAAAGAGTAATAAATATGGAATCAATTTAATTTTAGATGCGGATATGTCATTTGCTGATTTGATAAAGGCAGTTGTAGAGAAGTTTAAGGCATCCGCCAATTTTTTTAAAAACGCAAAGCTTGCTATTTCATTTGAGGGAAGGCAGCTTTCAGATGAAGAGCAGCAGCAGATAATTGCAGCTATTGAGGAAAATACCACAATTGAGATTTTGTGCATTGTGGAGAGTGGTACCGAGCAGGAAGCCATTATGAAGGAGCAGGTTGAGGCATTTAATGAGGCAGTGCAGAAGCAGTGCGAGAATGTTGCAACAGTCAGTGTTCCGGAGCAGTTTTACCGTGGTACGCTCAGGTCAGGCCAGGTGATTACCAGCGAGTCTTCGGTCACAATCATTGGTGATGTCAATCCGGGAGCCAAGATTATAGCTCAGGGCAATATCGTTATTCTTGGCGCATTAAAGGGCAATGTCCACGCTGGATGTACAGGTGACAGGAGCTGTTTTGTATTTGCACTTGACATGCAGCCGATTCAGATTCAGATTGGTGATTTGATTGCGAAGAGTCCGGACGAGCCTCAGCCAAAGCACAGGGTAAGGCGCAAGGAAAAACCGGCACAGGAGCAGGCGCAGATAGCCATCGCAAAGGATGGATATATTTACATCGAACCAATTACTAAAAATATTTTAAATAGCATTTAGGAACGTAGGAGGAAGAAAGTTCATGAGCGAAGTAATCGTTATCACATCAGGAAAGGGTGGTGTGGGCAAGACCACAACCACAGCAAATATTGGTACAGGTCTTGCACAGTTAAATAAAAAGGTTGTTATGATTGATACTGACATCGGACTGCGTAACCTGGATGTTGTTATGGGACTTGAGAATCGTATTGTATACAATCTCGTAGACGTCGTTGAGGGCAAATGCCGTATACGTCAGGCCCTTATCAAGGATAAGAAATATCCTGATCTGTGTCTGCTTCCATCAGCCCAGACAAGGGACAAGGATGCTGTTACACCGGAGCAGATGGTTGAGCTTATCAATGAGCTTCGTGAGGAGTTTGACTATATTCTGCTTGACTGCCCGGCAGGTATCGAGCAGGGCTTCAAGAATGCCGTTGCAGGAGCTGACCGTGCACTCGTTGTCACTACACCTGAGGTATCAGCAATCCGTGACGCTGACCGTATCGTTGGCCTTCTCGAGGCAAATGAGATGAAGCGCATTGACCTGATTGTCAACCGTCTGCGTGTCGATATGGTTAAGCGCGGCGATATGATGAATGTGGATGATGTAACAGAGATCCTTGCAGTCAATTTAATCGGCGCAGTACCGGATGATGAGCAGATTGTTATTTCTACAAACCGTGGTGAGCCGTTAGTTGGCTCAGACAGCCTTGCAGGAAAGGCATATATGAATATCTGCCACCGTATCATGGGCGAGGAGGTTCCTTTACTTGATTTAAACCAGAAGCATGGTGTATTTGAAAAGTTGAAGGATATGTTCAAGAAAAATTAAAGGGGGATATAAACCATGGGTATAATGGATTTATTTAAAAAGAAATCTTCGGGCAACGTCGCTAAGGACCGCTTGAAGCTGGTACTGGTTTCCGACCGTGCCAACTGCTCATCGGAGATGATGGAAATGATGAAAAAGGATATCATTGAGGTTATTTCCCGCTATATGGATATTGACGCGGAAGCTCTTGACGTGAAAATCACAGAGACAGAGTCTGATTCTAACAACGGAATGGTTCCTGCACTTGTTGCCAATATTCCTATCCGTGACATGAAGCATCGTCCGGATCCAAGATAGAGTAAATAAAATAACAGGATATGATAAGATATGAGGGTCAAAAGGTATTTTGGCCCTTTAATTATTATATTGATTAAAAAAGACTTGATTTGATATTAGAGTGTGATATACTTTAATACGTTACAAATAAATAAATTTTAGCAGAGTAGACACATGTGCGTTAAGTGCCGGATGAACAGGGAGTTGTCACCCGGACGAAAAGAAAATCTTGCGGTACATGAGTCGCATCCCGCTGCATCCGAAGATATTAATTATCTCCTGTTGTAGTTCGGTGAGGTCTGCAAAGGAGGTAATTTTTTAATGAAAAAATTCGTTACTTTGTTCACCGATTCTGCCCGAGAGCTTAAATCGGTCAGAACCATCACAACTATGGCAATGCTTGCTGCAGTTGCCGTTATCCTTGGATATTTCTCCATCGAATATGGACAGTTTATCCGTATCGGTTTTTCCGGTATTCCAAATGGTATCGTTGATTACCTGTTTGGACCGGTTGCCGGAGCTGTTTTCCACGGAGCGCTTGACATCATCAAGTATCTGATGAAGCCTACAGGACCATTTTGTCCACAGCTTACACTTGTTGTAATGCTTGCAGGTGTTTTATATGGATGTTTCTTTTATAAGAAAAAGCTTACCATATGGAGAGTGCTTGCTGCGAAGTTTGTAGTAATGCTCATCTGCAATGTCATTCTCAATACTCTGTGTCTGCAGGTACTGTATGGACAGGCACTTATGGCAATCCTTCCAATGCGTGCACTGAAGAACCTTATTATGTGGCCGATAGATTCAATTGTCTTTTTCGGCATTGCAAAGGCACTGGAGCAGATTGGATTGTTCCGTACCTTCCGTAAACCGGAGCTTATAAAGAATGCATAGCAACAGGTCAATGGATCGGGTACTCAAATGAGAGTACCCGGATTTTTTATTTAATGGAAAGAAATACGTATAATGTGGTATGTGTATCATGTTCTTTATAATGCATATAGATGATGAAAAGGAACATAGCAACAGAATAATGCACAGATAATATAATGCACAAAATATTACAATAAAATAATATTTTAAGTGTTAAATGACAGTTTTTATTTATAATTTTAAGCATAAGTGTCTTTAAACTGATAATTGTGAGGTATTTCGCATTTTTAATGAAAATTGTTGACACAATATATTGAACGTGATATTGTTTACTTGTTCAAAATAATACACAAAAGAAAACGAACAAACAACTACATATTAATTATGAATATTTAAGAGCAAAGACGCTAACCGGTGAAGCACTTTGCTCTTTTTTATTTATCAAAATTACAAGGATATTTAAATTAGGAGGCAATATATTATGAAATTAAAAGACACAGGATTAACAGCACAGGACATCAAAGACAAAGTAAAGAAGTATATGATTGAGACATATGAGCGTTTCGATTTCATCGCTGAGACTGCTGAGGGCATGTATCTATATGATGAGAATGGCACACCATACCTTGACTTTTACGCAGGAATCGCCGTAAACAATGCCGGCAGCAGAAACCCTAAGGTTGTTGCAGCAGTCAAGGATCAGGTGGATGACATCATGCATACATTCAACTATCCATACACCATTCCACAGGCACTGCTTGCTGAGAAGGTTTGCAAGACTATCGGAATGGACAAGATTTTCTACCAGAACTCAGGAACTGAGGCCAATGAGGCTATGATTAAGATGGCTCGTAAATATGGTATAGAGAAATATGGTCCAAACAGATATCACATCGTAACTGCAAAGGACGGCTTCCACGGCAGAACCTTCGGTGCTATGTCAGCAACAGGACAGCCTGGAAACGGATGCCAGGTGGGATTTGGTCCAATGACATATGGCTTCTCATATGCTCCTTACAATGACTTAAAGGCTTTCAAGGATGCTTGCACAGAGAACACAATCGCTATCATGATTGAGCCTGTACAGGGCGAGGGCGGTGTTCATCCTGCAACACCTGAATTCATGAAGGGACTTCGCGAGTTTTGTGATGAGAAGGGCATGCTCCTCCTTATCGATGAGGTTCAGACAGGATGGTGCAGAACCGGCGCTGTAATGAGCTACATGAACTACGGCATCAAGCCTGATATAGTTTCTATGGCAAAGGGCCTTGGCGGTGGAATGCCAATCGGTGCTATCTGTGCTACAGAGGAGGTTTCAAAAGCATTCTCAGCCGGTTCACACGGTACAACCTTTGGTGGACATCCTGTATGTTGTGCAGCAGCACTTGCAGAAGTAAACGAGCTGCTTGACAGAGATCTTGCCGGAAATGCAAAGAAGGTTGGTGATTACTTCACAGCTAAGCTTGAGAAGCTTCCACACGTAAAAGAGGTAAGACATCAGGGACTCTTAGTTGGTGTTGAATTTGACGATACAATCTCAGGTGTAGATGTAAAGCATGGCTGCTTCGACCGCCATATGCTCATCACAGCAATCGGAAGCCATATCATCCGTATGGTTCCACCACTTATTGTAAGCGAGGAAGAGTGCGACAAGGCATTTGATATTATCAAGGAGACTGTTGAGTCACTTTCATAGAAGGTTTGAATTATATTTGAAGCAGGCAACAGAATATATTGCGGCAGATTTTACGAGCCGGATAAAGGACAAGGGCGTCACGATTATCTTCGTGCGCCCTTCTTTTGAACAAAGAATATAGGTAACTAAGCGGAACAAGTTTATATAACAACATATGATTAAAGGGTCAAAAGGTATCGTCGATGCATACCTTAGCGACTTTCATATCAACACAGTATAAAGATGTATATAAGAAAAGCGAGGGGAACGAAATGGCACATCTTGTTATTACAATAGGATGCGAATATGGCGCTAAAGGAAACCAGATTGGCAAAAAGGTTGCTAAAGACCTGGGAATCAAATTTTATGACAGGGATACTGTAGATGAAATAATAAAAGAGGTCGGTATTCCGAAGGATATCATGGAAAAAGTTGAGGAAGGTATCACCATCGCCGGAAAAGGTGCAGAGGGTGATGTCAGAGGCTCTTTCTCCAAATATGCAGACCTCACAGAGCGTGCAATTCACGTCCAGAAAACCATAATCAGAAAATTATCAGACCGTGAGTCATGCGTGATTATCGGTCGTTCAGCAGACTATATACTAAAGGAACATAAACCGATTTTACGTATTTTCATATATTCACCGGATGAAGTGAGGATTGAAAACGTAATGAAGAGCCACAATTTGTCAGAGGATGATGCAAAGCTTTTTATCACTGAAAAGGATAAACGTTATCATAAGCGTCATATGGCGCTGACAGGAAGCAACCGAGGCGACAGACACAACAGGGATATGCTTATAGACAGCAGCCTGTTAGGAGTGGATGGCACAGCGGAGCTTATTGAGTCTCTGGCAAGAAAAGTGGTAGAGAATGAAAGTAAGGCAGAAGCTGGAGGTGACAAGTAATGGAACAGAAAAAATCAGAATTTAACAAAGTCCTGAATGCCTGGGACGTACTTGTAATTGCATTTGGAGCAATGATTGGCTGGGGCTGGGTTGTCTCAACCGGAGGCTGGATTGAAAAGGGCGGAGTGCTCGGTGCCGCAATCGGCTTCGTAATCGGCGGTATCATGATATTTTTCGTGGGAATGACCTACGCGGAGCTGACAGCAGCCATGCCTCAGTGCGGTGGCGAGCATGTATTCAGCTACAAGGCAATGGGTTCGACAGGTTCATTCATATGTACGTGGATGATTATCCTTGGATATGTCAGTGTGGCATGCTTTGAGGCGTGCGCTTTCCCAACAATCATCACATATCTGTGGCCGGGCTTTTTGAAGGGCTATCTGTATACGGTAGCAGGCTTTGATATCTATGCTTCATGGCTTATTGTGGCGATAGTTGTGGCATTTTTAATTATGATGATAAACATTATCGGCGCAAAGACAGCAGCGATTTTACAGACTGTGCTCACATGTATTATTGGTGGCGCCGGAATTTTGTTGATAATTGCATCGGTAATCAATGGAACTGTTGATAACCTGGATGGACAGATGTTTGCAGGCAGCTCTGCAGGTCTGAACGTAAAGGCAATTATCGGAGTGGCAGCTCTGTCACCATTTTACTTTATCGGATTTGACGTAATACCTCAGGCGGCTGAGGAGATCAATGTTCCGGCAAAGAAAATCGGCTCAATACTTATATTATCAGTAGTTCTGGCAGTTGTGTTCTATGCACTTGTCATTGTTGCGGTAGGTCTTGTCATGGGCCCACAGGCAATTGTTGATTCAGAGCAGGCAACAGGACTTGTCACAGCAGATGCAATGGCTGCCGCTTTCAATACGAAGATAATGGCAAAGGTTATAATAGTCGGCGGAATGTGCGGTATCGTAACCTCATGGAACTCATTTTTGCTCGGTGGCTCGCGTGCCATGTACTCAATGGCAGAGTCATATATGATTCCAAAGTTTTTTGCAAAGCTTCATCCAAAGCACAAGACACCAATCAATGCACTGATTCTCATCGGGTCTCTCACAATGCTTGCACCTTTTGCAGGCAGAAAGATGCTCGTATGGATCAGTGATGCCGGCAACTTTGGCTGCTGTGTGGCATATTGCATGGTTGCTCTTTCATTCATTATTCTTCGCAAGAAGGAGCCGGATATGCCAAGACCTTACAAGGTTCCCGCATACAAGTTCTTTGGAACGATGGCGGTCATCATGTCAGGCTTCATGGTTGCAATGTACTGCATACCGGGAAGCGGCGGATCACTTATCGCCCAGGAGTGGGGCATCGTGCTTGCATGGTGTGCACTCGGCGTGGTATTCTTCGTCTTCTGTAAAAAGAAATACAAGGAGTCATTTGGTACACTTGTTGAGCTCATCTCAGATGAGGATGCTGCAACACTTATGCCTGAGGCAGATGAGGTTGAGCTGGATAAGGTTATCGATGCTGCAATAGACAGGGTACTTGCCAAGAAAGCCAGCTAGTACATTTCAAAATGAAAAATGCATTTTATAACATAAAAATTGAAAAACGGGATGTAAGAACGGGCGAAAATACCTTAAGACATAAAATTATATACATGAAATGAGATACAAAAATTCAGAAAGGACAGATTATATATGGAAACATTTAATTTCTCAGTGCCACAGGACATCACAGTGGGAAAGGGCAGTCTCTCAAAGCTGCCGGAAATAGCCAAAAAGCTTGGAGGTAAGCATGCACTCATCATTTCAGGACCTCATCTTGAGAAGATGGGACTTGTAAAAAAGGCAGCAGATTATCTGGCATCAGTTGACATAAAAGCAGACACTTTTACAGATATAGAGGCAAATCCATCTGTCACAACAGTGGAGAAAGCCACAGCAAAATACCTGGAGTCGGGCGCAGACTTTATCGTGGCATTCGGAGGCGGCTCACCGATGGATGTGGCAAAAGCAGTGGGTGTGGTTGCCAAATATGGCGGAAGCGTCACAGACTATGAGGGAGCACACAAGGTGCCGGGACCAATCGTACCGCTCATTGCGATACCAACCACCGCAGGAACCGGCTCAGAGGTGACAGCATTCTCTGTAATCACAGATCATAGCAGAAACTATAAGCTCACAGTATTCAGCTACGAGATATTGCCAAAATATGCAATTCTCGATGCAGAGCTTATCACAACAGCACCGGCAAGCGTAGCGGCAGCCTGCGGAATTGATGCATTTATCCATGCCGAGGAGGCATATGTATCCACAGCGGCATCGCCATTTTCTGATGCACTGGCAGAAAAAGCGATGGCACTTATCGGAAAAAATATCCGCAGATTTGTAGCAAACAGAAACGATATCGAGGCTGCAGAAGCTATGATGACAGGCTCACTTTTTGCAGGAATAGCATTCTCATTTGCAAGGCTTGGAAATGTGCATGCAATGAGTCATCCGGTCAGCGCATTTTTCGATGTGCCTCACGGAGTGGCAAACGCAGTGCTGCTTCCTGTAATCGCAGAGTACAATGCACTTGCAGATCATGGAAAGTATCTGACCATCTACAATGATATAAGCCCGATTCCTGCGTATGCGGACGAATTTGAGCCGATGATGCTGGTAGATGCAATCAGGGAGCTTTGCACAGACATCGGAATCCCTGAGAATCTGACCATCGCAATCAACAATGCCAGCAAAACCGGAACAGTCACAAAGGAAGAGATAGAAAGCAAGATAGAGCCGATGGCTGTCGATGCCATGAAGAGCGGCAACATTGCTGTCAATCCAAGGGCTTCACGCCAGTGCGATATCGAGATGCTGTATCGCAGGGCACTGTAAAACTTATAAAATACAACATGTAAGGTAACTATTCCGAATAGTTACCTTATATGATTATAAACAGTATAGTTAGAAAATTTAATGCAAAAACGGAGATATGAGTATGGATTATCTGTCACACAATGTATCTGAAAATTTAAAAAGAATACGTCAGTCAAAGGGCATGAGCTTAGACCAGGTAGCGGAACAGACCGGTGTGAGTAAAAGCATGCTTGCTCAGATAGAAAAGGGCACAGCAAATCCATCTATCGGAGTGCTTGGTAAAATCACAAGCGGTCTGCGAATTGAGTTTCAAAGACTTATAGATCCGCCGAGAGTGGACTATGCGCTCATATCTCCGGATGATCTGGTCCCGACAAAGGAGCTTTTGGGACAGTACAGGGTATGGACCTGCTTCCCATACGAGGACTCAATGGAGGCCGAGGTATACCGTATCGACGTGGAGCCGGGCGGCGTGTATACAAGCGGTGGGCACGGCGAGAAAACACGCGAGTATCTTACAGTCACAGACGGTGTGCTGACAGTTGAGTGTCACGACCATGTGCAGGAAATCCATAGGGGACAGGTGTATAAGTTTGAGACCGATCAGCCTCATTTGTATCGCAATGATGGCGATAGGGTGGCAAGCTGCATGTGCTTCTTTTTGGATTATACTAATATTCGGTGAGGTTTTCATTGGTTATCCTATTGCATATATAGGTTTACCTATATATAATGATGTACGTTGAGAAACAAATTGTTTTAAAAAGAACATCCCAGGAGAACACAATGCAAACATTAAAGAAATTCATCAAATACTACAAACCCTACAAAGCAGTCTTTTTCATAGACTTGCTTTGCGCAACAATAATCAGTGCCATAGATCTGGCGTTTCCGCAGCTGCTTCGCACGCTGACCAAAACCCTTTTTGCAGGAGCACCGGGAAAAATCATTTCTGCGCTGATTCCTATTACAATAGGCCTTTTGTTGGCATATATCATACAGACTGCGTGCAGGTATTATGTGACCTATGCGGGGCATATGATGGGAGCGAGGATGGAGCGCGACATGAGAAAGGAGCTTTTCGACCAATATGAAAAGCTTTCTTTTTCGTATTATGATCAGAATAATTCCGGACAGATGATGAGCAAGCTCGTATCCGATTTGTTTGATATATCGGAGCTTGCGCATCACGGACCGGAGAATCTTTTTATATCGGTTATAAAGATAATCGGTTCGTTCATTTTTCTGTTTATGATAAACCGTATGCTTGCGGTTCCTATGCTTATTCTTGTGGTGCTTATGCTTGTATTTTCATATGGACAGAATAAGAAAATGCAGGAAACCTTTATGGATAACAGGCGAAAAATCGGTGATATTAATTCGAGTCTTCAGGATACTCTGGCAGGCATAAGGGTAGTGCAGTCATTTGCCAATGAGCGTATCGAGCAGGAAAAATTTAACAGAAGTAATGAAAATTTCCTGATTTCAAAGGATGCAAATTACAGATGTATGGGAAGCTTTATGAGCGGAAATGCATTTTTCCAGGGGATGATGTATCTTGTTACGCTGGTATTTGGTGGTTTCCTGATAGCGCATGGAAGGATGGAGGCATCCGACCTTGCTATGTATGCACTGTATATAGGCATCTTTATCAGTCCTATCCAGATACTCGTAGAGCTGACTGAGATGATGCAGAAAGGGCTTTCAGGCTTTAGAAGATTCTTAGAGGTGGTGGAAACTGAGCCGGAGATAGTTGATGCTGCTGATGCAAAACCGCTTAAAAATGTAAAGGGAAATGTTTGTTACGAGGATGTTTCGTTCCACTATAGCGATGATGATACACCGGTGCTTTCGCATGTATCCTTTGAGATACCGGCAGGAGAATCAATTGCGCTTGTTGGACCGTCAGGAAGCGGAAAGACGACAATATGCTCACTGCTTCCGCGGTTTTATGACGTGACGGAGGGCAGGGTCACAATAGATGGAAATGATGTGAGAAAGCTCACGCTTGAGAGCCTTCGCTCGCAGATTGGACTGGTTTCGCAGGATGTTTATTTGTTTGGCGGAAGTATAAAGGACAATATCGCCTACGGAAAACCGGATGCGACGATGGATGAGATTGTAGATGCGGCCAAAAAGGCGAATATACATGATTTTATCATGGAGCTGCCGGATAAATATGATACGTTTGTCGGAGAGAGAGGCACCAGATTGTCAGGAGGGCAGAAGCAGAGGATTTCTATTGCGAGGGTGTTCCTTAAAAATCCGCCTGTGCTCATACTTGATGAGGCAACCAGTGCCCTTGACAATGAGAGCGAGCGCTTTATCCAGAAAAGTCTTGAGGAGCTGGCAAAGGACAGAACGACTATCACAATTGCCCACAGGCTTTCGACAATCAGAAATGCGGACGAAATTCTCGTGGTAGCTGACTGTGGCATTGCTGAAAGAGGCACACATGAGGAGCTTTTGGCATTGGATGGAATATATGCGCGCTATTATGATATGAGCAGGTAGGATTAAGGAAATTTCCACTGATTAATCATAAATGAGGGGCAAAATACCTTTTGACCCTTTAATCATGTTATTATAGCTGCATAAACTAACTATATAGGAGCAGACACTATGCAGGCAATGTTCATAGACGTAGACGGCACTTTAAGCAGTCCGTGCTACAAGGTAAACGGAAAATTTCAGATAGGAATGTCAGATGTGCAGTGGGCAGACTACTGCAGTAAGCACGGTGAGGATACATATGAGTGGTGCCGTCCTGTGATGCAGGTAAAGGAGTATGCCATGAAGGCAAAGGAAAAAGGCACGAAGCTGTATGTACTTACCACATCAGGCACAAAAATCGAGACAGCTGCAAAGCGCAGATTTTTAGACAGATACTATGCAGGTATGTTTGATGACATCTATGCGGTGGAGCATGATGATGACAAGGTCAGGTTCATTCTTAAAAAAGCAGCAGAGCTTGGGATTGAACCGTCGGACTGTGAGCTTGTGGAGGATACATACCGCATACTTTTGCAGACAGTGACAGAGGGGATTAAATCCACTCACATCACAACGATTCTCACAGGCGGATGCGAACGGTAACCAAAAATTTTCCACGGTCTATAAAGAAATAAAAAAAACATCCGATAAATATGTCAGGAAGCAAAATTTACATATTTCAAGGATGAAATATAAATAGAAAGGAGATCCTGTTATGCGTATAGATGCATATAATCAGATAGCCCAGTTGTATGGCGTATCAAGAACAACAAAGACAGCAAAGACACAAAGCGCGTCGAGGATGTCTGATCAGGTATCAATTTCGCAAGCCGGTAGGGATTACCAGATTGCGAAAAAAGCAGTATCAGAGGCTTCGGACATCAGGGAAGATAAAGTCGCTTTGCTTAAGAACATGGTAGACTCCGGACAGTATCAGGTCAGTGAAGATGATTTCGCCAGCAAGCTGTTAGAGAGGTACAACTCTCTGTAATATGATAATCATATCATATATCAAAGGTAAAAGAGGATTTTATAGTGGCTAGTTTAGTGGAAGAGCTTATAAATGTGCTCACAGAGGAAGAAAAAGTATACAGAACACTCGCTGCAAACGGGGAGAAGAAACGTCAGATAATCATAGATGCCGATATCCCTGCGCTTGAAGCAATAACTGATTTGGATCAGCAGGCAGGCGATGAGCTTCTTATTATGAGCAATAAGCAGGTTTCACTTCTCACAGATATTGCCAATGTACTGGGCAAATCAGATGAGAAGATGACAGTCACAAGGCTGATTGGATATCTTGGCACACAGCCGGATATTCAGGCGAAGCTTACGGCAGCGCGCGACAGTCTGATTGAAGCAGCTGCACAGATGAAAGAAATCAACGATTTAAACTCACAATTACTTGCTCAGGCAATAGAGCTTACAGAGTTTGACATCACCCTGTTCAAGAGCATGAAACAGGCGCCGGAGACCGCCAATTATGACAGAAATGCATATAACACAGGCGATATCTTAGGCAGCAGCGGTTTTGATGCAAAGCAATAATCATTAACCGGGAGGACAGGGACATGGCAAATGGATTCGGAAGTTTTTACGTAGGCAGTTCCGGACTTAAAAACTCGCAGAATGCTCTTAATACAACAGCAAACAACATGGCCAATGTCAATACGACAGGCTATGTGCGCCAGCAGGTAAGATTTTCAGATAAACATTATATCACCAGAAATAACCCTACAGCGGGCACCAACATCCAGCAGAGCGGACTGGGTGTTTCCGTATCGGATGTGGCACATGTCAGGGATATTTTCTTAGATAAATCGTATAGGCAGGAGAATGGTCGAAAGGGCTTTTACTCGACACTTTACAGCACCACATCATATGTGGAGGATATCATGCAGGAGATGAACGGTGCTGAGTTTAAGGAGAGTATATCAGAGCTATGGCAGGCTTTTCAGGAGTATGGCAAGGATCCGACGAATTCGACGAATCAGAACCTTATCATCCAAAAGAGCGAGCTTTTTCTGACCAGATGCAATACGGTTTATTCTGATCTTCAGAAATACCAGTCAAATATCAACTTACAAATTAAAGACCAGGTTGACAGAATCAACGAAATCGGTGACAAGATTTATGCGCTCAACCTTGAGATTCAAAAGACAGAGTCAGGCGGTGTAGAGACTGCCATGACAGCGCGCGATGCCAGGGACAGTCTGATTGATGAGCTCGCAGGTTACGCTAAGATAGAGGCTGAGGAGGATTCCACAGGCTACGTGCGTATCAAGCTCGAGGGACAGCAGTTTGTACAGGATAACAAGTGCAACCATATAGGCCTCACCGAGGAAAAGGGTACAGGCTTTTATACACCTTACTGGCCTCATATTACTACACAGGAGAGCTATATGCCGGTGTTTAGCGATGTTGCGCTGCCGTCAGCGCTGGCTGAAAGAGTCGGCTGCACGCAGACCACCAACATAGCAACCAGCCTGAATAATGATATAGGAAGCCTGAAGGCACTCCTTGTATCAAGAGGCTCAGAGTATGGCACCTATGATTTCATGAGCGAGGAGAATTACAGTAGGGTGGAGGACAATGTGGTCATGGAGACACAGGCCGAGATATCATATCTGGCGCGAAACATCATGATGGCCATGAACGATATATTTTGTCCGAATACCACATACACAGCGGCAGACGGTACCACATACACGGTTTTGGATACGGCAAACTGCTCGGTAGGAGCTGATGGCAGCCTGCCACCGCATGAGCTCTTTGCAAGAGAAGGATATGACCGTTACACGCAGATGGAAATAGATGGCAAACAGTTTTATGTATACAATGATGAGACAAAGGCTAACAACTCATCATGGTACAAGCTTGGAAATGTTTCAGTAAATCCAAAGCTTGCGGCACAGGTGACACTGATGCCGTCATACAAGCAGGACGGAGCCGCAAACTATGGCCTTGCAGACCAGATTACAAAGGCGTGGTCAGCAGAGAATCTATACATCAACCCAAAGGATACGTCGAAGTGCAATTTTGAGGGATATTATGACAAGATAATCTCGCATCTCGGAACAAACGGCAGCATATATAAGGCGTCATCAGACACTATGACATCGACAGCAGCGGCCATAGACAACCAGAGAAACCAGATAATGGGTGTGTCGAGTGACGAGGAGCTGACAAACATGATCAAGTATCAGTCAGCATACAACGCATCAAGCCGTTTTATCACTGTAATCAGCCAGATGACGGAGCTCATAGTACAGCTCATATAGTTTTAGGATACGACAAGAGAGTATAAACAGGAGGAGTCAGTATGGCTTCAACATTTTTTGGATTACATATAGGGTCGAGTGCTCTGAGCTCATTTCAGGTAGCGACCAATACAACAGCCAACAACATAGCCAATGTCAAGACGACCGGATACACCAGGCAGGAGGCTACCCTGCAGGCAAAGGATGCCATAAATGTCACAGCCCGCTACGGAAGCGTCGGCACAGGTGTTACAGTCACCTCAATCAAACAGCAGCGTGACCTGTACTACGACAATAAATACTGGGAAAACAATTCCTGCTATGGACGCTATGAGCAGAAGCTGTATTACATGGAACAGATTCAGAACTACTTTAAGGATAACGGCTCATCGGTTAAGGGCTTTTCGAGTGTTTTTTCACAGATGTTTTCAGACCTTGATACACTGCGCAGCAAGCCGTCCGACAAGACAGTGAGAAATCAGTTTATCAGCAGCGCGCAGAGTCTTTGTACATATTTCAACCAGATGAGTGACAATCTCTCAAAGCTGCAGGATGACTGCAACGAAGAAATCAGAAACAACGTAGACAAAATCAATTCAATCAGTGAGAAAATTTCACTGTTAAATAAGGAGATTAACCAGATAGAGACAGGAACCGGTGTCGAGGCCAGCTCACTTAGGGATGAGAGGGCGAATCTCATCGACAGCCTGTCCAAGATTGTTAATGTATCTTACAACGAGACAGAGGTGCAAAACACCTATGGAGACAACCTGGGCGGCACAAATTTCTCGCTCTATATAAATGGAGAGAAGGTTGTGGAGGGCAAGGATTACCGAAAGCTCATCTGTGAGTCGTCAAAGACGAAAAACAATCAGACAGACAACGATGATATGTACAAGATATACTGGGAAGATACTAAGATGGAGTTTTCCGCGACAGCTGGAACCGCAGGGGGAAGCCTGAAAGCTCTCTTTGAGGTGAGAGACGGTGATAATCTGGAGAATTTCAAGGGTAAGGTCACAAAGGCTGATTCGTATTCGCTCACAGTGGAGAATATATCAATAGACAATATAAAATCACTCAACCTGCCGGACAAGGACGGCAAAATCACTGTAAATAATATCAGCTACAGCTATGACAGCTGGGAAGCACAGGTGGATGCACAGGGCAATATCAAGTCTGTAACATTTAATCTGAGCAAGGACAAGGCCATAGCAGACCCTGAAAAGACTGTGGCAGAGGGATATCTTTTAAATGCGGGCTCTGCAATAAATGCGAGGGGAATCCCTTACTATATGACACAGCTCAATGAGTTTGTCAGAAATTTTTCAGAGATGTTCAATCAGATAGAGAGCAAAGGACAGAATCTGAATGGGGATACACCACCTACATTTTTTGAAGCAATCACAAACACAGCCAAGGTATATGATTTCTCGGAATCAGAGGCTTACAGCAAGCTGCCTGATGGACAGACTGCCACAATAAACAGCAGCTCCAACACGTATTACAGGATGACAGCAGCCAATTTCTCCGTAAACAAGGATGTGATGAACGATGTATCGCTTTTTGCGACTGCCACAGACTATGTCAAGACAGATTCATGTGATATAGTTGATGAGTTAAAGAAGCTGCAGTCGGAGAAAACAGTATACAGAGGCGATAAAGCGGAATCATTCCTTGAGACAATCATCTCCAATGTGTCAGTGGATACGGAAAAGGCAGAGACCTACAACAAGCTCTATAGCAATCTGGAGCAGACTATTGCAAACCAAAGAACATCGGTATCAGGTGTGGATGAGGATGAGGAGGCATTAAACCTCGTGAAGTTCCAGTATTCATACAATATGGCATCTAAAATCATATCGGTTATGAACCAGATGCTTGATAAGCTCATAAACGATACGGGCGTGGCATAGAAGCGGGAGGCATAATATGAGAATCACAAACAATATGATAATGGGAAATACCAAGACAAATATCAATTCAACAAAGGTTTTGGTGGACAAATACAATACCCAGATGACTACTCAAAAGAAGATATCCAAGGCATCAGAGGATCCGGTTATCGCAATCAGATCGCTTCGCTTGTCGACCAGCCTGTCGCATCTTGACCAGTACAAGGACAACAATATCCCGGATGCTTCTTCGTGGATGGATGTCACAGAGACAGCCCTTAGCAACATGAAATCACTCCTCACAGATATCCGTACACAGTGTGTAAACGGCTCTACAGATACGCTCACAGCTGATGACAGAAACACTATATTAAAGCAGCTTACAGCGCTGTCAGAGCAGGTGTATACAGAGGGCAATGCAGACTACGCAGGAAGAACGGTATTTACGGGCTATCGCACATCATCAAAGCTCACATTCCAGAAGGACACAAAGAGCACATATCAGATAACACAGGAGTTTTCTGCCGCTGATTTGTCAGAGAAGCGGTATTATACAAATGGCGTGACTGTTCCCAATAGTATAAATGCGGCAACACCTGACTGTACCACAGATGTCACGGAGCACAGCTTCCAGAGAATCCGTCTGGGCTACGGTAATACGACAGACGATGTGAAGCTTTCTATCGATGGAAAAGAATTGACACAGGGCACAGATTATACTGTATACAAGAGTGTGTCTGATTTTGACCCATCAAAGCTCTCTGCTGATGATACGGCATATATACAGGAAACCGGTGAATTTGTTTTTGGTAAAAATGTAGCTGCTTCAATTAAGGATAATGAAAAGAAGCTGTCTGTCACATATGTAAAGACAGGCTTTGACAGCAGTGATGCGAGACCAGAGTATTATTACAACTGCAAGGATATTACAAATGCTGTGACACTCGATGCAGGCGGCAATGTACCTCATGATGCAGCAGGAGATATCATATACTCCGATCCATCAAAGGTAGTGGATTTTAAGTTTTCAAGTCAGGAAATCAAATACACAGTGGCAAACAGCACCGATATCACTGTCAATACACAGGCGAAGGACGTCATGGATACAGGCATCAAGCGCGATGTGGATGAGTTGATTGATGTAGTGCAGAATGCTGTCAATGCTCACGACAAGGTCTCACAGATAAAGAAGATGATGCAGCAACAGCAGTACTCTGACAAGGATTCACAGGCAAAGCTTAAGACATATTTAGAGGCTGCAGAGCAGGAGGCTGACTATGCCGACAACAATTTGCAAAAGACCTACAGCCAGTACATCACACGCTTTGATGATCATTTGAATAAGGTAAATCTGGCACTCACCAATTCGGGAAGTACAAAGAGCCGCCTCACTCTCATCAAGAACAGAGTTGAGGAGCAGCAGACGACCATAGAGGAGCTTAAATCGACCAATGAGGATAGGGATATTTCTGATATAATCATTGATTTTTACGCTATGTACAATGCATATCAGTCCAGTCTGACAGCGGCATCAAAGGCAAACTCACAGACATTGCTTGATTATCTGTAAGGATTTTAAAAACGGTACACAGCTACCGGATTATATAACGCTCGCGGAGCGGGCGAAAAGGAGGAAGCCATGAGGGCAAAAACGAGAATATTTGGGGAAATTGACATTCCACAGGACAAAATCATCACAATGGAGAAGGGGATGATAGGCTTTTCGGAGCTGAAAAACTACACTCTGATATACAATTCGGAGAAGGAGAATGATAAGAAGTCTATCATGTGGCTTCAATCGATGGATGATGGAGACATTGCATTTCCTGTCATGACACCGGATATCATCATGCCGGACTATAAGCCGATGGTCAACGAGGAGCTTCTTGCACCTCTTGGAGATCTGAATGAGGAGAATATGTATGTGATCGTCACTGTAAATGTGCCTAGCGACATCACAAAGATTGCCTGCAATTTAAAGGCTCCTATTGTGGTCAATACCGACAGCAACAAAGCAGCACAGCTTATAGTTGAGGATGACTACAAGGTGCACTTCCCGATTTATGACATCATAAAAGGGAAAAAAGAAAGGGCGGGTGAATAGTATGCTGGCTCTTACAAGAAAAAAGGGTGAATCTCTGGTGATTAATAATGACATCGAGATTACTATTCTGGAAATCAGAGGCGACCAGATTAAGCTCGGTGTAAGTGCACCGAAGGAGGTGCCGATTTACCGCAAGGAGGTTTATACGCAGATACAGCAGGAGAACAGGAAATCTGCGGATGCACAGAATGCACAGGCTCTCAAGGAGCTGTTTGGATAGCTTAAGACAGAGAGTTATATGTCGAAAGTTGCGACCGAAACCAATTGAATGAGAGTTCTATCAAGGCTATAATTGAACCAGTACAGCGATATAACTTTTTTCGCAGTGCTGGTTCTTTTCGATGTGCCAAAAGCGTATAGCGAATAAAATATAATTTCAGACAGGAGGACTTCAATTTGGAGAAAGTACGTTACATGATTTCCGATGCGGCAGCTGCCGTGGATGTGGAGACTCATGTGTTGCGTTACTGGGAGGATGAGCTGGGACTTGATGTGCCTAGAAATGAACTTGGTCACAGATACTATACGAGAGATAATATAAAACAGTTTTTGAGGATAAAGGAGCTTAAGGAGAAGGGGTATCAGCTTCGCGCAATCCGTGATATGCTTCATTCGGATGCACCAGGTGAGCCATTAAATCCACCGAATCCTGCGGCTATGGAAAAATCCGTGCAGCCTGTAAATTACACGAATATCACAAATCAGGCGGTGAAACAGGAGATGTCAGGGTATAATCCGGCATATCACGATGAACTGCCGGGATACAATCATACATATCGAAGCCGCACGGCAGATGAGCGTATGGATGAGTTTCGCGAGCTAATGAGCAATATCGTGGGGAGAGCCATAGCACTGAACAATGAGGAGCTGAGTCAGCAGATATCCACTGAGGTGCAGGAGCGGATATTAAAGGAAATGAACTATCTGATGCGCGAACAGGATATTGCACAGGAGGAGAGATATAAAAAGCTGGATGCTGCCATACGCGGAAATCTGCGTAGAAAGGGACTTTTTTCAAGGAAAAGGAATGTGGACAAGCCGGCAGATACAAAAATAAGCGCTGCAGACACCAAGGGAAAGAAGGGACGCGAAAAGACGCATACGCATGAGCTTAATCCGGTGAGACTGTAGAGCATGCATGACAACGCTTACACTATAAAAATAATTACTGCAAAAAACGCTTACAGCATAAAAATGATTACAATACAAAGACGTTTACAACACAAAAAAGACGACCCATAACAGGTCGTCTTTCTTTCTTACAGTATGCTAAAAATTAGCCCTGGCTGATTGCTCCAGTTGGGCAAACACCAGCACATGTACCACAATCGAGACAAGAATCTGCATCGATTACGTACTGTGAATCACCAGCAGAGATAGCTCCTACTGGGCACTCACCAGCACATGTACCACAGCTAACGCATGAATCAGAAATTACGTATGCCATAATGAAATCCTCCTTATAAAATAATGATCATTATTCGCCGTTATTGGCTTATCTGCATTGTAGTACAAAACACAGAATAATGCAATGCCAAATAAAATTGTACTTACTTTTACACAATCTTATATAAAAATTACCAAATATTGAGTAAAACTTGAAATGCTATTGTTACTATTGTATAATAAATAGAAAACAATTTAGAACCTCCGGGAACAAAAGCTGATACGTCATGTTTACATGTAAGCAGCAGATTTTCCTGCTCTCGAGGTAGCTCTGAAGTGTTACAATAAAAACACATGATTATTTAGAAAAACTGGTGTTTGCACATGGTATATTACTGTAGTATGTGCGGTGAGGATATAAAATGGAAACAAAAATTATAAAAATAGATCAGGACAATTTAGACCATAAGCTCATGCAGGAGGCAGGTGATTTGATTGCAGCCGGTGAGCTTGTAGCGTTTCCGACAGAGACAGTGTATGGGCTTGGCGGTGATGCTTTAGATCCGGAGGCATCAAAGAAGATATACAGTGCAAAGGGGCGTCCATCGGACAATCCGCTTATCGTACACATATCAGATTTTTCGGATTTGGAGCGCATCGCAAAGACAGTGCCGGAGGATGCAAGGAAGCTTTCGGATGCTTTCTGGCCGGGACCTCTTACCATGATAGTGGAGAAGGGCGATGCAGTGCCTTATGCCACAACAGGCGGCATGGACACGGTAGCTGTGCGCATGCCGAATCATCCTATAGCGCTAGATCTTATAAGAAGAAGCGGCTGCCTTATCGCGGCGCCAAGCGCCAATACATCCGGCAGACCTAGCCCTACAGAGGCTGCACATGTGGCTGAGGATCTAAGCGGCAAAATAGCCATGATTATAGACGGAGGACCGGTTGGCATAGGAATAGAGTCCACCATTATTGACCTGACAGAGGATACACCTATGGTGTTGCGCCCGGGCTATATCACACCACAGATGCTTTCAAAGGTATTAGGCAAAGAGGTTATCATAGATCCGGGAATCATAGCGGCAGATGATACTAGAAAGCCAAAGGCCCCAGGCATGAAGTACAAGCACTATGCGCCAAAGGCTGACATGGTTATCGTGGACGGTACCAGAAAGCATGTGATTGCAAAGATAAATGAGCTTGTGGCTTCGCACAGGGATGATGGCAAAAAGATAGCAGTCATCGCGACAGAGGAGACAAAGCAGTTTTACGATGCAGATGTTGTCCTGTCGATGGGAAGCAGGGCGGATGAGGATTCGATAGCCCATGAGCTTTACCGTATATTAAGGGACTGTGATGAGCTCGATGTGGATGTGATTTTCTCGGAGAGCTTCTCCACACCGCGTATAGGACAGGCCATCATGAACCGTATGCTAAAGGCGGCAGGCCATCAGGTGATAGACACACATGTGAAGTATGACAAAATCATTTTTGTCGCACAGACCGGCACATGCAGGGAGCAGATGGCAAAGGGCATCATGAACGACTTTGTACTCAAGATGCCGATGGAGATTGAGGCGAGAGGACTTGTTGTCCAGTTTCCGGAGCCGGTCAATCAGAAGGCAGAGGCAGTGCTCATAAGCAATGGCATTTCCACGGAGGGCATGGTGTCAACGCAGCTTGAGGAATCGGATATCACGGAGAGTACTATGGTATTTACCATGGAGTCATCACAGCGCGAGCGCATTATAGAAAGCTTTGCCGATATCGACCCGGAGCAGGTTTTTGTGCTTTCACAGTATGTGGGCGATGAGCTTGAGATACTGGATCCTTACGGCGGCACACTTCAAAGCTACGGACTGTGCTATGAAAGCCTCAGGGCTACGCTTAAGAAGCTGGTAAAGCGCTTAAATGCAAATACATAAAAGACAAACAAATATAACACAATATAAGACAAAGGAGAACAAATATTATGGGTAAGGTAGTAGTTATGGATCATCCGCTGATTCAGCACAAGATTGGAATTATGAGAAGAACCGACACAGGTTCAAAGGATTTCAGAACACTCGTCAGCGAGGTTGCGATGCTTGAGTGCTACGAGGCAACAAGAGATCTGGAGCTTACAGATGTGGAGATTGAGACTCCTATCTGTAAGGCCACTGTAAAGGAATTAAAGGGCAAAAAGCTTGCAGTTGTTCCTATCTTAAGAGCCGGACTTGGTATGGTGGAGGGCATGCTTGAGCTCATCCCTGCCGCAAAGGTTGGACACATCGGCATGTATCGTGACCCGGAGACAGCAGAGCCTATCGAGTACTATTGCAAGCTTCCGGCAGACTGCGCAAACAGAGAGGTATTTGTGGTAGATCCGATGCTCGCAACAGGTGGTTCAGCAGTTGCAGCGCTTGATATGCTCAAAAAGCGCGGTGTGAAAAACATCCACTTTATGTGCATAATTGCAGCTCCTGAGGGAGTAAAGAGACTCACAGAGGCACATCCTGATGTGGATGTATATATAGGAGCGCTCGATGATCATCTCAATGAGCACAAATATATTGTGCCGGGACTCGGAGATGCAGGAGACAGAATTTTCGGAACCAAGTAATAATAATGATGATAATAGCTGCAGGTTGCCCTGAGGTGTAAACAGTGATATAAAACTGTAAAGTAACAGACAGTGTGATAGACCATATTGAATGGAGGTGTATATATGGGAGCTTCGGAAAAGAGAAAGGATTATATCTCATGGGATGAGTATTTTATGGGCATAGCGATGCTTTCAGGCATGCGCTCGAAGGATCCGAATACCCAGGTGGGGGCGTGCATAGTGGACCCGGAGCACAAGATACTCTCCATGGGCTATAACGGCTTTCCTCTTGGCTGCTCAGATGATGAGTTCACCTGGGCCAGAGAGGGAGAGGATAACAAGTATTTCTATTCTACACACAGCGAGCTCAATGCCATCTTAAACTACAGGGGCGGAAGCCTTGAGGGAGCGACCATATATGTCACATTGTTTCCGTGCAATGAGTGCGCTAAGGCAATCATACAGTCCGGCATCAGGGAAGTAGTCTACGACTGTGACAAATACGAGGGCACGGCCAGCGTGACAGCTTCAAAGAGGATGCTTAGGGCAGCGGGGGTTACAATTCGCAGGTATGAGCACACTGACCGTGAGGTGACGCTTGTGCTGTAATCGCCGAAAAAGTGATAATACTGCAATTGTTGTGTCAAATTGACGTGATTTGACATGAAACACATTTATTTTTTATGCATTTTACACATAAAAATGTAGACAAAAGCAATAAAAATGATATAATAATTTGTATATGAAAAGAGATAATAAGAAAGAGGTAATGAATGCACTTATCATGGTTTTCCAGTTTGGAATCAACATGATTGTGCCGATATTTCTCTGCACACTGGCCGGTGTGTGGATTGGGAAAAAGACCGGAGCGGACTGGGTAACTGTTCCATTGTTTTTCCTTGGAGCATTTGCGGGGGCAAACAATATATACCGCATGGTTCAAAAATTCCTGAAGCCGGAGGATGATGGCAGAGCCGTCAGACAGACACCGGGCAGGCAGAGTACTACGGAAACAGAGATATCAGACAGTATTAGCAGGGTAGAGAAGGATGTTAAAAAGAATAAATGACGCATTGCCGGGACTTGTATTTGGGATAGTTTTTTACGGGATTGTTGTGCAGCTTATTGGGGTATGGTTTGTCACAGACAAAATTTCATATTCTATCGGCTTATGGTATGGGATAGCGATAGCTGTTGGTATAGCTGTCAATATCGCCACAGTCATATATGACGCGACCGCCATATATGGACAAAAGGATGCCAATCGCAGGATCGTAGCAAAATCACTTTTAAGGTATATTGTTGTTGCGGTCCTGTTATTTATATTGGGACTATTTGATTTTGGAAATCTGATAATGGCCTTTGTCGGTATGCTGGGACTCAAGATTTCAGCGTATTTACAGCCTTTATTTATGAAGGTGACAGACAGATTTTCCGGGAGAAGTGATGCATCTTCCGCCGGCGAAATGGAGACAGAGTAGCAAAACAGCAGGTAAACTTAATAAGGAGGAGGTGATAATGTGAATCAGGCGATTTTACTGGAAAGTAACGCAGACAATATCGACTTTATGATCCATGGTATTTTTTCGATAAAGGTATTCGGTCAGGAGGTCTGGATTACCACATCGCATGCCTGTATCCTCATAGTGATGGTCATTATGGTCATATTCGCTATAGTGGCAAACAGGAAGCTTAAAAAAGCAAAGGAAGTACCGGACGGCTTTCAGAATATCATCGAGCTCATCGTAGAGATGCTCGACAAGATGGTCGAGGGAACCATGGGTAAGTGGGCTCCGAGGTTTGTAAACTACATCAGCACGATTTTTATATTTATACTGATGAGTAATATCTCAGGCTTGTTTGGTTTAAGACCACCGACAGCCGACTACGGAACCACACTGGCGCTTGCACTTATTACATTTTTCATGATCAGATTCAATAAGGCTAAGCATCAAAGCGCAAAGGATATCTGGACCGGTATGTGTTCACCACTGCCGCCGTGGCTGCCTATATGGGCGCCAATCAACATTATCAGTGAGATTGCAATTCCTATCTCATTATCATTGCGTTTGTTCGCCAATGTGTTGTCAGGAACTGTTATCATGGCGCTGGTATATGGTCTGCTAAGGTTTATAGCCATAGCGTGGCCGTCAGTACTGCATGTATACTTTGATTTGTTCTCAGGAGCAATTCAGACATATGTATTCTGTATGCTGACAATGACATACGTTACACAGGCATGTGAGACGGATGAGTAAAACTATAAGATGTATTTTTAGGAGGATTCAATTATGGATATCAATGGACAGGATTTAATCAGAGCATGCTCAGCAATCGGTGCAGGTTTGGCAGTTATCGCCGGAATCGGACCTGGTGTTGGACAGGGTATCGCAGCAGGACATGGTGCAGCAGCCGTAGGACGTAACCCGGGAGCAAGAGGACAGATTATGTCAACCATGCTTTTAGGACAGGCGGTTGCAGAGACAACAGGTCTTTATGGTCTCGTTGTTGCATTACTTTTACTTTTCGTTCATCCGCTCGGATAGTATATTACGGTTTGCCGCAGAGGATTACCGCGCGGCGATACAGCCAACGGAAAGGAGAGTAAAAGTTGTTAGCACAGGGATATACATTTTTGTTTAATCTGGATGCGCAGTTGCTCTTTGATACAGTACTTTTGGCAGTTGCAGTATTTTTCCTTTTCATGCTGATGTCGTATCTGCTTTTCAACCCTGCAAGGAAGCTGTTAAAGGACAGGCAGGACAGGATAGAAAGCGATATAAACACAGCTGTTGCTGACAAGGAAAGTGCCGCAGCACTAAAGGCAGAGTACGAGGGAAAGCTTAAGGATATTGATAAAGAGGCCGAAGCTATTCTCACAGAGGCGAGACAGAAGGCGCTTAAAAACCAGAACAAGATTGTGGATGATGCAAAGGAAGAGGCTTCACGCATCATAAAGAGAGCCAGAGAAGAGGCAGAGCTTGAGAAGAAGCATGCCATGGATGATATGAAGCAGGAGATGATACAGATAGCATCGCTTATGGCACAAAAGGCTGTCGCAGCTTCGATCACCACAGACATTCAGGATACACTCGTTGAAGAGACACTTAAGGAAATGGGAGAATCAACATGGCTAAGCTAGTATCTAAGGTATACGGTGATGCATTGTTTGAGGCTGCCCTTGAGGACAACAGGCTATCCGGCCTGTCTGACGAGGTAACAGCAGTAAAGGAAATCATTGCTGCAAATGATGACCTCTCAAAGCTGATGGATCATCCGCAGATTGATAAAGAAGAAAAGGTCAGAATCATCGAAGAAATATTTGGGGGAAGAGTTTCAGCGGAGCTGGTAGGGCTTATGAGGATGATTATAGAAAAGAATCACTACAAAGAGCTTACCTTAGTTTTCGACTACTTTCTTGACAGAGTCAAGGAGTACCAAAATATCGGAACAGCATACGTCACATCTGCATTTGAGCTTTCAAAGGAGCAGAAGCTTGCTGTGGAGAAACGACTTCTTGACACGACAAAATACGTGAAATTTGAGATGCATTTTGAGGTGGATACCGCGCTCATAGGCGGTATGAAAATCAGAATCGGGGACAGAGTGGTGGATTCATCTGTCAGCAGCAGATTAGAAAGACTCACCCGCGATTTGACAAAAATACAATTGAAAGTAGGTGAATGCGCTCCATGAATCTAAAGCCGGAAGAAATCAGCTCAGTAATAAAGGAGCAGATTAAAAGATACGCTTCCCAGCTCGAAGTCGCTGATGTAGGAACAGTCATTCAGGTGGCAGACGGAATCGCACGTATTCATGGTCTTGAGAATGCGATGCAGGGAGAGCTTTTGGAATTTCCAGGGGAAGTATATGGAATGGTATTAAACCTCGAGGAGGACAATGTCGGTGCTGTTTTACTTGGACAGCAGCGCAATATCAACGAGGGAGATACAGTTAAGACCACAGGACGAGTGGTAGAGGTGCCGGTAGGCGATGCGATGCTCGGCCGAGTAGTAAATGCGCTCGGACAGCCAATCGACGGAAAGGGACCTATCCAGTCGGACAAATATCGTCAGATAGAGAGAGTAGCATCGGGAGTTATCTCGAGAAAGTCAGTAGATACACCGCTTCAGACCGGTATAAAGGCTATTGACTCAATGGTTCCTATCGGACGAGGACAAAGAGAGCTTATTATCGGAGACAGACAGACCGGAAAGACGGCTATCGCGATAGATACCATAATCAACCAGAAGGGACAGGGTGTGAAATGTATCTATGTAGCTATCGGTCAAAAGGCTTCTACGGTTGCATCCATAGTAAATGAGCTCGAGGAGTTCGGAGCCATGAGCTACACGACAGTAGTGGCTGCGACAGCATCAGAGCTTGCACCGTTACAGTATATCGCACCATACTCAGGCTGCGCTATAGGTGAGGAATGGATGGAAAACGGACAGGATGTGCTCATAGTTTACGATGATCTGAGTAAGCATGCAGCAGCATACCGTACACTTTCTCTCCTTTTAAAGAGAGCACCCGGACGAGAGGCTTATCCGGGAGATGTTTTCTATCTCCATTCAAGGCTTCTGGAGAGAGCAGCGAGACTGTCAGACAAGCTGGGTGGAGGATCACTCACAGCCCTTCCTATCATTGAGACACAGGCGGGTGATGTATCGGCATATATCCCGACCAATGTTATCTCAATCACAGACGGTCAGATATATCTCGAGACAGAGATGTTCAACGCGGGCTTCAGACCTGCCATAAATGCCGGACTTTCAGTTTCACGAGTTGGAGGCTCGGCACAGATAAAGGCAATGAAAAAGATTGCAGCACCTATCCGAGTAGAGCTGGCTCAGTACAGAGAGCTTGCAGCATTCTCACAGTTTGGCTCAGAGCTTGATGCAAGCACAGCAGAGCAGCTCGCACAGGGAGCACGAATCAAGGAGATTTTAAAGCAGCCGCAGTACAAGCCGATGCCTGTAGAGAAGCAGGTTATCATAATATACGCTGCGACAAAGAAGTATCTTATCGATATCAAAATCGAGGATATTTTAAGATTCGAGGCAGAGCTGTTTGATTTCATTGATACCAGATATCCTGAGATTCCTGAAGCAATCAGGGAGAAAAAGGTGATGGATGATGATACGGAGCAGGCACTTATAAAGGCAATCGAGGAATGCAAAAAGCAGTTCCGTTAGACGGTTGGATATTAGTAGAAGGCAGGTGGTAAAATGGCTTCGATGCGAGATATAAAGCGCAGAAAAAGCAGTATTACAAGTACTCAGCAGATCACAAAGGCCATGAAGCTCGTTTCTACCGTCAAGCTGCAAAAGGCGAGAGCACATGCGGAGGCAACAGATCCGTATTTCAACTATATGTACAGGACAGTAAGCTCGATGCTTGCAAAGAGCGGCAATCTGGAGCACCCATACTTAAAGGCCGGTGATTCGCCAAGGAAGGCGGTAGTCGTTTTGACATCAAACCGCGGACTGGCAGGCGGATACAACAGCAATATAGTAAAGCTCATCACACACGGAGACTTCAAAAAAGAAGAACTCGACATATATGCTGTGGGAGCAAAGGGTGAGGAGCTGCTTACGTCAAAGGGCTATCATATAGTTGAGAGTGCATCGGAGATGATGGAGGACCCGACCTACGAGGATGCTGCGGCACTTTGCAAAAGAGTGTTAAAGGCATTTACAGACGGTCAGGTGGGGGAGATTTATCTCGCATATACCCATTTCAAAAACACAGTTACACAGGAGGCGAAGCTCATAAAGCTTTTGCCGGTGGAGCTGGATGATAGTGGGGCCGATGAGAAAGAGGACTCCAATATTCTCATGAATTTTGAACCGAATCCGGAGGAGGCTTTGGAGCTTATTATTCCAAAATATGTGACAAGCCTGTTTTACGGAGCACTGGTGGAGTCATTTGCCAGTGAAAACGGAGCCAGAATGCAGGCGATGGATTCTGCTACGAGCAATGCAGAGGATATGATCAGTGATCTGACATTGAAATATAACAGAGCGCGTCAGGGCTCAATCACGCAGGAGCTTACTGAGATAATTGCAGGAGCTAATGCGATAGAGTGATACATGCATATCCGGTCATGGGAAGGCAGGTATGTCTGTGAATGGCCAAGAAGGCGAGTGTATCATATGAATTAAAAAAGAAGGAGAAACTATAAATGGCAGATAAAAATGTAGGTAAAATCATACAGGTTATCAGTGCCGTTCTGGATATCAAGTTTTCAGAGGGTAATCTGCCTGAGATAAACGATGCAGTCGAGGTACCGCTGAAAAACGGCGGAAAGCTGGTCGTTGAGGTTGCACAGCATCTGGGCGACGATACAGTCAGATGTATCGCCATGGGACCTACTGATGGTCTCGTCCGCGGAATGGACGCTATCGCAACAGGAGCACCTATTTCTGTGCCGGTGGGGGAGAATACACTTGGAAGAATGTTCAATGTGCTCGGAGAGCCTATCGACGAGGTTGAGCCTCCACAGACAGAGGAGAAATGGGCAATCCACAGACCTGCGCCTAGCTTTGAGGAGCAGGCTACATCGCAGGAGATGCTTGAGACAGGAATAAAGGTTGTAGATTTGCTCTGCCCATACCAGAAGGGTGGAAAAATCGGACTCTTCGGAGGTGCCGGAGTAGGAAAGACGGTGCTCATCCAGGAGCTTATCCACAACATCGCTACACAGCATGGTGGATACTCAGTATTTACCGGTGTAGGAGAGCGTACACGAGAGGGAAATGACCTGTACTACGAGATGAAGGAGTCAGGTGTTATCGACAAGACCACCATGGTGTTCGGACAGATGAACGAGCCACCCGGAGCACGTATGAGAGTTGCCCTGGCAGGACTTACAATGGCAGAGTATTTCCGTGACAGAGGCGGCAAGGATGTGCTTCTCTTTGTGGACAATATCTTCCGTTTCACACAGGCAGGTTCAGAGGTATCAGCACTTTTAGGACGTATGCCTTCAGCCGTTGGCTACCAGCCGACACTGCAGACAGAGATGGGAGCTCTTCAGGAGCGTATCACATCAACAAAGAACGGTTCAATCACATCGGTTCAGGCCGTATATGTGCCTGCAGATGACCTTACAGACCCGGCACCGGCGACTACCTTCGCACACCTCGATGCCACGACAGTACTTGAGCGTTCTATCGCAGAGCTTGGTATTTATCCGGCTGTAGACCCGCTGGCATCTACATCGCGTATCCTTGATCCGCGTATCGTGGGACAGGAGCATTTTGAGGTGGCACACGCTGTCCAGGAGATACTCCAGAAGTATAAGGAGCTGCAGGATATCATCGCAATCCTCGGTATGGATGAGCTCTCAGAGGAGGATAAGCTCGTAGTAAGCCGTGCACGTAAGGTGCAGCGTTTCCTGTCACAGCCGTTCTTCGTAGCAGGACAGTTTACAGGACTCGAGGGCAAATATGTGCCTATCGCCGAGACCATCAGAGGCTTTAAGGAGATACTCGAAGGAAAGCATGATGATGTACCGGAGAGCTATTTCTTAAACGTCGGAAGCATAGATGAAGTCCGTGCCAAGATGCAGTAATGTGAGGTGATTTCATGGCAGATAACATTTTTGACATAGAAATAATCACACCGGACAGGGTGTTCTACAAGGGAGAGACAGACTTCCTCGAGTTCAATACCCAAAACGGAGAGATTGGTGTATACAAAAACCATATACCGCTCACGACAGTGCTTGCACCGGGAATCGTGACTATCCATAATGGCGATGAGGAGAAAATAGCCGCAATCCATTCAGGCTTTGCGGAAATACTTGGAGACAAGGTCACATTTCTCGCAGAGCTTGCAGAGTGGCCTGATGAGATAGACATAGACCGCGCACAGGCCGCAAAGGAGCGGGCAGAGCAGCGCCTTTCAAATCACACAGCAGAGATTGATGTGAAGAGAGCAGAGTTTGCACTCAGGAAGGCACTTATCAGAATAGATGTGGCACATCATATGTAATTATAAAATCCCGGAATCTGCAGGTAAGCGGATTTCCGGGATTTTTAATTTTAGGATTAAAGTATGACCATGTTCATTGGCATATTATCATCTTCCTTACGGATAATCAAAAAGCTCTCCCTTTTGTGCCGAAAATTCGAGTGCCTTTTGTTCATTTTCTGCTGTCATTGCATCCACATAATCCTGAGGATTCCAGACTTCATCTAATATATCCTCCGGGAATTTTTTACGAATATCATCAGAGTATTGGCTGCCATCTCCCGGCTCCCAATATTCAGATAGTTCATATCCATTCTCTGCCACATTGAAAGTTAAGGCAACAGGAACACAACCTCCACTGACACTTTCAATCCCTTCTTCGGACAAATTATATTCTTCATAAAGAGCGAGAGCATATACAGTCAATATCTCAATTTGCTCAGAGTTTGCAGACCTACCTGCTTCCGTAGCCAATACAGTATGGCTTTCGCAGGCAAAAACACCTTTATAGTATCTATCTTTGTTGTGTTCCATGATTGCATTATGGATTGCTGTATCAAGATTGGTTTCGTTAATTGATTCTGTTCTGGTTTCCCCAGCACAGATGCGTTGTAAATAGCTGATAAAGTCAGAGTCAGTTATTCGGTAATACACATTCTGATACATAATTGCTGACTGATTTCCGTTGGAATCAAAACCGCTGAATGTGATTCTGTCGTTTTCCTTGGTATCCACATGAAGGGAATAGAAAGGTGTATGACCTTGCAAAGATTGGTCTTTGTGACCAATCTTTAAGTTTTTAATACGACTGCTCAACTCGTCAATCTCCGCTGCGGATAATTGGAATGTGGTCGGTCCGCTATTTGTTCTAAAGTCCATGGTGCTTGCTTTGGAAATTTGAACAGAATCAAGCTTCACTGGGAATGAACTCGGATTTGTCAGGAAACATACCCCAAGAACAATACTTGCAACCACAGCAATAGCAACAATCCAAAATGCAGGTTTCTTGTAATTCAGCACATTTTTCACCCTTTCTTTGACGCCAACCTCTCCAAAGGCAAGTGGACAAACCATAACTGTTCTTCTATTCACGCTACAAGAAAGCAGAGCTTCTGAATAAGAAATAGACTCGTTTTGATTCAGTCCACGAATAACTTTTTCATCGCAGGCAAGTTCAATATCTCGGCAAAGTAAAATATACGCAATCCATACAAGAGGATTGAACCAATGGATTGCCAACACTAAATACCCCAACGGTTTCCACCAATGGTCACAGCGTTTCAGATGAGCATTCTCATGGGCAATAATATAGGGCAACTGTGCTTCATCTGTCCCGGAGGGAATGTAGATGCTCGGTTTGAAGAAACCAAGAATAAAAGGTGTTTGTATATCGTCACAAATCCAAATGTTGTCCCGCACAGAAAGGGATGCACCGACTTTCTTTTGCAAGCGGAAATAGCTGACGGCAGCATAAACGAGCATGGCTATGATGCCTATTGCCCATACGATTGCCAGCACAGGAATCAAAAGCTGAAGTGGATTTGCGCTTGCAATTGGCTCTGGAGCAAAGGTGTCCGTAATAATTGGATTCACTACCTTGTCGATAGAGCTTACGCCTGTGGAGATTTCTGGTGTCCAGTCCATCATGATTTCAGGACTGATGGTCTCGGCACTTGGAATCAAGCTCAATGCGCTTTCAAAACTGAATGGGCAAATCAATCGGAAAGCTACGATACCCCACAGTAGGACATGGATCCACTTAGGTGCCTTTTTCAAAACCACACGCAAAAGTACGACCGCAAGGATCAGCCAAGATGCGGCGATACTCATATTTACAATTTTCAAGAAAAGTGAACTCATAGATTACTCCTTTCCGGCGGCTGCATCAATCATGCGTCGAATCTCCGCAGCTTCCTGTTGAGAAATACCCTTCCTTTGTGTAAAAGCCGCAATGAAAGCAGGAAGGGAACCTTCAAAGGTTTCGTCAACGAACTGCTCGCTCTGAACGGCATAGAAATCGTTTTTAGACAGAACAGAGGAAACGATGCCACCATTATTTTGGAAGATACCACGCTCACAAAGCTTGCGTAACACCGTATATGTGGTGGAGCGATTCCAGTTCAGTTCTTTTTCGCAGAGCTTTACCAATTCTCTGGAGTGCAAAGGCTCATTCGCCCAAATAATATCGGCAAAGTGGGATTCCACTACGCCCATCTTTATCTCAGCCATAAAGATTTCTCCTTTCAGTTTATCGCCAATAAACTGATTGTAGTTTACTCCCAATAAACTGAAATGTCAATAGGAAGCAGCCACATTTATACTATTTGCTTCTACATATTTTCAAAAACAATGTTAATGAGAATAATAAGTGGACTGATATACCCAACATCAGGAAAAGTGAGGATTCAGGGAAAAGAACTTGGAATAGCTGCTGCGATTATGGAGAAACCAGAGATTTTGATTTTGGATGAGCCGTTAAATGCGTTAGATACGAACGGAGTAGAACTTTTTACTAAAATAATCAATGAAGAGAAAGAGAAATGAACACTAATTATTATTTCCTGCCCGGAAATGTTGTCGCTGACCTGAATATAAAACTTCTCGCTGCCTCGCTGAGCAACAAAGTCGATTTCCTTTTGATAGAGCTTGCCGACATAGACATCGTATCCACGGCGAAGAAGCTCGATGCAAACGATGTTTTCATATACTCTGCCATAATCCATATTTCTGCTTCCCAGTATTGCATATTGAATACTGCTGTCACACAAATAGAACTTTTCATAGCTTTCAAGATATTTCTTGCCTCGGATGTCGTATCTCAAAAATACAAATTTTTTATTTTTTGAAAGTGGAAACTACGTAAAGGAGTGTCTTTGTCTGATTGACACCCACATCGTGGGTGAACTCTTTTTTCATTTTTCATAATGGTATCATTATGGTATAATAGAGACATTAAAATCGAAGTTTGGAGGGGTTATATTATGATAATAGAGCCAATGATAGTGACTGATAAAATAGGGCGTTCTATCGTTTTGCGTAATGCGGAAGAAGATGATGCAGCAAGTCTAATCAAATTTATGAAAATTACGACAGGAGAAACCCCATTTTTAATCCGAGAGCCAGACGAGTTTTCTTTAACTATTGAGCAGGAAAAAACTTTTATAAAAGAACAAAAGGATAATCCGAGAGCATTAATGTTGATTGCAACGGTAGATGAAAAACATATTGGTAATTGCTCTTTGAATGGCATAGGACAGTATCGAAGATATGCCCATCGTTGTGAAGTGGCGATTGCTTTATATCAAAAATATTGCGGTACAGGAATTGGTAAATTAATGTTAGAAAGAATCTTAACCATTGCAAAGAAGGCTGGTTATGAACAAGCGGAATTAGAAGTGATTGCAACGAATGAATATGCTATAAATCTGTATCGTAAATTAGGGTTTGAAGAATATGGAAAATTTCCGAATAACATGAGATATTCAGATGCAACATATGCTGATGCCTTATGGATGATGAAAAAGTTATAAAAAGTAAATTCCAGCTTGTCGAGCTGGAAAATTTGAATTTTACAATGAGATGTCAAAGGATTTTGACACACATTTTAAGTAATGTCAAAGCCGTTTGATAGACTATGAAGGGTGGTTTTCCTATAATAAAGTACAAGGGAGGGGCAGTGACATGGAGTATGATATCGGAAGTAAAATAAAGGCAGCCAGGCTTGAAAAGAAGCTGACACAAGAACAGGTTGCTGAATTATTGGGAGTGAGTCGTCAGACCATCTCAAATTGGGAAAATGAAAAATCATACCCGGATATCATCAGTGTCATTAAAATGAGCGATTGCTACGAAGTCTCTCTTGACTATTTATTGAAGGGAGAACAGACAATGAAAACTTATTATGAATATCTTGAAGAAAGTACAAATGTTGTAAAAAGCAATACCAACAGAAACAAAATTATTATAATCCTGTCCTATATGCTTGTATGGGCAATTGCTATGATTGCGTTCTGGTTCTTTACAAGTGGAAGTGATGCGATGGGATATAGTTTAGTATACTTATGGATTCTTCTTCCTGTAACAACATTTATCGTTTCCTTCATAATCGGTAAAAATGATTTTTGGGCAAAAGGAAAATGGGCACTTACTCTATTTTTTGGAGTGATGTATATGCTTGCTGAATACGGCACATTCGCAATGGCAAATAACATTGCTTTTGACAAGCTGAATACTCCGGAGTGGGGACTTGTTGTTGCTGGAGTAATAATCTCAGCAATTGGTATGCTGATGGGTTCATTGCTAAAAAAGAAACGTTGCAAGTGAAACGAAGAAAATGATTAAAATCTCAGTTTTTCGAGCTGGAAAATTAATTTTTGAGAGGAAATTTTTTATGTGGAATGAATTATATAATGCGGCAGTTAAAGTGCAAAATAGCCGAACAATTTCGCCATTTATTGATGCAGGTGGTGTTGCGGCTGCTATTCTTACCAAACAAGGAAATGTTTATGTGGGTGTTTGTATAGATACAGCATCAACGCTCGGAATGTGTGCTGAGAGAAATGCCATTGCTAATATGATTACTAATGGAGAAAGTCAAATTGATAAGGTTGTTGCTGTGATGTCTGATGGAACGGTGGGTTCGCCTTGTGGGGCTTGTCGTGAGTATATGATGCAGTTGGATAAAAACAGTGGGGATATTGAAATACTCCTTGATTTAGAAACTAAGAAAACGGTAAGGCTTAAGGAATTAATTCCTGATTGGTGGGGTTACACCCGATTCAATGAGTAGTTCTGTAATTTTCCGTTGGTCGAGTTTGAAATTTAGAAGTTGAAGGATTATAAGTGATTAGAAGAATGCAGAGAGCAGATATAGACAGAGTTGCGAATATTTGGCTTGATACTAATATAAGAGCGCATAATTTTATTTCCAAACAATACTGGCAGAAAATAAAGGAGCGGAAATACCTTTATCACAAAAAGTATACACTATTCTATATAATAATAAAAATATCTCCATCATTTCAAAAGAGAATGACGGAGATATTTTG
>OLPA01000330.1_pt1 | contig 44175 bp, 42 predicted proteins | sample 1672811 | NCBI WGS metagenome assembly OLPA01 (sample SAMEA3136726, study PRJEB25190) | human gut metagenome | biome: human gut; feature: human-associated habitat; material: faeces | place: Austria | collected 2013
GGAATAGGCGGCCTGGAACGAAGGATAAAAAGAAAGGAGGGGGAGCGAGATGGCAGTTTCGGACTGGATGCGGTTCCAGTTGGCGTATGGCTTTGGAACGGTGCGGGCCGCCAAGGCTCTGGAAAAGTGGCACTCGCCTACCCTTTTATTCCACACCGAGGACTGGCGGCTGCAGCAGCATGGCATGGGCGAGGAGGAACTGCGCCGGGTGCGGGAGGCCAAGGACGCCGACCTGGGGAAGGTCCTGGGCTTTTGTGAGAGGAACGGGGTGAAGATACTGACCCCGGATGACGACCTGTACCCGCAGCGGCTGCGGAACATATACAGCCCGCCGGCGGTGCTGTATGTGGCCGGCAGCTGGATGGATCTGAATGATATCTTAACAATAGCGGGGGTGGCCCCCCGCCGCTGCACCGAATACGGCAGCCGGGTGGCGAGGGAGATCTCCGCGGACCTGGCGGCCAGGGGCGTGGTGACGGTGAGCGGCCTGGCGACGGGGATCGATTCCTGCTGCCATGACGCTACAGTGGAGGCCGGCGGCCGTACCATAGCGGTGCAGGGCTGCGGCATTGATGTGACCTACCCGGCGGCCAACCGGGAGCTGAAAAAGAAGATACTGCGAAGCGGCGGCGCGGTGATAACGGAATTCCCGCCCGGCGCTGAGCCGAATTCCTATCATTTTCCCATCCGCAACCGCATTATAGCGGGGCTGTGCCACGGTACGCTGGTGGTGGAGGGAGAACGCCGCAGCGGGTCGCTGATCACGGCGGGGTTTGCCCTGACCGAGGGCCGGGATGTTTTTGCGGTGCCCGGCAATGTGGATAGCCCCATGAGCGCCGCGCCCAACTGGCTGATCCGGGAGGGGGCCATCATGGTGCGGGAAGCAGGGGATATTCTGGAGGAATACGATCTGCGGGACTATGATGCTGCGGGGCCGGGAGAGGAAGCGGAGGCTGAGCAGCTTACCTTGTGCGAAAAGCAGCCCAGCAAGGCTAAGAAGAAGGAAAAGCCCGCCCCGGCCAAGGCCTATCCCCTGCGGAGCGACGACGGGATGCTGGAGACGCTGAACGGCAGCCAGCGCACGGTGCTGGAGGTCCTGAGCAGCGAGCCGATGACCGCCGACGAGGTGGTGGCGGCAACCGGACTTTCGGTACCGGAGACACTTTCGGTCTTGACGCAGCTTGAGATCTTTGGTATCATCAGAATCCACGCGGGACATCGCTTCAGCCGGTGAACCGCCGAGAGAAAACGAAATTTTAAGAATATACGGGTGATAAGATTTGTCCAAATTAGTGATCGTGGAATCCCCGGCCAAGGCGCATACCATCCAGAAGTACCTTGGCCCCGACTATGAAGTGATGGCCTCGATGGGCCATGTGCGCGACCTGCCGGCTTCCCGGCTGAGCGTGGATGTGAAGAATGACTTTGCCCCAAACTATGAGAATATCAAGGGCAAGGGCGAGCTGATAAAAAAGCTGCGCGCCGAGGCCAAAAAGAGCGACTATGTGTACCTGGCGACCGACCCCGATCGTGAGGGAGAGGCCATCAGCTGGCACCTGGCGCAGCTTTTGAAGCTGGATGAAACGGAGCCGAACCGGGTGACCTTCAATGAGATCACCAAGTCCGGCATTAAATACGGCATGGAGCACCCCCGGTGCATCGACCAGCAGCTGGTGGATGCCCAGCAGGCCCGCCGGGTGCTGGACCGCATCGTGGGCTACGAGATCAGCCCTTTCCTGTGGAAGAAGATCCGCAAGGGACTTTCCGCCGGACGGGTGCAATCGGTGGCGGTGCGGCTGGTGGTGGACCGGGAGGATGAGATCCGGGCCTTTAAGCCGGAGGAATACTGGACCCTGGAGGCCCTGCTGCAGAAGCAGGGCGTAAAAGCCAAGCCCTTTTTGGCCAAATACTACGGCACCGGCGGCAAAAAGCGTGAGATCACCACTGAGGAGCAGGCCAATGCCCTAAAGGCCGCCGCCGAAAAAGAGCCGTTTATCATAAAGAGTATAAAGATGGGCACGCGGCAGAAGAACCCCGCGCCGCCCTTTATCACCTCCACTTTGCAGCAGGATGCCTCCCGGCGGTTTGGCTTCCAGGCCAAGCGTACCATGAAGGTGGCGCAGGAGCTGTACGAGGGCATCAACCTGCCGGACCTGGGTGCGGTGGGCTTGATCACCTATATGAGAACCGATTCGCTGCGCATCTCCGATGAGGCGCTTTCTGCGGCGCATGATTACATTCAGCGGACCTATGGGGAGAACTATGCCCTGGCAAAGCCCCGTACCTTCCGTTCCAAATCCAACGCGCAGGATGGCCACGAGGCCATCCGCCCGACTATGATAGACCTAGCGCCCGCCAAGATCAAGGAGAGCCTTTCCAGCGACCAGTATAAGCTGTATAAGCTGGTGTGGGAGCGCTTTATTGCCAGCCAGATGGCGGCCTGTGTGCAGGATACCGTTTCCACCGATATTACCGCCGGGGAGCATCTCTTTAAGGCCTCCGGGTTTTCGGTACGGTTTGACGGCTATACCCGCCTGTATACCGAGGCGGTGGATAACGAGGAGGAGCAGGAGACCAATCTGCCCCGGCTGGAGGAGGGCGAGCACCTAACCCTGAAGGAGCTGAAGCCCAATCAGCACTTTACCCAGCCGCCCCCCCGGTATACCGAAGCTACGCTGATCCGGGAGCTGGAGGAAAACGGCATAGGCCGCCCCAGCACCTACGCGCCCACCCTTTCCACCATACTGCAGCGCGGCTATGTGGAGCGAGAGGGCAAGGCCCTAAAGCCCACCATAGTGGGAGAGACGGTGACCCGGCTGATGAAGGAGCAGTTCGGCAAGATAGTGGATGTGAAATTCACCGCCGAGATGGAGCAGGAGCTGGATGAGGTAGAGGCCGGCAAGACCGAATGGGTGGGTATGATGCACCACTTCTATGATGACTTTACCGATATGCTGCAGAGTGCCGAAAAGAATATGGAAGGCACCAAGATGAAGATCCCCGATGAGGAGACCGACATAGTGTGCGAGCTGTGCGGCCGCAAGATGGTGGTGCGCCACGGCAAATACGGCAAGTTCCTGGCCTGCCCGGGCTTTCCGGAGTGCAAGAATACCAAGACCCTGCAGCAGGAGACCCCCGGTAGCTGCCCCCGCTGCGGCAAAAAGGTGCTGGCCAAAAAATCCAAGACGGGACGCACCTACTACGGCTGCGAGGATAACCCCAAGTGCGGCTTTATGACCTGGGATATCCCGCTGGCGGAAAAGTGTCCCCAGTGCGGCAGCAGCCTGTTTAAGACCACCGGCCGGGTGAAGATGATCCACTGCCTGAAAGAGGGCTGTGGCTACGAGAAGAGTGCGAAATAATGAGTAAAGTTTCTGTAATAGGGGCCGGACTGGCCGGGTGCGAAGCCGCCTGGGCACTGGCCAGACGCGGCATAGATGTGACGCTGTACGAAATGAAGCCGGTGAAGTATTCCCCGGCACACCACTACGAGGGGTTTGCGGAGCTGGTGTGCTCCAATTCGCTGAAGGCGATGCGGCTGAATTCCGCAGCGGGACTGCTGAAGGCCGAAATGAAGGCGATGGATTCGCTGGTGGTGCGCTGCGCCGAGGAAACGGCGGTGAGCGCCGGCGGGGCCCTGGCGGTGGACCGGGAGGCCTTTAGCGACGCGATGACAAAAGCCATACGGGAGCTGCCTAATGTAACGGTGGTGACTGGCGAGGTGACTGAGCTTCCGGCGGGGAATGTCATCGTGGCCAGCGGGCCGCTGACCAGCGAGGCGCTTTCCGAAACGATCGGGCGGCTGTGTGGGGAAAAGTACCTGAGTTTTTATGATGCCTCCGCACCCATTGTCACAAAGGACTCCATTGATATGGAGCGGGTGTATTTTGCCACCCGCTATGACAGGGGAGAGGCGGACTATATCAACTGCTCCTTCAACAAAGAGGAGTATGAGGCGTTCCATGAAGCACTGGTAAATGCCAAAAGCGTGGAGCTGCATGAATTTGAGAAAGAGTACTTTAAGGTGTACGAGGGCTGTATGCCCATAGAGGTGCTGGCGAAGCGCGGCCTGGACACCATGCGGTATGGGCCGCTGCGCCCGGTGGGGCTGCGCGACCCCCGCACCGGACACCGTCCATGGGCCAATATCCAGCTGCGGCGGGAAAACGCTGATGGCACCATGTATAATATCGTGGGGTTCCAGACCAACCTGCTGTTCCCGGAGCAGAAGCGGGTCTTTTCGATGATACCGGGGCTGGAAAATGCGGAATTTGTGCGGTACGGCGTGATGCACCGCAATACCTTCCTGGATTCGCCCCGGCTGCTGGATGGCTTTTTCCGGCTGAAGAAAGAGCCGAGGATCAGCTTTGCCGGGCAGATGACCGGTGTGGAGGGGTATATCGAATCCGCGGCGAGCGGGATACTGGCGGCGCATGCCGTGGCGGACCGGCTGCAGGGCAAGGAGCCGCTGCTGCCCCCGCCCGAAACGATGATGGGCGCTCTGTGCCGGTATATCAGTGATGAGAGCGTGGAGGATTTCCAGCCGATGGGCAGCAATATGGGCATTCTGCCGCCGCTGCCGGAGCTGATAAAGGGCAAGCAGGAGCGCTACCAGGCCATGGCCGACCGGGCGATGGCTGCGATGGAATCTTACCGGAAAGCGAGGGAAGAACGATGAGAATTATAGTGGATGCCTATGGCGGGGATAACGCCCCGGAGGCGGTGCTGCGGGGCTGCCGCATGGCGGCAGATCAATGGAAGTGTGAGATCATACTGACCGGCGACGGCGAAAAGCTGCGTGCAAGGGCGGCGGAGCTGGGTGTTTCCCTGGAGGGGATGACGATAGCGGAGGCCCCGGATGTCTTCCCGATGGAAGCGGAGCCGACCGCTATTATGAAGCAATACAAGGACAGCAGCATGGCGCGCGGCCTGCAAATGCTGGCGGACGGGGAAGGCGAGGCATTTGTTTCCGCCGGGAGCACCGGCGCCCTGGTGGTGGGGGGGACCCTCATCGTCAAGCGCATCAAGGGCGTGAAGCGCCCGGCCATCGGCACCGTGGTGCCCTGCAAGGATGGCTGCTTTATGATGCTGGATTCCGGCGCGAACCACGACTGCCGCCCCGAAATGCTGCGGCAGTTCGGGCTGATGGGCTCGGTATATATGAAGCGTATTCTGGGGGTGCCGAACCCCCGTGTGGGACTGGTGAATATCGGCGTGGAGGAGACCAAGGGCACCGAGCTGCAGGTGGAGGCCTACGGTCTGATGAAAGAGGCCGGGTACAACTTCATCGGCAATGTGGAAGCGCGCGAGGTGCCGCTGGGCGGCTGCGATGTGGCAGTGTGTGACGGCTTTACCGGGAATATCATCCTGAAGACCACCGAGGGCCTGGCCAAGCTCTTTATGAGCGAGATCAAGGGGATCTTTATGAAATCGCTGCCCAATAAGCTGGCGGCCGCCGTGGTGAAGAAGGATTTGGGCGCCTTTAAGCGGAAGTTTGATTCCGCCGAATACGGCGGGGCCCTGCTGCTGGGCACCAAGAAGCCGGTCATTAAGGCGCATGGCAGCAGCGATGCCAAGGCCTTCTACAATGCCATACGGCAGGCCATCAGCTGCTGTGAGAATAATATCATCGGCGAGATGGAAAGCCAGCTGGCGGTCGAGACCGCTGAGGCGGAATAAATTATATCCAAGTAAAAGAGGGTGCAGTTATGTCCATGGAGGCTTTGCAGGAGAGGATCGGTTATCGTTTTCACGATAAAGCGCTTTTGGAGCGCGCGCTGATTCATTCCTCCTACGCCAATGAAAGCCGGCAGAAAATAGAGTGCAACGAGCGGATGGAGTTCCTGGGAGACGCGGTGCTTTCCATCATTGTGGCGGATCATATCTTCCATAAGTTCCACCTGGCGGAGGGCGACCTGACCAGAATTCGCGCGAGCCTGGTGTGCGAAAAGAGCCTGTTTGAATTTGCCCAGAAGATACAGCTGGGCCAGGAGCTGCTGCTGGGTCATGGCGAGGAGCAGACCGGCGGCCGGGAGCGGCCCTCGGTGGTGAGCGATGCCTTTGAGGCGCTGATTGCTGGGATCTATCTGGACGGCGGGCTGGAGGCGGCCCAGCGGTTTGTGCTGCCCTTTGTGGAGGAGGACCTGACCCATGAGGCGGCGCCCTTTGTGGACTACAAGACCCGCCTGCAGGAGATCATCCAGAAGAACCCGGAGGAACGGGTAGAGTATGTGCTGGTTTCCGCCGAAGGACCGGACCACGATAAAAAGTTTGTGGTGGAAGTACACCTGAACAGCAATGTGATAGGCCGTGGTGCGAGCCGCAGCAAAAAAGGTGCCGAGCAGGCGGCAGCCCATGAGGCACTGACCCTGATGGGTGAGGAATGAAAACCAAAAATGAGCCGGTATTCCGTAAAAGGAGTACCGGCTTGTGATTTTTATTGGGGAGTTACAGCAGGGTGCCATTGGTGCGGATGGTGAGGACCCGCAGGGGGATCGCCTTGCCGCTAGCAGCCAGAGCAGTGTGGGCGGCGTGCTCCAGCCCGCCGCAGCAGGGGACCTCCATGCGCAGCAGGGTGACGCTTTGGATGGAATTGGCCGCGAGAATGGCGGTGAGCTTTTCGGCGTAGTCGTAGGCATCCAGCTTGGGACAGCCGATGAGGGTGACGCGCCCCTGCATGAAGTCCCGGTGGAAATCAGCATAGGCGTAGGCGGTGCAATCGGCGGCGATGAGCAGATGCGCGCCGGCAAAGCAGGGCGCCCCGGGGGAGATCAGGCGGATCTGGCAGGGCCACTGGGCCAGCTGAGAGGGGATAGTGCCATCCTCAGCGGGAGCGGCCTGCCGCTGGAACAGCTTGGTGGCGGAACCGGGACAGCCATGGAAGGCGGCCTTCTTTTGGGCCATGTGCTGCTGCACGGCGGCTTCATCGTAGGCGGCGGCTTCCCGCTCCACAAAGGTGATGGCCCCGGTGGGACAGGCGGGCAGGCAGTCGCCCAGACCATCGCAGTAGTCATCGCGCAGCAGGCGGGCCTTGCCCTCCACCATGCCGATGGCGCCCTCGTGGCAGGCAGCGGCGCAGATGCCGCAGCCGGTGCATTTTTCCTTATCTATCTGGATAATTCTACGGATCATAGAACGACCTCCTTGCGGTGATGGGACCATTATACCGCAAATAAGGCGAAGAGAAAAGATTTTCTTGTGAAAAGGGCAAAAAAGGAGTATAATATTACCCTATAATGAGTTAGTATGCAATTTGCCCCAAAACGAGAGAAACCTGACAGGACAGGAGGAGATGCCATGAAGCTGAAAGCGGTGGAAATGCAGGGGTTCAAGTCCTTCCCCGACCGCACAAAGCTGACCTTCGATGACGGGATCACGGTCATTGTGGGGCCCAACGGCAGCGGCAAAAGCAATATCAGCGACGCCATCAAGTGGGTGTTCGGCGAGCAATCGGTGAAGAGCCTGCGCGGCGCCAAGATGGAGGATGTGATTTTCGGCGGGTCCATCAGCCGCAAGCCGACCGGTTTTGCATGGGTGAGCCTGTTTATTGATAATACCGACCGCAGCATTGATATCGACAGCGATGAGGTGGTCATCACCCGGCGGCTGTACCGCAGCGGAGAAAGCGAATACCGCATCAATAATAACCCGGTGCGCCTGCGGGATATCAACGAGATGTTTATGGATACAGGCCTTGGACGGGATGGCTATTCGGTCATTGAGCAGGGCAAGATCGCGGAGATCGTGAGCGCGAAAAGCACCCAGCGGCGGGAGATTTTTGAGGAGGCCGCCGGGATCTCCCGGTTCCGCTACCGCAAGACCGAAGCGGAGCGCAAGCTGCAGCAGGCTGAGGATAACCTGGTGCGCCTGCGGGATATCATGCAGGAGCTGGAGGACCGGGTAGGCCCCCTGAAGGCCCAAAGCGAAAAGGCCAAGCAGTATGTGGTGCTGGCCGGGGAAAAGAAGTCGCTGGAGATCAGCCTGTGGCTGGAGCAGCTGGCCAAACTGGGCCGGCAGCTGGCGGAGCTGGAGGACAAGACCCTGCTGGCTGCTAATGACCGCACCACCGCCCAAAGGCGGCTGGATGAGATCGAGCGGGAGCTGGAGGAGATCCAGCACAAAACACAGGACGCGAACCTGTATATTGAGCATAAGCGCGAGCGCATCAAGGAGTTTGAGGACGCGATCTCCAACGCTAAGGTGGAGGCGGCGGTCAAGCAGAATACCATTGATCATAATAACGATACCATCGCCGAGCTGGAAAAGGAGCTGGAGCGCAGCGAGCTTTCCGCCGGGGAGCTGGAGGAAAAGCTGACTGCCCTGCGGGGGGATTACCAAAACCGCCTGGACGAGGCCCAAAAGACCCGCGAAGCCCTGGAGGGGGGCCAAAAGGCGCTGGAGGCTCAGCGGCAGGAGGAGCACCGCCTGGCGGCGGAGCAGAGCGCGCTGGCGCTGCAAAAGGAGGAGCTGCAGGGGCAGATCCACCGGGCGGAGCTTTCGGCCGAGACGGCCGGAACGCTGGCCGAGGAAACGGTGACCCGCCTGGAAGCGCTGCGCGGACAGGCCAAGGACAAGGATGAAAATCTGAGCCGCCTGCGGGAAGAACTGGCCGGACATAAGGCCTTTGCCGAAGAGCTGCAGGAGCGGCTGCAAAGCCTGCAGAACAGCAAGAACGGCTACCTGTATAAGCTGAAAAGCCGCAGTGATAAGCAGGCCGAGGCGGAGAGCCGCCAGCGCAACAGCGAAAGGCTGGCAGGTGAGAAGCTGCAGCGCGCGCAGGTGCTCTCCGACCTGGAAAAGAACTACGAGAGCTTTAATAACAGCGTTAAGTTTGTGATGAAGCAGGCCGGCGCGGGTGCCCTGCGGGGCATCGTGGGTCCGGTATCCAGCCTGATCAAGACCGAAAACCGCTATTCCACCGCGGTGGAGATCGCGCTGGGCGCGGCGATCCAGAATATCGTGGTGCAGGATGAGGGCGCGGCCAAGCGAGCCATTGCCCTGCTGAAGGAGCGGGGCGCCGGACGGGCCACCTTCCTGCCGCTGACCAATCTCAAGGCGAACCCGGTAAGGGAAAGCGACCTGGCCGCCCGAGGCGGCTATGTGGGCCTGGCCAGCGAGCTGGTGCAGTGCGATGACCGCTACCGTGCGGTGATGGATTCCCTGCTGGGACGCACCATTGTGGCGGAGGACATTGACGCCGCGACCGCCATTGCCAAAGCGTACAGCTACCGCTACCGGGTGGTGACGCTGGATGGCCAGGTGGTGAATGCCGGCGGCAGCCTTACCGGCGGTTCCGTCAATAAGAACGCGTCCATTCTTTCCCGCCGGGGAGAGATAGACGCCCTGACCGCAGAGGCGAAGAAATACGCAAAGCAGGCGGAGGAGCTGGAGGCCCAGCTGACCGAGCTGCGCCGGGAGACCGATACCATTCAGGCGACGGTGGACGGCATAGAGGCCGAGGAAAAGACCGCGCGGGAGGATCTCATTTCCGCCCAGACGCTGGTGGACCGCCTGGCCGCCAATGTGGAGGAAGCCGAACGCCTGAACGAGCAGGCGCTGCGGGAATATGATGACCTGACCGCCCGTATGGAGCAGCTGCGCCAGCAGAAGATCTCCGGCGGCGAGCTGGTGAAGAAACTGACCGAAGAGGTGGAGCGGCTGACCAGGCTTTCGGCCGAGGGTATGGCTGCCCACGAAATGTTGACTGCGGCCATCACCGAAGCTGCCGAAAAGGTGACTGCCCTGCAGATGGAGGACATCGCCCGGCAGAAGGACTGCGAAGCCGTCCAGATGGCCATTGAGCAGATGGAGGGCCAGCAAAGCGGCAGTGAGGCCGCTCTGGCCGCCTTGCGGGAACGACAGGAGCAGCTGAAAAAGGATAATGAGGCCATCCGGGAGGAGATCGAGCAGATCACCGCTGGGGCGCAAAGCGGCAGCAGCGAGATCGAGGAGCTGCGCCGGGATATCAAGGACGCCGATGCACAGCGTGACCAGCTGGAAATGCGCCGCAATATCCTCTCCAAGGAAAACAGCGATGTCATCTCCCGCCGGGAGGCGGCCGCCAGCGAGCTGCTGCGCCTGCAGGAAAAGAGCGAAGGTATGCAGGAGCAGCAGAACAGCATCAGCGCCAAGATGTGGGAGGAATATGAGCTGACCCGCAGCGAAGCGGCCGAACAGGCCATCCCGCTGGAGGATGTGGGGGCGGCGCAGAAGCGTCTTTCCGAGCTGCGCGGCAAGATACGGGCGCTGGGTGCCGTGAATGTGGCAGCCATTGAGGAATACGAGGAAGTGAGCGGCCGGTACCGCTTTATGAAGGAGCAGATAGACGACGCCGAAAATGCCAAGAAGGAGCTGACACGGCTCATCACCGAGCTTTCGGCCCAGATGAGCGCGATCTTTACCGAGCGTTTTGCGGGCATCAACCGCTACTTTGGCGAGATCTTCCGGGAGCTCTTTGGCGGCGGACATGCCGAGCTGCACCTGACCGATGCCACCGATCCCCTAGAAACGGGCATCGAGATTATCGTGCAGCCGCCCGGCAAGATCATCAAGAATCTTTCCGCCCTTTCCGGCGGCGAGCAGGCCTTTGTGGCCATCTGCATCTACTTTGCCATCCTGCGGGTCAATCCCGCGCCGTTCGTTCTCATCGATGAGATAGAGGCGGCACTGGACGATGTGAATGTCGGCAAGTTTGCCGCCTACCTGCACCGCATGACCGATCATACCCAGTTTATTTCCATCACCCACCGCCGCGGCACCATGGAACAGGGCGATGTGCTGTACGGCGTCACCATGGAGGAGGAGGGCATCAGTAAGCTGCTGCGGCTGGATGTGGCCGAGATGGAAAAGAAATTTGGCAAGAGCCTGAACTAAGGAGAACCAATGGGATTTTTTGATATTTTCCGCAAAAGCGTAAAAAAGACCAAGCAGAGCCTGAGCCTGGAGTTGGATAGTTTCTCCGGGAAGATCACCTTTGATACCCTGGAGGAGCTGGAGGAGATCCTCATCCTGGCCGATGTGGGTGTGACCACAGCGGGCAAGATCTGCTCCCGGCTGGGCGAGCGCATCAAGCGCCGGAACATTGATTCCACCGAGCTGCGGGAGAATCTCTGCGAGATCGTGACCGAGCTGATGGAGCCGGATGAGCCGCTGGTGACGGAGACCAAGCCCAGCGTGGTGCTGGTGGTCGGCGTCAACGGGGTGGGCAAGACCACCTCCATCGGCAAGCTGGCCTATTGGCTGCAGGGCCAAGGCAAAAAGGTGCTGCTGGGCGCGGCGGATACCTTCCGGGCGGCGGCCGGTGAGCAGCTGGGCGTCTGGGCGGAGCGGGTAGGCTGCCAGATGATAAAGCACGCCGAGGGCGCCGACCCCGCCGCGGTGGTGTATGATAGCATCACCGCCGCTAAGGCCAGAAATGTGGATGTGCTCATCTGTGATACGGCGGGCCGCCTGCACACCAAGAAAAACCTGATGGAGGAGCTGGCCAAAATAGACCGTGTGCTGGAGCGGGAAGCCCCCGGCTGCAGTCGTGAAACACTGCTGGTGCTGGATGCCACCACCGGGCAGAATGGGCTGAACCAGGCGCGGGAATTTGCCGCGGCCTGCGGCGTCACCGGCATCATCTTGACTAAACTGGACGGCACTGCCAAGGGCGGTGTGGCCATCGCTATCCGGGATCAGCTGGGGCTGCCCATCAAGTTTGTGGGCACCGGCGAGAGCATCGGGGACCTGACCCCCTTCTGCGCCGCCGAGTTCGCCCGTGCGCTGCTACTGAACGAGGACGAGGAATGAAGCTGATATTAGCGACCAAAAACGAGCACAAGGTGGAGGAATTCCAGCGCATCCTGGCCCCGTTGGGCTGGCAGGTCATCCCGCAGGACGCAATTTGTCCGGACCTTGAAATTGAGGAAACCGGCACGACCTTTGCTGAGAATGCTTATCTTAAGGCGATGGGCATTTACCGGGCCACCGGCCTGCCCACCGTGGCGGATGATTCCGGCCTGTGTGTGGATGCCCTGAACGGCGCGCCGGGGGTGTATTCCGCCCGCTACGCCGGGGAAGGGCACGATTCCGCCGCCAATAACGCCAAACTGCTGCGGGAGATGGAAAATATCCCAGATGAAAGGCGCGCGGCACGGTTTGTCTGCGCCATCTGCGCGGTATTCGGGGAGGTTGACATCGTGCGGTGCGAGGGCGCCTGCGAAGGGACCATTGCCCGCCGGCTGCACGGACAGAACGGCTTTGGGTATGACCCGCTGTTCATGGTAGGGGAGCGTAGCTTTGCAGAGCTGGACGGCCCCGCCAAGGATGCCATCAGCCACCGGGGACGGGCGCTGGCGGCACTGTATGAGAAGCTGAAAGACAGAAAAGAAGGAGAATGATATGATGGATTCCAAAACGAGAGCCAAGCTGCGCTCCTATGCCAATACGGTAGAGGCAATTCTGCAGGTGGGCAAAAACGGCATGGGCGAGGCGCTGCAAAAGCAGGTGGATGACGCCCTGACTGCCCGGGAGCTTATCAAGCTGACGGTGCTGGAGACCGCCCCGGAGACCCCCAGGGAGATGGCGGCGACCCTGGCGAAGGCCACCGGCGCCGAGGTGGTGCAGGTGGTGGGCCGCAAGGTGACCCTGTACCGCAAAAACCCCGAAAAGACTATCATTGACCTGCGGTAACGGAGGGGAGAAAAGTGGCAAGAATCGGTTTTTACGGCGGTACCTTCAATCCCATCCACCTGGGCCATGTAGGGGTATGCCGTCAAGCGGTAAAGCAGCTGCGGCTGGATTGCCTGCATGTTATCCCCGCCTTTATCCCGCCGCATAAGGTTTCGCCTGATCTGGCCGCAGGGGAGGACCGGCTGGCAATGTGCCGGCTGGCCCTGCAGGGGCTGCCGAATATCCTGGCGGATGACTATGAGCTGACCCGCGGCGGCGTCAGCTATACCATCGAGACCATGCGGCATATGCGGGAATGCTACTCCGAGGACGATTTTTACCTCATCATGGGTACAGATAACTACCTGACCTTTACCGCATGGCGGGAATGGCAGGCGCTGGGCAGAATGTGCACGCTGGCGGTGGCCAGCCGGGAAGAGGACGATAAGGAAGCCCTCTATCAGCAGGCCCGCCTGCTGGCGCGGGAAGGGGTGCTCAGCATCTTCTTGGATAATCCCGTGCGGGTGGTGTCCTCCACCGAAATAAGGCAGATGCTGCGCGCCGGGGAGCCCTGCGGGGATCTTTCGCCTGCGGTGGCGGAATACATTGCCGCCCACGGCCTGTATAAGGGGGAGGACCAATGACCCGGCAAGAAATGAGGGAAGCCATCCGCCCGCTGATGAGCGAGGAACGCTACCGCCATTCCCTTGGGGTGGAAAAGGAAGCAGAACGCCTGGCCCGCCGCTGGGGAGAAGACCCCGAAAAGGCGGCGATAGCGGGGATACTGCATGACTGCTGTAAGGAAATGCCCCTCCCAGAAGCATTGCAAATCATGAGGCGAAGTGCTATAATGACCGAAATCGATTTCCGGGAGCAGCCGCAGCTCATTCACGGCTTCGCGGCAGCGGAAATTCTGGGGCGCTACGGTGTCCGTGATAAAGATATCGAAAACGCGGTGCGCTACCACACCACCGGCCGGGCCGGTATGAGCCGCCTGGAAAAGATCGTGTACCTGGCGGACCTGACCGAGGAGGGGCGGCACTACCCTGATGTAGCCGAGATGCGCCGCTGGGCCGATCGCTCCCTGGATGGGGCGATGCTGTACGCGCTGTGCTATACCATCGGCAAGCTGTGCCGCCGGAAAAGCCCCCTCTGCCGGGAAAGCTGGCAGGCCTACAATGAATATGTAAAACTCTGCAAGGAGGAAAAAGAATGAATTCCAAAGAACTTGCTCTTTCTATCGCCAAATTTCTGGATAGCAAAAAGGCGACCGACCTGGAGGTCATCCAGATCGGCGAGCTGACCACCATCGGGGATTACTTTGTGGTGGCCACTGCCAGCAATACCACACTGGTCAAATCGCTGTGCGAGGACCTGGATGAATACCTGGGTCGCCAGGGCATCGAGCCCAAGCGCATCGAGGGCCGCAGCTCCGCCCAGTGGATCCTAATGGACTACCGCGATGTCATCGTGCATATTTTCTATGCCGAGACCCGCAATTTTTACAGCATCGACCGTGTATGGGCCGATGCCCCACGCCTGCCGCTGGAGCTGGAAGGCGAGAAAAAATAAATTTGATCAAGCGCCCTAAGCGCCGAATGAGGTTGGGAGGACAGACCGTTGAAACACGAATTTAAGGAAATTGAACCGAAGTGGCAAAAAAAGTGGGAAGAAGCCCATGTATTCCATGCCGAAAATGACTACACCAAGCCCAAATACTATGCGCTGGTGGAGTTCCCGTATCCTTCCGGTCAGGGACTGCATGTCGGCCATCCGCGTTCCTACACCGCGCTGGATATCGTAGCCAGAAAGCGCCGGATGCAGGGCTATAATGTGCTGTACCCCATGGGCTGGGATGCCTTTGGCCTGCCCACCGAAAATTTCGCCATCAAAAACCACATCCACCCGGAGATCGTCACCGCGCAGAATGTGGCACACTTTAAGGCCCAGCTCAAGAGCCTCGGTCTCTCCTTCGATTGGGACCGGGAGATCAATACCACCGATCCCGGCTACTACAAGTGGACCCAGTGGATCTTCCTCCAGCTTTTCAAAAAAGGCCTGGCCTACAAAAAGGAGATGTCCGTCAACTGGTGCACCAGCTGCAAGTGCGTGCTGGCCAATGAGGAGGTGGTCAACGGCGTGTGCGAGCGCTGCGGCAGCGAGGTCATCCACAAGGTAAAGAGCCAGTGGATGCTGAAGATTACCGCCTACGCCCAGCGCCTCATTGATGACCTCTCCGATGTCAACTATCTGGAGCGTGTTAAGACCTCCCAGATCAACTGGATCGGCCGCTCCACCGGCGCCGAGGTTGAATTTGATACCACCGGCGGCGATAAGCTGCTCATCTATACCACCCGTCCCGATACCCTCTTTGGCGCTACCTACATGGTTATGTCGCCGGAGCACCCTTACATCGAAAAGTGGGCGGACCGCATCACCAATATGGATGCTGTCCGGGAGTATCAGGAGGTCTCCGCCCGCAAGTCCGATTTTGAGCGCACCGAAATGGCCAAAGATAAGACCGGCGTGCGGCTGGAGGGCGTGGCGGCTATCAATCCCGTCAATGGCAAAGAGATCCCCATCTTTATTTCCGATTATGTTCTGATGAGCTACGGCACCGGCGCCATCATGGCGGTACCCGGCCACGATACCCGTGACTGGGAGTTCGCCAAAAAGTTCGGTCTGCCTATCATCGAGGTGGTAAAGGGCGGCGATGTGGAAAAGGAAGCCTTTACCGATTGCGCTACCGGCATCATGGTCAATTCCGGTTTCCTGGATGGCCTGACCGTGGAGGAAGCCAAAAAGACCATTATCAAGTGGCTGGAGGAGCAGAAGAAGGGCGAGACCAAGGTCAACTACAAGCTGCGTGACTGGGTATTCTCCCGTCAGCGCTATTGGGGTGAGCCTATCCCGCTGGTGAACTGTCCCAAGTGCGGCTGGGTGGCCATCCCCGAAAGTAAGCTGCCCCTGCGTCTGCCGGAGGTGGAAAGCTATGAGCCCACCGATAACGGTGAATCCCCGCTGGCCAAGCTGACCGACTGGGTAAAGACAACCTGCCCCTGCTGCGGCGGTCCCGCCGAGCGAGAGACCGATACCATGCCCCAGTGGGCCGGTTCCTCGTGGTACTTCCTGCGCTACTGTGACCCGCACAATGTGAATGCACTGGCCGCCAAGGAAGCGCTGGACTACTGGATGCCGGTAGACTGGTACAACGGTGGCATGGAGCACACCACGCTGCACCTCTTGTACTCCCGCTTCTGGCACAAGTTCCTGTATGATATCGGTGTTGTTTCCTGTAAGGAGCCCTATGCCAAACGCACCAGCCACGGCATGATCCTGGGCGAAAACGGCGAAAAGATGAGCAAATCCCGCGGCAATGTGGTAAATCCAGACGATGTGGTGGCCCAGTACGGCGCTGATACCTTGAGAATGTATGAGATGTTCATCGGCGACTTTGAAAAGACCGCCCCCTGGAACACCTCCTCCATCAAGGGCAGCAAGCGCTTCCTGGAGCGTGTGGCCGCCCTCACCGATATGATGACCCCCGAGGAAGGCTATTCCCCCGAGCTGGAGGGCAGCTTCCACAAGATGATCAAAAAGGTCAGCGAGGATATCGAGGGCCTCAAGTGCAATACCGCCATCGCCGCCATGATGAGCGTGCTGAATGAAATTTACGATAAGGGCAGCGTCACCCGCAGCGAGCTGATGACCTTCATCACCCTGCTCAATCCCTTCGCCCCCCACCTCACCGAGGAGATCAACGAAGTGCTGGGCAACAGGGAAATGCTGGCGCGGGCCAAGTGGCCGGAGTACGACCCCGCCAAATGCGTGGATGCCGCCGTGGAGATCGCGGTGCAGGTCAGCGGCAAGATCAAGGCCCGCCTTATGATTCCCACCGACAGCACTGAGGAAGCGGTAAAGGCGCTGGTAATGGCCGATGCCAATGTGCAGGCTGCTTTGGCTGGCAAGACCGTCATCAAGGAAATATATGTGAAGGGTAAGCTCTACAATATCGTGGCAAAATAATAAATTGAAGGGCTTTGTTCAATAAAAATCTCTTGACATAGTAAAATGCCTTATTGTATAATCTATGTGTTATCCTGTTATTAGGATATAACTCCAGCCGTAGGGCGTAGGGAGGGAATAGTAAATGGCAGAGATCAGAGTAAAAGATAACGAGTCGCTGGATAGTGCTCTCAGACGGTTTAAGCGTTCCTGCGCTAGATCTGGCGTTCTGGCGGAAGTCCGCAAGCGTGAGCATTATGAGAAACCTTCCGTTAAGCGCAAGAAAAAGTCCGAGGCTGCTCGTAAGCGCAAGTACAAGTAATCTTGATCTTTATTGCAACCGGAATAAAGGCAGATGGGTTTATCCTCGTCTGCCTTTTCCATTTGCACAAATCGGGGAAAGAGCGGGAAATGGGGCTTTCTTTTCCCCACTCAAGTTGCTATAATAGAGCCGAACCAACCGAAAGGAGCGTGAGCCCTTGCCGCTTTTGACCCCGCAATACGATTTCCACCGCATCGAGGAGATCCCAACGGATTTTTTTATCCGGCATGGCATCCGTGCCCTGCTCTTGGATGTGGATAACACCCTGACCGGTGATAACAGCCAGGAAATAAAGCCGGAGGTGATGGACTGGCTGGAGCGCCAGCGGGCGGCCGGGCTGCGCCTTTTTGTCATTTCTAATAATCACGAGCTGCGGGTCGCGCCCTTTGCCAATCGCCTGGGGCTGGGCTACATTGCCGATGCCGCCAAGCCCAAAAAGAAGGTGGCCCTGGCCAAGATGAAGGAGTTTGGTGTCAGCCCGCGGCAGACCGCCCTCATCGGGGATCAGCTCTTTACCGATATCCTGTGCGGCAACCTGTGCGGCTGCGTCACCATTCTGGTGGAGCCCTACGCCGAAGAAGGCTACGGCCTGTACCGCATCAAGCGCCCGCTGGAAAAACCGCTGCTGCGCCTTTACCACCGCCGCAAAAGGAGGAATGCCGAATGATAAGAATAGGGCCTGCCGGGAACAGCGAAAGCTTTACCGCCATGGGCTATAAATCCACCCCGCAGATCCCGGAATACCTGGAAAAGATGGGCCTGAATGCCTACGAATACCAGTGCGGCCGCGGGGTGCGTATCAATCGTGAAGGTGTACTGAAGCTGAAGGCCGGCTGCGAGGCGCGGGATATCCAGCTTTCGCTGCACGCGCCGTATTACATCTCCCTTTCCAGCGTGGAGGAAGAAAAGCGTCAGAACAGCATCAAGTACATTCTGGAATCCGCCGAAGCCGCCGACCTGATGGGCGCCCGCCGCATCGTGGTCCACTCCGGCTCCTGTGCCAAGATCAGCCGAGAGGAAGCGCTATCCCTTGCGGGAGAGACCTTAAAGCAGGCGCTGGCAGCGCTGGATGAGGCCCACCTGGGGCACATCATTGTCTGCCCGGAGGTTATGGGCAAGTTTAACCAGCTGGGCACGCTGGAGGAGGTCATGGAGCTGTGCCGGCTGGATGACCGCCTGCTGCCCTGCATCGATTTCGGCCACCTCAATGCCCGCACGCTGGGCAGCATCCGCGGGGCGGGGGACTACGAGCACATTTTGCTGACCATGAAAAATGAGATAGGGGAGCAGCGCATGAAGTGCTTCCATTCCCATTTTTCTCAGATAGAGTACACCGAAAACGGCGGGGAAAAACGCCACCTCACCTTTGCCGATACCACCTACGGCCCCTACTTTGCGCCGTTGGCAGAGGTGCTGGTCAAGTACGACAGCCAGCCCACCATCATCTGTGAATCGGCTGGAACCCAGGCGGAGGACGCCGCCACCATGAGAGATCTTTATAACCAAGCCGCAGAAAGGAAGAATCAAGCATGAACCGCATTGAAAAACTGATGAAAGCCCTGCCGGAGGGGGCCGATGCCGCTCTCATCACCTCCGATGTGAACCGCCGCTACTTTACCGGACTGGGCTCCACCGCCGGCACACTGTTGGCGTTCCGGGATGCTGCCTACTTCATCATTGATTTCCGCTATATCGAGGTCGCCAAGGCCACCGTCACCGGTGCCGAGGTCATCCTGCAGGATAAGCTGTACGACCAGCTGGGCGAGCTGCTGAAGAAGCACGGCGCCAGAACCGTCGCCCTCGAAACCGACTACATCACCGTGGGCAGCCTGGAGCAGTACCGTTCCCGTCTGCCGCAGGTGGAGTTCCTCACCGCCGCCGCCCTCAATGATAAGATCCTGGAGATGCGCTCCCTCAAGGACGAGGAGGAGATCGCCGCCATCCGCAAGGCGCAAAGCATCACCGATGCCGCCTTCCTGGAGATCCTCGATTTCATCAAGCCCGGCAAGACCGAAAAAGAGGTTGCCGCCTACCTGGAATACTGCATGCGCCGTCTGGGCGCGGATGGCCTTGCCTTTGAGACCATTGCCGCCGGCGGTCCCAATTCCGCCAAGCCCCATGCCGTCCCCGGCGACCGTCCCCTGCGGCAGGGCGACTTCTTCACTATGGATTACGGCGCCTACTGGGGCGGCTACTGCTCCGATATGACCCGTACCGTTGCCGTCGGCGAGCCGACCGAGGAGATGCGCCGCGTGTATGATACCGTCCTGGCCGCCCAGCTCCTCGGCATCGAAAAGGCCGTCGTGGGCGCTTCCTGCCGCGCCGTGGATGCCGCCGCCCGTGAGCTCATCTACAATGCCGGCTATGAGGGCTGCTTCGGCCACAGCCTGGGCCATTCCGTCGGCATCGAGATCCACGAAATGCCCGGCTTTTCTCCCTCCATCGCCCCGGAGACCACCGCCAAGGAGGGCATGGTCATCACCGTGGAACCCGGCATCTACCTGGAGGGCCGCTTCGGCGTCCGCATCGAGGATATGGTTTGGCTTGCCCCGGATGGCACAAAAGATTTGACAAACAGCCCCAAAGAGCTCATTATCCTGTGAAAAACCCTTGCATTTATGCACCGGTATATGTTAAAATCAGATAGTTAAATCCGTACATTATATCCTGGAGGTTTTTGTATTATGGTAAGTGCAGGCGATTTTCGCAATGGTGTGACCTTTGATATGGATGGCAATGTCTATCAGATCATCGAGTTCCAGCATGTTAAACCCGGCAAGGGCGCCGCTTTTGTCCGCACCAAGATCCGCAATGTGATCACCGGTGCTGTCACCGAGCGTACCTTCAACCCCTCTGATAAGTACCCGACCGCCTATATCGAGAGAAAGGATATGGAATATCTGTATTCCGATGGTGACCTGTACTATTTCATGGATCAGGAGACCTACGAGAATATCCCGATCAACAAGAGCATTCTCAGCGATAACTTCAAGTTCGTCAAGGAGAACACCGTCTGCAAGATCCTTTCCTACAAGGGCAGCGTGTTCGGCGTAGAGCCTCCCTTCTTCATGGAGCTGGAGGTCACCAAGACCGATCCCGGCTTTGCCGGCAATACCGCCACCAATACCCTCAAGCCCGCCACCCTGGAAACCGGCGCCGAGATCAAGGTACCCCTGTTCATCAATGAGGGCGATATGATCCGTGTGGATACCAGAACCGGTGAGTACATGGAAAGAGCGTAAATCTCATTTTACGCCGGTTGTCATTATCTACACCCATACCATAAGGGAGGTTACAAAAATGACTGTTATTGAAAAAGTTGCTTATCTGCGCGGCCTGGCCGATGGCCTCAAGCTGACCGATACCACTGCCGAAGGCAAAGTTCTGCTCAATGTCATCGAGGTGCTGGATGACCTGGCGCTCTCCGTTACCGATCTGGAGGATGCGGTAGAGGAGCTGGGCGAAGTCGTCGATGCCATCGATGATGATCTGCAGGATGTGGAAGACGCCCTGTATGAGGAAGACGATGAGGACGAGGACTACGACTTTGATGAGGACGATGATTATGGTCTGGATGACTATGATGAGTTCGATGATGAGGACGAGCCCCTGTATGAAGTAAAGTGCCCCACCTGCGGCGATACCATCTGCGTGGATGAAAGCATGCTGTGCGAAGGGGAGATTGACTGCCCCAACTGCGGCGAAAAGCTGGAGTTCGATCTGGATGACCTGGATTGCGAAGGCGACTGCGAAGGCTGCACCGGCTGCGATCTGGATTGACCTTCCGAGATAATCCATACATCAACTGGTGAAGTATGAGGCATTTGTACTTCACCAGTTTTTTGTCAGATGCCGTTACCGCTTTCAGCATTAGTTATAACTAAAATGATATTTTTTTATTAAAATTCGGCGGTAAAATAGCGGCTTTTTGGTTGAAATTACACCCAAAAGCAACTAAAATAAATGATGTACCACTATGGGAGAAGCAAATGGCAGCACAGAACCGTAACTGCAAAGTAAAAAGATTGGCTTTGATGGGCCTTTTGTTCGCGCTGGCCATGGCACTCAGCTTCCTGGAGTCGCTGCTGCCCGCTTTGCCCATGCTGCCGCCGGGCATCCGGCTGGGCCTTTCCAATATCGTCACCATGTACGCCCTGTTTGTGCTGGGGCCGGTCAGCGGCTACACCATCGCGGTGCTCAAGTCCCTGTTTGTGCTGCTTACCCGCGGGGCGGTGGCCGCCGCCATGAGCGCGTCCGGCGGGATCGCCTCGGTCACGGTCATGCTGCTGCTCAGCCTGCTGCCGGGCATTCGCCGGCAGTATCTGCTGCTCAGCGTTTTCGGCGGCGCGGCGCACAATGTGGGCCAGCTCATCGCGGCCCGGTTCATCATCAGCAATCAATATGTTTGGTACTACTTGCCGGTTCTTTTAGCGGCGGGACTGCTCATGGGCGCCATCACCGGGATGGCCCTGCGGGTTGTCATGCCCTATCTGGACCGCTTAAGCCTAAAATAAACAATTAGGAGGGATACCTGTGGCTATGTTCCATTCGCTTCCCAGCATCCATGTGAAGCACCAAAAGAACACAGCCGAGTTGGAAAGCGTGATCATGCCGGTCCCGGCCGAGGTCACCATTTCCATGTCTCAGCACATCGGCGCCCCCTGCAAACCTGTCGTAAAAGTTGGCGATACCGTTAAGGTCGGCCAACTCATCGGCGATAGCGAAGCGGCGGTTTCGGCACCGATCCATTCCAGCGTATCGGGTAAGGTCAAGGCCATCGAGCAGATTTTCAATGCCCGCGGCGCCAAATCGGAAGCCATTGTCATCACCACCGATGGCGAGCAGACCATCGATGAGACCCTCACTCCGCCCGCCATCGGCGCGGAGCTGGAGGATGTTCTGGTGGCGGCGCGCGCCTGCGGTCTGATGGGCCTGGGCGGCGCGGGATTCCCCACCAGCGTCAAGCTGGCCGGCCTGAAGAGCGCAGCCATCGATACCCTTGTCATCAATGGCGCCGAGTGCGAACCCTACCTCACCTGCGATTACCGCATCATGCTGGAAAAGACCGACCTGCTGCTGGAGGGCGCGGAGCTCATTCTGCGCCATATGCCAGGCGGCCGCGCGGTCATCGGCATCGAAAATAACAAGCCCAAGGCCATTGAGAAGATCAAGGCCGACGCCGCGGCGAAGGGCAGCAAGCTGGAGGTGCTGGAGCTCAAATCCCGCTACCCCCAGGGCGCCGAAAAGGTCATCGTTTATGAGGCCACCGGCCGTGTCATCCCGGAGGGCAAGCTCCCCAGTGATGTCGGCGTGCTGGTCATGAATGTCGGCACTGTCATCAAGCTGGCGGAGTATGTCAAGACCGGCCTGCCGCTTACCAGCCGTATGGTCACGGTGGATGGCGGCGCGGTAGCCGAGCCGAAGAATGTCTGGGTCCCCATCGGCACCAAGCTGGAGGACATCATCAATTTCTGCGGCGGCTACAAGGGCGATCCGGCCGAAATCATCCTGGGCGGCCCCATGATGGGCACCTCCTGCCGGGATGACCAGACCCCCATCAGCAAGACCAATAACGGCCTGCTGGTCTTTAATGAAAAAGAAGCCAAAATGGCAGCCGAGACCGCCTGCATCCGCTGCGGCCGCTGCCTGCGGGCCTGTCCGCTCAGTCTCAGCCCCGCGGCGCTGGATCGCGCCTATCATGCCGAGGATGTGGAGGCCCTGAAGGCGCTCCATGTCAATCTGTGCATGGAATGCGGCTGCTGTGCCTATGTATGTCCTGCCAAGCGCCACCTGGTGGTCTATAACCAGCTGGGCAAGCAGATGATAAAAAAGTAAGGGGGAGGGGAGTAGAATATGACTGATCGTAAACTGTTGGTTTCCGCCGGGCCTCATGTCCGCGGCGGTGCCTCCACCACCTCCGTCATGGGTGATGTCCTCATTGCCCTGCTGCCTGCCGTGGTGGCGTCGGTACTGGTTTTTGGCACCAGCGCCCTGCTGCTGGAGGTCGTTTGTGTGGCGGCTTCTATCCTGTTCGAGTACCTGTTCCGCCGCATCACCAAGCGCACTAATACCATTTCGGATTTGAGCGCCGCCGTGACCGGCCTGCTGCTGGCAATGAACCTGCCTGCCGGGTTCCCCATATGGATGGCCATTGTCGGCTGCTTTGTCGCTATTGTTATCGTCAAGCAGCTGTTCGGCGGCATCGGCTGCAATTTCGCCAATCCCGCCATCACCGGCCGTATCTTCCTGCTTATCGCCTTTGCGGGGCAGATGACCACCTGGCCGACCGCCAATTCCTACATTCCCGGCATCGATGCCGTTTCCGGCGCGACCCCCCTGGCCCTCATCAAGGAGGGCGCTGTGGATAGCCTCCCCGCCGTCAAGAACCTGCTCTTCGGTATCCGCGGCGGCTGCCTGGGCGAAACCTGCGCCATTGCCCTCATCATCGGTTTTGTTTATCTGGTGGTTCGCCGGGTCATCACCCCCACCATCCCCGTGGTCTATGTGGCCACCATCGCCGTGATGAGCCTGATCCTCGGTTATGACCCCATCACCATGATCCTCACCGGCGGCGTGCTGCTGGGCGGCATCTTCATGCTCACCGATTACTCCACCTCTCCCGCCACCGAGTGGGGCAAGGTCGTATTCGCGCTGGGCGCGGGCATCATCACCATGCTCATCCGCAATTCCTCCGGCGGCTATCCGGAGGGCGTATCCTTCGCCATTCTGCTTATGAATATCATCTGCCCCCACCTCAATAAGATCGGGGCCAAAAAACCGTTTGGAGTGGGAGGTGCTGAGAAATGAAATGGGAAAAGCTGAAACCCATCGTCGTCCTCACCGCCATCTGCGTCATCGTTTCCGCGGCGCTGGTGGGCACCTACGGTCTCACCAAGCCCGTCATTGACGCGGCCAAGGCTGCCGAGGCCAATGCGGCCCTTTCCGCCGTTCTGCCCGATGGCGCCGACTTCGAGGAAGTCACCGTCACCGCCGAAAATGTCCTCAATGCCTACAAGGCCGGCAATGGCGCTGGCTATGTATTCCAGGCTCAGGGCAAGGGCTTCGCGGGCATGATCACCGTCATGGTCGGTATCTCCTCCGACGGCGCCATCACCGGCACCCAGGTCATGGAGCACGGCGAGACCCCCGGTATCGGTGACCGCATCGAAAAGGAAGCCCACTTCCAGGAGCAGTATCTCGGCAAGGATTATAACCTTGAGGGCATCGAGTTCCTCTCCGGCGCCACCTTCTCCTCCAAGGGCTTCAATGCCGCCGTCGGCAATGCCTTTGTCGCTTACGGTGAGCTGGCGGGCATCGCCATCGAAGCGCCTACCGAGGAAAAGGTCTATCCCGAGGCCGAGCTCATCGCCGAAATGCTGGGCGAGGGCTACACCGAGCTGGAGACCCTCCCCGAGGGCGTTGACAGCGCCTATCAGTCGGAGCTGGGCTATGCGTTCAATGTTCATGCCTCCGGCTTCAGCGGAGAGCTGCATATCCTCGTCGCCATTGATAATAACGGCGCCATCATCGCCTCCAAGCTGTATCAGCACACCGAGACCCCCAATGAGTACGAGGGAATTGACGGTTCCAAGCTCGCCAAGAGCTCTTACAGCAAGAAGTGGATCGGCGTCACCGCCGAAACCCCCGATAGCGAGCTGCCCATGGTATCTAAGGCAACTTATACCTCCAATGGCTACAAGGAAGCTGTTAAGCTGGCCTTTGCCGCCTTTGAGACTGTGAAAGGAGCGTGAGGAACCAAATGAGTAACAAGCTGAAAACCTTCACCAATGGTATCATCAAGGAGAACCCCGTTCTGGTTCTGGTGCTGGGCACCTGCCCCACCATCGCTACCTCCACCTCGGTCCTCAATGCGCTGGGCATGGGTCTGGCGGCCACCTTTGTACTGCTGGGCTCCAATATCGTTATTTCTCTCCTGCGCAATATCATCCCCAATAAGGTCCGCATTCCTTGCTTCATCGTCGTCATCGCCGGCTTTGTTTCGGTGGTGCAGCTGCTGCTCCAGGCCTATGTGCAGAGCCTCTATCAGAGCCTCGGCATCTTCCTGCCGCTTATCGTAGTAAACTGCATCATCCTCGGCCGTGCCGAGATGTTTGCCAGCAAGAATAATGTCATCGATTCCGCCCTCGATGGTCTAGGCATGGGCCTGGGCTTCACCCTCGCTCTGTTCTGCATGGCCACCGTGCGTGAGATCCTCGGCAGCGGTACCTGGTGCGGCATCACCCTCACCGCCAATCTGTTCGATCCCATCGCGATCATGAAGCTCACCCCCGGCGGCTTCCTCGTCTATGGCGTGCTCATCGCCATCATGAATAAGTTCGCCAAGCATAAGCCCAAGAAGAAACTCGATTGCGCTGCCTGCGGCGCCTGCGCCGGTTGCGCCGGTGGCTGCCCCTCGGCAGAGAATAAGGAAGGAGGCTGTGAAGCATGAAAGAAATGATCGTCATTCTGCTTTCTGCTATTTTGACGCAGAACTTCGTCCTCTCCAAGACTCTGGGTATCTGCCCGTTCCTCGGCGTTTCCAAAAAGCTGGATTCCGCCGTCGGCATGAGCGTCGCCGTTACCTTTGTTATGGTACTGGCCACCGCCGCCACCTGGCCCATCCAGACCTATCTGCTGGATCAATACGACCTGGGCTATATGCAGACCATCGTATTCATCCTGGTCATCGCCGCGCTGGTACAGCTGGTGGAAATGGCACTCAAGAAGTTCCTGCCTCCGCTGTATGAAGCCCTCGGCATCTATCTGCCCCTCATCACCACCAACTGCGCCGTGCTCGGTGTAGCGGTGCTCAATATCGATGAGAAGTACAATTTCGGCCAGTCCATGGTCAATGCGCTGGGCGCCGGTCTCGGCTTCCTGCTGGCAATGGTCCTCTTCGCAGGCGTTCGCGGCCGCATGGAGAACATGGATATCCCCGAATCGTTCCAGGGCCTGCCCATCACTCTGATCGCTGCCTCCATCGTATCTATGTCCTTTATGGGCTTCTCCGGTGTGGTAGATGGTCTGCTGAAGTAAGGAGGGGAGAGAACTATGACTGGTATTATTATTGTCGGCGCTATCGGCTTGATCTGTGCCATCCTGCTGGTAGTGGCCTCCCATTTCCTCTCGGTCCCCATCGATACCCGTGTGGAGGACATCCGCGGCTTCCTGCCCGGCGCCAATTGCGGCGCCTGCGGCTATGCCGGCTGCGATGACTACGCCAAAGCCGTTGCCAATGGCAGCGCCAAGCCCAATCTCTGCATCCCCGGCGGCGCTTCCGTCTCCGCTCAGATCAGCGAATACCTGGGCGTCGCGGCGGAAAACACCGAGCCCGTCAAAGCCACCGTCCGCTGCAGCGGCACCTGCCAGAAGTGCGGCGAAGCCGAGGATTACCACGGCCCCGCCACCTGTGCGGCCTGCGCTGCCCTGCACCGCGGCAAAAAAGCCTGCGGCTACGGCTGCCTGGGCTATGGAGATTGCGTCAAGGTCTGCAAATTCGGCGCGCTCTCCATCGTGGATGGCGTTGCCCATGTGGATGAAAGCCTGTGCACCGGCTGCGGCGCCTGCGCCAAAGCCTGCCCGCACCTGCTCATCGGCATGGTCCCGGTCAAAAATCATGTCACCGTGCGCTGCTCCAGCCATGATAAGGGTGCTGTCGTCCGCAAGGTCTGCTCCGCCGGCTGCATCGGCTGCATGATGTGCACCAAGGTTTGCCCCACCGGCGCCATCACCGTCACCGATTTCCTCGCCTCCATCGATCCCGAAAAGTGCACCAATTGCGGCGCCTGCGCCGAAAAGTGCCCCGTCAAGGTCATCACGCTGGACTAAATTCCGCACTGTTCTAACCTGAAACCCTTCAAGCCGCTCCCGGAAACGGGGGCGGCTTTTGCATCTTTTCCTGCAGATTACTTCTCCGGCGATCTCCTTATTCCATAAAGGAATAAGTGCAATTCAAATTTGAATTGCATTATAATAACCAATTGTTTTATAGTTTAGATACAGATATCTGACAAAATGATCAGTGTGAGGTGTGATTAGTTTGGAAAAAAAGAAAAAAGCGTTATACACTAAAAAATCTATTTCGTATGGCCTCGTAAATGGTATTTCCTCCTTGAAAACAAACATGACGGGGACATACCTGTCCTTCTTCCTTACCACATTTGTCGGGCTCACCAATGTTCAGCTGGGCACGATGAACACGGTCAAGGGTCTCATCGGACTTTGGGGTTCCTTTGTAATCGGTGTTATCATGCAGAAAGTTCGTCTGCCCTGGGGACGCTATCGCTCATGGATTTACATCATGATGCCGTTAGCGGGAATATTCCAGATTCTCACCTTTGTCAATTGGGGTAATCTTCCGGAAGGCATCAAGTTCCCGCTGGTATTTGTCATTTGCGTTTTGGATACCTTCCTTTATAACTTTGCTTTTGCGGCTTATACCGGTTTGATGATCCCCCTTGCCCCCGACCCGACGGAGCGTACCGGCCTTGCCGGCGCACGCAGCCAGATCAATTCCATCGGAAAAGTATTCTTCGGCTTTGTTGCCGTTGCAGCCATTGCCTTTATCGGCAAGCTCTTCAATAACGAAGCAGCTGGCTATACCGGCTTCATGGTGCTTATTGTAATTGCTCTTACGGCATCCTTCTTCAATCTTGCCAAGATTGCAAAATCCGTGGATCCTTCCACCGGGAAATCCGATCCGGCAGCCAAGGACGGAACTGCTGTTGAAGCTGTAAAGGAAAGCAAAAAAGACGGCGTCTCCTTCTGGACGATGATCAAATCCGTCTGCAACAAGCAAACCATTGCATGGCTGATCGTTTCCTTCTCCCACGGCATTCCCTATGCTCTGGTGATGAGCCTTGTGGCATATTATTACGGGTTTGTTATCGGCGATAAGACCATGATGGCTACATACATGGCACTGTCCACCCTGATGCAGTTCGTCGGCTCCTTCATCGGCCCCATCATTGCCAAGCGTTTCGGCATCAAGGGCGGCATGTATTCCGGCCTTATCATCTATGCGGCAGCCCTCGGTTCGGCATATTTTATCGGCAAGAATCCTCTTGTATTCACCATCCTTCTCTGTGTGGCAATGATCGGCCGTAATGTTTGCTACACAATCGAGCTGCCGCTCTACACCAATGTTATTGACTATACCGCCATCGTTAACGGTAAGGATGTCCGTCCCTTTATGAGCTCCCTGTATACGGTAACCATCGGCATCGCAAAGACCATCGCCGGTGCGCTGCTCGGCTTCGGCCTTGCAACAGTCGGGTTTGATAAGGCTGCCGTGACAACGGAAGCAGTGCAGGGCATTCGTGTGCTTCTGTCTGCAGTTCCCTGTGCGTCTCTCGCAATCGGCATGATCGCCCTTTCCATGTTTAATGTCACCGAGGAAAAGCTGATCGCGCTGCGCAAGGAAAAGGGCCTTACTGTTGATTGATGACCGTTTACCTATCATAGGAATACAGCCCGGTTAAAAATGCGGAGCTCTCTGCCGGCGTATTTCCAAACGGAACGCTTCCATCCGGGAGAGAGCCCGCAACGAAAACAACTCTATAAGATAAGGAATTTGATACAATGAAAGAATATATCCACGAGCAGGCAAAAGAAATCGAGGTATTTGACCACTGCGATGTATTGGTTGTCGGTGCCGGCCCCGCCGGAACGGCTGCGGCGGTTTCCGCCGCCCGTAATGGTGCAGGTAAGGTAGTCCTGCTGGAGCGCTATGGTCATCTGGGCGGTATGGCTACCGGCGGGCAGGTGCTTTTTATCCCGCATCTCAGCGAGGGAAAGCAGCAGATGATTGCAGGCATACAGCAGGAGTGGCTGGATCGTTTGGAGAAGATGCCCAATGGCCTGATCGGTCCTGACCGCAAGGATATCGGCAGCACGGACCCTGCGCTGATCGATAAATGGAGAAAGTATTACGGTTTTGTATGTGATGGATGGATCTGGTATGGCGCATATGTTGATCCGGAAATGCTGAAGATCGCCATGGTCAACATGGTAGAGGATGCCGGTGTAACCGTATACTGCCATGCCTGGGGCAGCGAGGCGCTTATGGAGGGCAATCGAGTAATCGGCGTGACCTTCCAGTCCAAGGAGGGCCGCAAGGCGATTTTGGCCGGCAAGGTGATCGACTGTACCGGTGACGGTGATATCTTTGCATCCGCAGGCTGTGCCTATGAGAAGGAATACAGCGGCGATGACCGCAGCTATAATGTTTCCGTTGTATTCAGGCTCGGCAATGTTGATTCTGAAGAATTCCGCAATTGGAAGTATGATCCCAACAGCCATTATCGTGATAAGCTGGCCGAATATAAAAAGCTGTTCGGATATCGCATTTCCCCCTTCGTCACCCCCATGAAGGATATTATGTGGGTCAATAATTTCGTGGAGGGAAAGGATTGCTGCAATGTTCAGGATCTTACCGATACTGAAATGCTCATCAGACGCAGCCTGAATGAGGGCATCGAATGGATTCGTGAGAATGTTCCCGGCTTTAAAAATGCATTCCTGCACGATACCGCCCCGCAGCTTGGTACACGCGGCAGCCGTCGCCTGAACGGTACCTACCGTCTTACGATGGATGATATTGCACAAACAATCGAGCACGAGGATACCATTGCCATCATTCCCGCACACAGACGGATGAAGTATAAATCTCCCATTGAGCTCCCGTACGGCGTTATGCTTCCTGCCGATGATGTAGAGGATCTGCTGGCTGCCGGCCGCTGCTTCTCCTCGGCACATGATGCAAACGATCATGCCAATCTGATCCCCCACTGTGTCGCACTGGGTGAAGCCGCTGGTGCTGCTGCAGCCTTGGCGTTGCAGTCAAATACCACTTTCCGCAATGTTGATGTGAAGAAAGTCCAACAGATGCTGAAGAAGCAGGGAGTATATCTGCCCCGATAAACGGTGCAGTAAAAACCGGCTTTATATTACAAAACCCCGTAGGCAAAAGACGACCCTGAAAAGCAGTAGAGTCGCACAGCGGGCGTCAAAGGGATGCCGTTAGCGATTCCTTGATTTCCGCTGTGCTTCTTTACTGTCTTTACATTTGCAAACAATGCTTATATAATACTTTTATTTTATGGGGGGTTCCCCTTTCACCTGTGGAATAAAGATCTTATTATTCAATCTTTGCCGTAAGGTGATGATCCCAGCAGCCGGACGGCTGCGGTTGAAAAGGGGATAAGCTGTGGGGTAAAACGGCATTAATCGGATGCAGCATCTTCCCGGGGAATGCATTATCGGCCAATAAAGTAAGAGTAAGGCGCTGCCGGAAAGGTATGGTTAATATGAAGCTGGAATACATCAAGGCGGTTTTGGCACTTTCAAAGTCCAAAAGCTTTGGCGAAGCGGCAGAGAATGTTTTTTCTACCCAGTCGTCCCTATCAAAGCAAATTTTATCGGTGGAAAAAGAGCTTGGAATAAAGCTCATCCACAGGGCAACTAAAAAGGACTCCATCAGGCTGACGCATGAGGGAGAAATTTTTGTTAAGCATGCTGCCGGCATCGTAGAGGAATACAATGCGCTTTTGGACGAGCTTAAGCAGGAAAAGGACGCCGGCCGTCAGGAGATCCATTTGGGCTTTTCGGTGAAAAGCCATATCAGCCCGGATTTCCTTGTCAAATTTCAGTATGAATATCCGCAATGCGTTATCAAGGTATGGAATGTCGGTTATTCCGAGGCAGTGACCGCCATGCAGAATAAAAGTCTTGATGCGGCCATTTTCCCGTATATGATGCTTGAAAGCGATTCTATGCAGATCATACCGTTTTATCACGACCCGGCATTCAGTGTTATCGAGCTTTCCAATCTGTGTGAAGTAGTAGTGGAGATGAGTGAGGATAATCCGCTTTCCAAGCTCAAGGAGGTTTCCATTGATCAACTTAAAGATGAAACCTTCATTATGAACTCAAAGCAGACCGGCAGTACCTCCGATTTCTATACGGATACCTCCGACCCACTGGTTCGGGCGTGTATCTCCAGGGGCTTTTATCCCAAGGCAAGCGATAAGATCATGGTCATCGGGAACGATATGAAAACGGCACATATGCTTATTGTCAATAATTACGGCATAGCCCTCAGAATCGTCCCGGTCACGGATGGTGCGATCCCGGGCTTGGTGCGCATCCCATTAGAAAGGAACACAATTATCGTAAAGACTTTTTTAGTATTTCGCCGGGAAAGCAATTCAAAGGTATTGAATACCTTTTCCGACTACATGATTCAACAGTTTGGCGGAAAAGCGGTGAAATAACAACGAGGCGATGACTGTAATATGCTCTTGCAGTGCTGCAAGCGCACGGGGGTATGACGCATGATATGGCTGCGATTAGCGGTGTTTCCTTGGCCGCATATATCATGGAGCAAGTCATCGCAGCAGACACATATGCAGCCGTCAGCTGTGCGGTAGGAGAAGGGAGGAATATATGGGTACTGTGACGAAAGGGAAGGGTGCAATATACATTAAAACCATGATCGGTATTGCGTTTATGTACTTTTTCGGTTTGGTTTGTCCCACCTTTGGCGGTATGTCACAGATGGGGATAAAGATTCTCGGTGTATTTATCGGCCTTATTTTTATGACATGTGTGGGCTGTGACCTGTTCTCCAGTTCACTGCTTGCGCTTTTGGCATTCGTCCTGCATGGCTATTACAAGGCAAGCGAATTGATCAGCGGCTGGATCGGCTCTGGAGTGACCTTTCAGCTTATTTTTGCCGGGGCGCTTTGCGTGTATTTAAGGCAGACCGGTGCCATGGATGTTTTCGCAAAGAAGCTTCTTTCGCTTAAAATCACAAGGGGAAGACCGGGCATCTTTATGTTTATGCTTATGCTGGCCGGCTTTTTAGTCTCGACAGTGGTCAATGGTGCAGCCTTTTTCCTGCTGGCATTCGGGCTTTTCGAAAGTATTGCGAAGGTGTGCGGCTACAAGAAGGATGACCAGTTCATGAAGTTCGGCCTGCTGTATATGTACACCTCCTCCTATGGGAAATATCTGATCCCGTTTCAGGGGCTTATCCTGGTTGTTGTCGGCTTCTTTGATTCCATGCTGGAGCCATACGGCTATCAATTCAACAGATGGCTCTATATGGTGATTCAGATCGTCACATGGGTAAGCCTGTTTGCAGTGCTTGTTCTTTGCATGAAGTACCTCTTCAAAGTCGATATCAGCAGATTAAAGGATATTAAATCGGACCAGATAGAGCAGTTCAATAAAACCCCAGATACCTTCAGCTTTGAGATGAAGATCGGAATAGGATCATTTGTATTCTGTATGGCTTACCTGTTTCTTATCTATCTGCTGCCAAAGAGCTTTCCGGGCTATACATTCATCAAATCGTTGGATACCAGCCTGATTTGGGCTGTTCCACTTGCGGTGTTTAATATAATCAGCAAAAACGGCAAGCCCATTATGAACGCTCCGGCGCTCCTCCGGGATGCATCTATATGGCCCATGGTTGCGCTTATTGGTGCAATGACAATGCTGGGAAGGGCATGCACGGATGCCTCCCTTGGCATCAATAGCTGGCTTGTTTCTGTGTTTGCCCCTATCTTCGGCGGGCAAAGCACCATTATGCTGCTGCTGATCTGTGTACTATTCATCACCGTTGTTACACAGGTGGTAAACGGTAATGTGATTACCATGGGAATGACACCGATTATTGTCCCCATTGTTTGCGGAATGATGGAACAGGGGATAAAGATTGACCCTACGGTAACCCTTACGGTCATCAGCACCTGTGCATCGGTCGCATTTCTTTTCCCATCCGGTTCTGTGGCGGCAGCCTACATTCTCGGCAGGGAGGAGATCGATAAGAAATTCCTTTTTACAAAGGGCGTTGCAGTCCTCGCTGTCTATATGCTGGTGCAGTTTGCAGTAGCCGTCCTGTTTAATGCCATTGTATAAGCTTTTCTGCGATGGCAAAAATCTGAGCATTTTTTGCTAAATTAAACTCTTCCATTTTGTATGTTCCTCCAAAACTCTCCCAAATAGTTGACACACCCTGCCCAAAAGTGGTAACCTGTTTATACCAATCATATCCACATGTGGATATTTTGTGTTTGCGCCAGCAAACACAACCCCACCTGCGGGAAAAATAAAAAGAAGAGAGGTTCGTTCAAATGAAAAAGTTTTTAAGCGTCGTGCTAGTGTTCCTCATGCTGGCCGTCATGCTGCCCACCATCGCCTTGGCGGATGAAACCCTTGAGAGTATGGTATATTCTGCTCCTGAGAATGACACGATCAATTTGGGTAATGGTTCTTTTACCATTCCTAGCAGTGTTGCTGACGGTAAAAGCGTTCCGAACAATCTTACTTTTGTTGGCAATGGCGCAGATAAGACCACCTGCGTTGTTTCCGGTATTACTTCTGGAGAGTCCACTGCAACCTATTTCTTTGATGGCGGCAAAAAGGTGACCTTTAAAAATGTCAAAATTGATTTTGGCCCGGTTTCAAATTATGATGGTTTTATCCGTGCCGGCGAAATGACATTTGAGAACTGTATCATTAAAGGCATGGGTGCAAACTGGGGTTCCGGAGATGTTGTATTCAATAACTGCACATTCCAGTATCCGGATACCTACAATGAGTGGACATACAATCTTTGGACATATAGTGGTAAATCCTTCTCATTCAATGGTTGTACTTTCGAGACTAAACTTGGCGGTGGAGATACGACTAATCCCGGTAAAGCTAAGTTTGTAAATGTATATAATCAGGCAGAGTCTACCACACAGGTCGAAATTACTGCAACCAATTGTACTTTTACAACAGAGGTTGTTAATGATTCTGTTCAGCCGAATAAGACCATTTTTAATATCGGAAACGGCTCTGCTTGGGATATCAGTATTAGCGGCGCTAATACAATGAATGCTAAAGCAGCGGTTTGCGAAAAAACTGGCACCAACCTTTATGGCACCATGGGTAACGATGGTATTAACAATAACGATAACACAGGTATTAAGGTTAAAATAGAGAATACCAGTGTTTGGGAAAATGGCAATAAGGTCAACGACCCTCCCGCTCCTCCTACTCCTCCCACCGATAACAAGGTTATCATCATCACCCCCGCCGAGGACACCCCCAAGACCGAGGACCAGAAGAACCCCTCCACCGGCGCCAATGATATGGTCGCCGCCGCGGCCGCTCTCATGGCTGTCGCTGCCCTTGGCATGTCCATTCTTTCCCGCAAAAAATAACGCGTGTCCCCCTCTTTCGGGAGCCCCTTCGGGGGCTCCTTTTTCCTGTTATTTTGCTGTAAATATAGCCCAGTATTTAGTTAAATTACACCCACATTTTTCCGCAATCGTAAATTTTTCGTGAAAAAAAGTGAAATATTAACCTCTCACCTGCAAAGAAAGGCCCATTTTGCCGTATTAGTGGGGGGGAGCTTTTCGCCGCAAAAAATCTCTCCCGGCACTTTCTTCCGCCGCCCTTTTGTGGTACAATCTATTTTGGACTATTTTGGAGATTTGCGAAAAATTTTCGAGACGATAAAAGGAGACCACCATGCCCCAGCACGATAACCAAACCTACCAGCAGTTAAAGCGCGCCATCCTGCAGCGGCGCTTTTCCCACCTCAATCCCATGCAGCGGCAGGCCGTCTTGGCCGTGGAAGGCCCGGTTCTCATTTTGGCCGGGGCCGGCAGCGGAAAAACCACCGTCCTCATCCACCGCATCGCCTGCCTGCTCCAGTTCGGCCTCGCCTCCGTCCGGCAGGATGATATGCCCCCCCTCAGCGAGGAGGATTGGCGCATCCTGGAGCTGGCCGCCGCCGATGGCAGCTACATGGAGCGGGCCGGGCAGCTCATCGCCCACGATGTCCCCGCCCCCTGGAATATTCTGGCCATCACCTTCACCAATAAAGCCGCGGGCGAGCTACGCGCGCGCCTGGCGGGCATGCTGGGCACCCGTGGCGAGGATGTGCACGCCGCCACCTTTCACGCGGCCTGCTCCCGCATCCTTCGCGCGGAGATAGAGGCCCTGGGCTACAACAGAAATTTCACCATCTACGATACCGATGATTCCGTCCGGGTCATCAAAGACGCCATGGCCGAGCTCCACATCAGCGATAAAAACTTCGCGCCCAAGGCCCTGCTGGGCAATATCAGCCGCGCCAAGGATAAAATGCTCACCCCGGAAGGGCTGCGCCAGTCGGCGGGGGATAACTTTGCCCTGCAGGTGACAGCCCGGATTTACGGCCGCTACCAGCAGATGCTGAAAGACGCCAACGCCCTGGATTTTGATGACATCATCCTGCTGACGGTCAAGCTGTTCCAGCAGTTCCCGGAGGTGCTGCAAAAGTACCAGCGCCGCTACCGGTACATCATGGTGGATGAGTACCAGGATACCAACCACGCCCAGTATTTGCTGGTCAGCCTGCTGGCCGCCGCCCATGGAAATCTTTGTGTGGTCGGCGATGACGACCAGAGCATCTACAAGTTCCGGGGCGCCACCATCGAAAACATCCTCTCGTTTGAACAGCAGTTCGGCCAAACCAAGGTCATCCGCCTGGAACAGAACTACCGCAGCACCGGCACCATTCTGGATGCTGCCAATGCCGTCATCAGCCGCAACAGCCAGCGCAAGGGCAAGACCCTGTGGACCCAAAACAGCAGAGGAGAGAAGGTGCTGTACCACAAGGCGGCCGATGAGCAGCGGGAGGCCCACTTCATCGCCTCCACCATCCGCAAAAACCACGAAAAAGGCGCCAAATACAGTGACCATGCCATCCTGTACCGGATGAACGCCCTTTCCAGCACCTTGGAGCAGATGTTCATCCGGCAGGGGATCCCTTACCGCATCATCGGCGGCCTCAAGTTCTTCGACCGCAAGGAGGTCAAGGATATTCTGGCCTATCTGGCGGTGCTGAATAACCCCGATGACAGCCTGCGGCTCCGCCGCATCATCAACGAGCCCAAACGGGGTATTGGCGAGGCCACCATGAATACCGCCCAGCAGGTGGCGGAAAGCCTGGGACAATCGCTGTACCGCACCCTGCAAACGGCCGAGGAATATGCCCCTCTTTCCGGTAAATCCCGTGCCTTGATGGAGTTTACCGCCATGATGGACGGCATTGCCGAATCGGTGGATGAGGTCCCCCTCATCGAAACGCTGGAGCAGGTGCTGGACCAAAGCGGCTATGTAAGAGCCCTGGAGGCCAAAAACGATATGGAAAGCCGCGGCCGACTGGAGAACATCGGCGAACTCAAGACCACCATCCTGAAGTACATGGAGGAGACCGAGGAGCCCAGCCTTTCCGGCTTTTTGGAGGAGATCGCCCTTTACACCGATCTGGATAATCTCTCGGAGGACGATGACAAGGTCGTGCTGATGACCCTCCATTCCGCCAAGGGCCTGGAATTCCCCTATGTTTTCATCACCGGCCTGGAGGAGGGTATTTTCCCCGGCCAGCAGGCCATCTACGAGCCGACCGAGCTGGAGGAGGAACGCCGCCTGGCCTATGTCGGCATCACCAGAGCCAAACGGGAGCTTTACCTCACCGGGGCCGCCCAGCGGATGCTCTTCGGCCGAACCACCCGAAACCGTCCCTCCCGCTTTGTGGGGGAGATCCCCGGAGAGCTGATGAAGACCGAGGATGAGACCGAGCGCTTTGGCAGCTATCACAGCGGCTATGGCGAACGGACCGGTTATGGCTCCGGTTACGGTGCCCGGCAGACCCCCGTCTACCAGCCCAATAAGCTGGGCAGCAGCCCCGCCCCGGCCCCGGCGGCTCCCAGGCCCCGGCCCGCCGTCCCTGCCGCCGAGCCCTTTACCCTGAAAACCGGCGACCGAGTCTATCACAAGACCTTCGGGGAGGGTTCCATCCTCAAGATAGAGCCGATGGGAGGCGATCATCTTCTCACCATCCATTTCGATAAAGTCGGCGCCAAGCGGCTGATGGCCACCTTTGCCCGGCTGGAAAAACGATAATTCCCTGCAAGGAGGAAATACTATGCCAAAGGTCACCCTTATCACCCATACTCCGGATCCGGAAATGACCATCGCTTCGGCCGCGCGGCTGTGCTACAGCCCGGCCACCATAGCCCAGGTGCAGGAAAAGCTGACCCCCGAAAAGGCCGGGGAATTTGTGGAGATGCTGGCGGGCCTGGGCCACCAGAGCCCCATAGAGCACGCGGTTTTTACCTTCGGTATTGAGGGCGTGAGCCGTGCCCTGCTGGCACAGATCACCCGGCACCGCATTGCGTCCTTCAGCGTGCAGAGCCAGCGGTATGTGCGGGAGAATGACTTTGAGGTGGTGGTGCCGCCGCAGATCGCCGAGGTGCCGGAGGCGAAGGCGGAATTTGAGCTGGCGATGCAGGAGAGCATTGCCCACTACCAGAAAATAGCCGAGCTGCTGAAGGCCCGCCGGGAAAAGGAGCTGCTGGCCGAGGGCCTGAGCCCCAAGGCGGCCGCCAGCCGGGCGGAGAAAACCGCCATAGAGGACGCGCGGTTTGTGCTGCCCAATGCCTGCGATACCAAGATGATAGTGACCATGAATGCCCGCAGCCTGATGAATTTCTTTGAGCTGCGGTGCTGCCAGCGCGCCCAGTGGGAGATAAGAGAAGTGGCCGACCAGATGCTGCGGCTGTGCCTTTCCGTGGCGCCGCATCTTTTCAAAAACGCGGGGCCGGGCTGTGTGCGGGGCGGCTGCCCGGAGGGCAAAATGACCTGCGGAAAAGCCGCTGAAATGCGGGAAAAATACGCCAGAATGAGGGAAGAAGCCCATGGATAAACGGATGCCGGCTTTTGTGCTGTGCCTGGCGGCACTGGTGCTGGCGGCGGCCAGCTTTTTGCGGCTGATGCAGGACCGGGCGGCCGAGAGCATGGGTTTATTTATTGTGACGGCGGCGGTGCTGCTGGCGGCGGTGGTGGTTTATCTCATTTACCGTACCCGCAATAAAAGGGAATGAGGAGGACAGAATATGGAACACAAGCTGTATGTGATAGAGGGGCTGGATGGCAGCGGCAAGGCCACCCAGGCCACCTTGCTGACCGATTATCTCACCGGGAAGGGCATTCCTTGCCGGAAGCTTTCCTTCCCGGACTATAACGACCCCTCCAGCACGCTGGTCAAGATGTATCTCCATGGGGAGATAGGCACGCTGGAGGAAGTGAACCCCTACGGGGCTTCGCTCTTTTTCACGGTGGACCGTTACGCCAGCTACTGCCGCCACTGGCGCCCGGACTATGAAGCAGGCAAAATACTGGTGGCGGACCGCTACTCCACCTCCAATATCCCGCACCAGATGTCCCGGCTGCCGAAGGAGGAGTGGGACAGCTTCCTCGACTGGCTGTGCGATGTGGAATATAACAAGGCCGGGCTGCCCCGCCCCACGGCGGTGGTGTACATGGATGTGGACCCGGAGGTTTCCCGCCGGCTGCTCTCCGAGCGTTACCACGGCGATGAAAGCAAGCGGGATATCCACGAGGCGGACTTTGCCTATTTGCAGCATTGTCGTTCGGCGGCCCTGTATGGGGCCGAAAAGCAGGGCTGGCATATCCTGAGCTGCACCGAGCGGGGTGAGATGCTCCCGCGGGAGGTCATTGCTGAAAAGATCCGCCTTGCGCTGGGACTGGAATAAAAAAACAGCGCCTTTGCCCGGCAGGGGGGACGCTGTATCCCCAGTGCCCGGAGCTTGGGGCAGGCAGAAGAACCGCAGGGCCGGGGGACACGGCCGGTGCCGAATGCCGCCGGAGAGTGTGCGGAGGACTTTGCTGAAAAACTGTCTTGCGCTGGGACTGGAATAAAAAACAGTACCTTTTCCCGGCAGGGAGGACGCTGAACCGCATCGCTGAAATGCGTGCGAGGGACTTTGCCGAAAAGATAAGAAAAATTACAAAATCCAAGGAGTTTTATGCTGAATTTCAAACCGATCACACTGGAATCCCGGCGGGACCTGCTGCCCTTTTTGGGCAAAAAGCACCACAGCGCCTGTTACCAAAGCTTTGCCACCATGTACCTGTGGAGCGGCATCTACCAGACCCGCTACTGCCTGACCGGCGAGTGGCTGTTTACCAAAAGCGGCCGGGAGGACGGCTACGGCTTCCCCTACGGGGATGGCGACCTGAAGGAGGGCATCACCCTGCTGCGGCAGGATGCCGAGGAGAACGGCAAGGAGCTGTGGTTCTTTGGACTGCTGCCCACCGAAAAGGCGTGGCTGGAGGCGAACTACCCCGGCGAATTTACCTATGAATCCAGCCGGGATGACGCTGAGTACATCTACGAGGCCGATAAGCTGATGACCTACGCCGGCAAAAAGCTGCACGGCAAGCGGAACTTCTGCAACCGGTTCGAGGCCGCCCACCCCGACTGGAGGTTCGAGCCCATCACTGCCGAAAACCGGGAGGATGTGCTGTTATTCCACCGCCGGTGGCAGGTGGAAAACGAGGGCGGCGACGAGGGACTGCACAAGGAGGGCTGCGTGGTACGATGCGCCCTGCGGGAGCTTGATGAGCTGGAATTGACCGGTGGTGTGCTGACGGCCGGGGGAAAGATCTACGGCTTTGCCATTGCCAGTATGATCAACGAAACGATGATGGACGAAAATATCGAAAAGGCGGATGGCGAGGAGCCCGGCGCCTACCCCATGGTGTGCCGGGAAATGGCCAAGATGATGAAGCAGAAGTATCCCGGACTTGTGTTTATCAACCGGGAGGAGGACACCGGGGACGAGGGGCTGCGGCGCAGCAAGGAATCCTACTGCCCGGTGATGCTGCTGGAGAAATATGTAACCCGAGAGGCAAAATGAGCCGGAAAGGAGCCGCCATGCCGCATGTGACCTATGCCCCGGCCGGGGAAAAGGATCTGCCCCGCCTGCGGGAGATCTTCCTGCGGTGCTTTGGGGAGGAGGCCGCCCCGGAGATGGAGTATGTTTTTTCCCGGTGCGGGGACGCGCTGTGGAAAGCTGAGCGGGACGGAATACCGGCGGCTATGCTGGTGGCCATGCCGGTGACCATTGCGCTGCCGGAGGGAGAGTGGAAAGCGCGGTATTTCTACGGGGTAGCCACCCACCCCGACTACCGAAAACAGGGTCTGTGCGGCGGGCTGCTGGCAGCCTGCTGCCGGTGGATGGCCGAGCAGGGGGAAGCCGCCGCACTGCTGCGGCCGGATAGTGAAAAGAACCGGCAATTCTACCGGAAAAATGGCTTTGCCGACTGCAGCACGGCGGGAACCGGCTGCTACCACCCCAAAGGCGGCGCGGCGGCGGAGCTGACCCCGGCCGATCCGGCGGAATATGACCGCCTGCGGCGGAAATTTGCCCCGTGGGGGCTGCAATGGGGCAGGGAAGGACTTTTCCTGCAAAAGGAATGGATGCGGCTGTACGGCGGCGATTTGTGGCTGCTGGGGCAGCCCGCCGACCCGTGGGGCTGTGCGGCAGTCAGCAGGGAGGGGGAAATCCCCCTTTTGCGGGAGCTGCTGTGCGATAAAGCCGATGCCGAAAAAGCATTGGAGGGGCTGTGCCGGACGCTGCAAGCCCCGGAACTGGGACTGGCGCTGCCGCAGCCCGGCCCGGTGGAGGGCCTGACGGCCCGCCCCATGATGATGATACGAAAAACAGGCGAGATCGATTTGCCGGAGGCGATATATACGCCGCTGGCAATGGACTGATAAAGGAGGGCAACGATATGACAGCTTATGTATTTTTGGCAGAGGGCTTTGAGGAAGTGGAGGCGCTGACCCCGGTGGATATTCTGCGGCGGGGCGGCGTCACCGTAAAAACGGTGGGCATCGGCGGCAAGACCATCACCGGCGCTCACGGCATTCCGGTGGGGTGCGATATCGCCGAGGAGGATGTCATCCCGGATGAGATCGATATGATGGTGCTGCCCGGTGGGATGCCCGGTACCATCCATCTGGGAGAGTCGCTGACCATCCAGGAGGGGCTGGCCTATGCTGCCCAGGAGGATCTGTGGGTCGCGGCCATCTGCGCCGCCCCCAGCGTGCTGGGAGAAAACGGCCTGCTGCATGGCCGGAAATATACCTGTTATCCGGGCTTTGAGAACGACGAAAAGTACCACGGTACCTATACGGCGGCCCCTTTGCAGCAGGATGGAAAGATCATCACCGCGAACGGCGCCGGCAATGCCATGACCTTTGCGCTGTACCTGCTGGCGGCCCTGCAGGGCGAGGAAAAAGCGCTGGAAGTGGGCCGTTCTATCCAGATGAAGCTGTAAACAGGAGAAAATGACACGATGATAGACAAGAAACCGGAGGTCCTGGCGCCGGCGGGTGACCGGGAACGGCTGGAGGCGGCGCTGCGCTTTGGGGCGGACGCGGTATATCTAGGCGGCAAGCTCTTTAACATGCGCGCGGGGACCAGGAGCTTTACCCAGGAGGAGCTGGCCGAGGCGGTGAAATTGACCCACCAGATGGGCAAGCGCCTTTACCTGACCTGCAACACCCTGCTGAACAATGAGGAGGCCGATCTGCTGCCCCGGTACCTGGCCGAGGTGCATGAGATGGGCGTGGACGCTGCCATTGTGAGCGATATAGGGGTGCTGATGGCCGCCCACCGGGCTGTGCCGGAGCTGGAGCTGCATATCTCCACCCAGGCCGGGGTGACCAACTGGCTGACCGCCACCGAGCTGCACCGCCTGGGGGCCAAACGGGTGGTGCTGGCCCGGGAGCTGCCGCTGACCGAAATAGAGGAACTGTGCCGCCGCATCCCGCGGGAGCTGGAGGTGGAGGTCTTTGTGCACGGGGCCATGTGCATGAGTGTTTCCGGACGGTGTTTGCTTTCGCAGTACCTGACCGGGCGGGACGCCAACCGGGGCGCCTGCACCCAGCCCTGCCGCTGGAAGTACGCCTTGATGGAGGAAAAGCGCCCCGGGCAGTACTACCCGGTGGAGGAGGACGGCCATTACAGCTATATCCTAAACGCCAAGGACCTGTGCCTCATCGAGTACCTGGATAAGCTGGCGAAAGCGGGGGTTCATTCCTTCAAGATCGAGGGACGGGCGAAATCGGCCTACTATACGGCGGTGACCGCCGGGGCCTACCGGGCCGCCACCGACCTGATGTGGCGGGATCCGGAGCATTACCGCTGCCCGGACTGGCTGCGGGAGGAAGTGACCAAGGTGAGCCACCGGGACTATACCAACGGGTTCCTGTTTGGACCGCCGGAGGCCGGACAATGCTATGAAACGGGCGGGTATATCCGCCGGTGGGAGGTAGCCGGGGTAGTGACCGGCTACGACGCCGAAAACCGGCGCCTGCTGTGCGTGCAGAGGAATAAATTCGCGGTGGGGCAGCCGCTGGAGCTGGTGCTGCCACTGCAGGGAGTAAGGACCTTTACCCCGGAAAAGCTGTATGACGCCGAGGGCCTGCCGGTGGACTGTGTGCCCCATGCCGCGGCGCCCTTTATGATGGACTACCCGGAGCCGCTGCCGGAGGGCACCCTGCTGCGGATGGCGGTGGAATAACAGCCCGAAGGAGGGAACGAAATGCCGATGTGGAAGCTGACGCCTGCCTGTAAGGACTACCTGTGGGGCGGCGAGAAGCTGCGGGAAAAATACCATATCGAAAGCGACTGTGAGCCGCTGGCGGAGGCCTGGGTGCTTTCCTGCCACCCGGACGGCATGAGCCGCCTGGCTGAGGGTGAAATGAAGGGCCTGACGCTGCCGGAGGCCGCCCTGAAATATCCGGGGAACTTCTTTGGGACGCGGTGCGCGGAATTTGAGGAGTTCCCGATGCTGGTAAAGCTCATCGACGCGAAGAGGGATCTTTCGGTGCAGGTGCACCCGGATGACGAATACGCCAGGCGGGAGGAGCATCAAAGCGGCAAGGCGGAGATGTGGATGGTGCTGGAGGCGGAACCGGGCGCGGCGCTGTATTATGGCTTTGCCCGGGCGGTGAGCCGGGACGAAATAGAGAAAAGCTTGGCCGAAAATACCCTGATCGACCTGCTGCGGCGGGTGCCGGTGCAGCCGGGGGATGTTTTTTACATTCCGCCGGGGACGGTGCACGCCATTGGGGCGGGGATGGTGATCGCGGAGATCCAGCAGAGCTCCAATGTGACCTACCGGCTGTATGACTATGGCCGCTTGGGGGCGGACGGCAAGCCGAGGCCCCTGCATGTGGAGCGATCGCTGGCGGTGCTGAAGCCCGGTCCGGTGGAACAGGACTGGGACTTTGGTGGGCACCTGGGACAGCATAAAAACTTTACGGTGGATCTTTTGCAGAACGAAGCCGCGGGCTGCTGCGATGGGGAGAGCTTTGCCGGGCTGCTGGTGACGGCCGGAGAGGGAGAGCTGCTGTGCGGCGGTGAAACCAAGCCGGTACGGGCCGGGGAGTGTGTGTTCCTGCCGGCGGACGCTGGAGAATGGCGGCTGCGGGGCCTGGTGACGGCGCTGCTTTGTTATTTGGGCGAAAGCATTGCATGAGGAAAAAGACGGTGCTATAATAATGCGCATAAAAAGCGGGTCTGCCGCACCCAAAAGCAGCGGACGCAAAAAGAGAGGAAGGAGAGCAGATGGTAGTTAATCCTGGAAAAAATGAGATGATAGAGGTGGAGGGAAAGCAGTACCGCCGCCTGTGCATCAAGACTCATGTCATCACCGATGCGGACAACATTACCGATGTGGTGATGAAATACGCCGCCCCTGAAATGCAGGAGGGCGATACCCTGTTTATCACCGAAAAGGCGGTGGCCTGCACCCAAAAGCGGGCAATCCCCATGAAGGAGATCAAGCCCCGGCCACTGGCGAAGTTCCTGTGTAAATTTGTGCTGAAAACGCCCTACGGCATCGGGCTGGGCATCCCGGAGACGATGGAGATGGCCATAAGAGAATGCGGGACTTTCCGCATCCTGGTGGCGGCTGCCGTTTCCGCGGTGGGTAAGCTGTTTGGCATCCGCGGGTGGTTCTACAAGGTGGCAGGGGAAAAGGCGCGTTCCATTGACGGGCCGTGTGACTGCACACTGCCGCCCTACAACGAGTATGTGGTGCTGGGCCCGGCGGACCCCGATAAGGTGGCGGCGGAAATTTACGCCGTGCTGGGCAAGCCCATTTTGATCACCGACATCAATGACATCGGCGGTGTCATTATGGGCGCGGCGCCGCTTTCCACCGACCGTGGATTGATGGCGGCGATCCTGCGGGACAACCCCCTGGGGCAGAGCCACGAGCAGACCCCGATGGGGATCATCCGGCCGGTGGCGGAATAAACCCGAATAGCA
>OLPA01000348.1_pt1 | contig 43301 bp, 46 predicted proteins | sample 1672811 | NCBI WGS metagenome assembly OLPA01 (sample SAMEA3136726, study PRJEB25190) | human gut metagenome | biome: human gut; feature: human-associated habitat; material: faeces | place: Austria | collected 2013
GAAATGATGCACGAAAACTTCATGCGCATGGCTTTGCCCGTTTTCGTGGTGTGCTTCGTGCGCATGAAGTTTTATATCTGCTTGATCGAAAGCGCCGGCTGGGGAAGCAGCCCTTCCGGCTTTTTCTGCCGCCGCCGCGCATCTCAGCTCCGGGCAGCGCGGAGAGCCTGAAAAGGATCCATCCCGTTCCCGGAGAGGCTGGTGAAATTCAGGCTGGTGTCAACATGCTCGGCCATGGATTTGCGTGCCAGCTCCGGCATACGCATCCGTATGGCGGAGACAACGGAGATGTGGTTGAACTTTACGCTGGGCAGCCACGGGTTGCCCTCGTTGCCCTGCTGGCCCACAAATTCCAGCATGGAAGACTGATACATAATGAGCTTGGGCAGAATCTGCTCATAGGTCTGGACAATATAGGGATTGCCGCAGGCGTCCACTATGAGCCGGTGGAAGGGCATGTCCGTATCCTTCATACCCCTGATATCCCGGCGGATCACGCTGTCCCTGAATGCGTCCGCCAGCAGGCTCAGCTCCCGAACCACGCTTTCGTCCGCATGGTGAGCGCAGAGAGCCGCAGCCTCGCTCTCGATGGCATTGCGGACCTTGTAGAGATTGATCATATCATTCAGGCTCAAATCCAGCACAAAGCTGCCGCTCTGCCCCGGGCGGCTTATAACAAAGCCGATATCCGCCAGATTGCTTATGGCCTCAGCCACGGGAGTCCTGGAGATGCCCAGGGAGGCGGCCAGCTGGTTCACATTCAGCTTTGTGCCGGGCGGTATATGAAGGCCCACGATCTCGTCATAGAGCAGCTTCATCACAAGATCCCTGAGCTTCGCATCGGGATTGGCGTCCATATATCGTCTGAGTTTAAATTTATCCATGGCGTCCCCCAAAAAACTGTCAGGCTTATTGTAATATCTATTTTATAATACACCCCGGAAAAAGTAAAGTCAACGGCGAAAGGCGCCATCCAACCCGGCTTTTCCTCTCCCGCCTCAGCTCTCCCCTCCCTTTACGGGCACCGGAATTCTTGTCCCTCGCTGCTTTCCGGCCGCCCTGGCATTTGGATGGCCCCAGGTAATTCTTCATTTACAGTATGAAATCCCCTGTTATGTAAGAACAAGGGATTTCAGGTTGCCAAATTTTATTTTCGCTTGGCCTGCGCCTTCTCCATAAAGCGCTGGTTAAAAACCACGCAGCGCTGATGGGTGCCCTCGCCGATGAGCTCGTCCCCGGCGTAGGCGCTGACCCGGAATGTAAGCATTCTTCGGTCGATCTCCGTAAGCTCGCTCTCCGCCCGGACGCTCATGCCCACGGGGGTAGCTGCCAGATGGGACACATCCAGCTTCACGCCCACGGTGCCCTGGCCTTCTTCCAGGCAGGGCTGGACAGAGGCCAGCGCGGCCTTTTCCATCAGGGCGATCATGCTGGGCGTGGCAAAAACCTCCAGCGCCCCGCTGCCTACGGCGGCGGCGGTATTTTCATGGACGACCTCCACCTGGGCGGAGCCCTTGAGGCCCACTTTCAGCTCGCTCACTTGAGCGCCTCCTTAATGACCTCCGCCAGACGCTTCACGCCCTCGACCAGACGCTCGTCGGTGGAGTTGGAGTAGTTCAGGCGCATGCAGTGGTTATTGCCGCCGTTGGGATAGAAGCCAGAGCCGGGCACGAAAGCCACGCCCTTTTCCAGCGCCTTGGCCGCCAGATCACGGGTGTTCACGTACTCAGGCAGCTCCACCCAGGTGAACAGGCCGCCGTCGGGGTCGGTAAACTTGGCCTCGGGGGGGAAGGTCTCCTTCATCGTGTTTATCATCAGCTCGCAGCGATGCTTGTAAACAGGGAGAATCCTGGCCACATGCTCGTCAATATTGAACATATCCAGATATTGGGAAATGACCATGGCGTTTACGGTCGAGGTCTGGAGAACGGCCGCCTGAGCGATCAGGTTCAGCTTCTCCATGATCTCAAGGTTCGCGCAGATCCAGCCCAGGCGGAAGCCGGGGGAAAGGATCTTGGAGAAGGTGCCGAAGTACATGATGAGTCCCTTTTCATCCATGCTCTTAAGGGCAGGGAGGAACTCGCCCTTGAAGCGAAGGTCGCCGTAAGGGTTATCCTCAATGGCGGGAATCTCGTACTTATTGATGATCTCCATAAACTGCCTGCGGCGCTCCAGAGGCCAGGTGCGTCCGCTGGGGTTCTGGAAATCGGGGATGACATAGATGAGCTTCACGTTCTCTGTGGTGGCAAGGATTCTGTCCAGCTCTTTCATGATCATGCCGTTTTCATCGGTGGGAACCTCTACAAAATTGGGCTGGTAAGCGTTAAAGGCGTTGATGGCGCCAAGATAGGAGGGGCTCTCAAGAATGACTACGTCGCCGGGGTTCAGAAACAGCTTTCCGCAGAAGTCAAGCCCCTGCTGGCTGCCGGCAGTAAGTATGAGGTGCTCGGGGTCGGTGCGAATGGAGTTTATTTTGGCCATGCGCTCGGCGATCTGCTCTCTGAGGCGCAGCCAGCCCTCGGTCTGGCCGTACTGAAGGGCAACCCTGCCCTGCTCTTCCATGACCTTGTCAAAGGCAGCCTTGATATCCTCGACAGGAAACAGCTCCGGCGCGGGAAGACCGCCGGCAAAGGATATAATCTCGGGTCTTGCGGTGAGCTTCAGCAGCTCGCGAATATCGGAGACCTTCATTCCGTCCATTCTGTCAGCAAATTTAAGCACTTTTATTCCCTCCTGTTAAATTTTTACTGTTGCACATAAAAGCGTTACAGATACTTTATATCATAAATCAGTGCCCCTGTAAACCGTTTAATGGGATAAGGGCTCGTTATTTTTTGCACGATTCAAAGCCGCAAAGCATTGTCCGGTCTGGATTTTCCGCTCATGCTCCTCAGCCCTCCATTACATGCAGCGCGCGTATCTCCGGGTTTTCGATACGCTCTGTGATTTCAAAGGCATGAGGCTCCAGATAGTCCCATCCGCCCCGGGAGAGCCCCTCCGCCCGGAGCTGCGCGATCACGGCGGCGCAGACGTCCTCAATGACCCCCGCCTTGGTTTTCACGCCTGCCCCGTCGTTCTCACCCAGAAGCAGAAATTCCAGAGCCGGGGCCAGAGAACTCAGTTTCGGCAGCGCCTCCATGCCCCGGAAGCGCCATTTATAATAGGGCATATGGACGCGGTTGAGAAGATAGATCATGCCGCAGGCGGCGTTTACGAACTCCGCCGCCGCCAGCATCGCCGCGCCCTCCTGGCCGTGCCGGAGGCAGCGGGCGTAGTTATACTGCCCCGCCTGGGCCATCTCCACGGCCCGGGCCGCCAGCTTTTTCAGGCGCACATCCTCGGGCATGCCGTGCAGCAGCTTTTCCCGGACGGCGCTGAACTCTCCCAGTTCATCCCGCCAGATCTCGCCGTTGGTGGCCTCGGCCAGGGCATGGGAGGGAAGATACAGCCATTGCCGCCAGTCCTCCGGCGCGCCGGGAGAGCCGGTATAGCGGCGAAAGAAAAAGCCCGTGCGCATGACTCCCCGGTTCCCGCCGCCCTGGCTGCTGCGTTCCCCCTGCCGCTCTATGGGCAGGCTCCTGTAAGCTCGCGACAGCGCAACGCCGACTTTAATATCGTCAATATCACTTATCCACAGGCAGAAGCCCTTCTCCCAGTCATGATCCCGGGAGATCTCATCGTCAAAGCCGAAGCACTCGGAGCCGTGGCCGGCAAGCCCCACGGCTATACGCCTTTCGTATTCCGGGAAGCGCTTTTCCAGCATGTCCCGGCCGTATTCCTCATAGAAGGCCCTGGCCTCTTCCATTCCCTGCATATATTTTCTCCGCCCTTTCCTTAAGCACCTTCGCCCAGACAAAATAGCCGAAATAATCAAAACTGGGCGCGCATTTTGATATGGTGAAGGCATGGTAGCCGTCTCTGGGCAGGCCCGGGGCATTGAGATGCTCCCAGGCTTTTTCCATGCATTCCCCTATTCGTTCATCCTCCGGGTCCTGCCGGTCATAAAGCTCCGCCAGATTGCACAGGGTGACGGCCAGCTCGTTTTCCGGGTTTTTGCAGCGGGCGATGACCCCCATGGCAAGGCGGAAATACCGCTCCGCTTCTTTGTATTCCCCGGCGTCGGCACAGGAGAGGGCCATGTTATTGTAGAGCCCGCCGAAGCGGTAGTCCGAGGGGTCGAGCCTGGCAGCGTAGACCCGGCACACATGGCGGAAATAGGGCAGGGAATCCTCCGCCAGGCCAAAGCACTTCATGGTGGTGGCGGCGTTGAGCATTACGGTGGCCCCGGAGACTGTCTCTCCCAGCCGATGCTCCCGGATGATCCCAAGGCCTGCCTTCACCGCCTCCAGGGCCTTTTCCCGCTCCCCGCTGCGGCGGTAATGGCCCATAAGCTCGCTCAGAAAACTCAGCTCCCCCCGCCAGTCGCGCATTTGTGCCGCGCGCTCCCGCCAGCGCTCCAGGAACGCGCCCGCCTGGGCCTCCCGGCCGGAATGATAGAGGCTGTCCAGCTCCGCGATCAGTTCCGGCACGGGCAGGATCTCCCCGGTGGGCGCCGCGTCCGGCGTGCCGGTATAGGTCGAGGCGTCAAAGCAGCAGCGGGGTTCGAAATTGTCCATAAGGCGCTCCTCTCTTGAAAGAGATCGTATTTTAAGTGTATAATACCACAGATAGTGAATAACATAAATAAAAAACGGAGGCTGTGGCATGAGCAACAGTTTGATAAAAGAAAAATCCCCCTATCTTCTGGAGCACGCGGAAAACCCGGTGGACTGGCTTGCCTGGGGCGAGGCGGCCTTTGAAAAGGCCCGGCGGGAGAACAAGCCCGTTTTTCTCAGCATAGGCTATTCCACCTGCCACTGGTGCCATGTGATGGCCCGGGAATCCTTTGAGGACGGGAAGGTGGCGGAGCTGTTGAACCGGCACTTCGTCTCCGTCAAGGTGGACCGGGAAGAGCGCCCGGATGTGGACGCGGTCTATATGGAAGTCTGCACCGCCCTGAACGGCAGCGGCGGCTGGCCGCTGACCGTGATCATGACCCCGGAGCAGCAGCCCTTTTACGCCGGGACCTATCTTCCAAGAGAGAGCCGCGGCGGGCAGATAGGGCTTATCCCGCTGCTGAAAGCCGTGGCCGAAAAATGGGCCCTTGACCGGCCCTCGCTTCTAAAGGCCGGGGCGGAGATCCGGGATTTTATCTCCCGGGAGCTTCCTGCCGGGAACGCGGAGCCGGGAGAGGCTTTTCTCAAGAGGGCCGTAGAACAGCTCTATTCCTCTTATGACGGGGAATACGGCGGCTTCGGCTCCGCGCCCAAGTTTCCTTCGGCCCACAACCTGATTTTTCTTCTTCGCTATTCCCAGCTCTCCGGGGACAAAAAGGCCCGCTCCATTGCTGAGCACAGCCTGAAGCAGATGTACCGGGGCGGCATTTACGACCATATCGGCGGGGGCTTCGCCCGCTACTCCACGGACAGGGAGTGGCTGGCCCCCCATTTTGAAAAGACCCTTTACGACAACGCCCTGCTGGCCTTTGCCTATACCGAGGCCTGGCAGGACGGGCATCTGGCCCTGTACCGCCAGGCGGCGGAGGGTACGCTGGATTACTGCCTGCGGGAGCTCTCTTCCCCCGAGGGCGGTTTTTACAGCGGCCAGGACGCGGACAGCGAGGGCGTGGAGGGTGCCTATTATCTCTTCACCCCGGAGGAAGTAAAAAATGTTCTGGGTGAGGACGAGGGCCGGCATTTCTGCGAGTGCTATGACATTACGGATGAGGGCAATTTCGACGGCAAAAGCATCCCGAACCTGCTTCTCAACAACCGCTGGCTCCTGCTGCCCGAGGGCTACGGGGAGTACCGGGAAAAGCTCCGGGAATACCGGCGGCGGCGCCTGCCTCTCAGGCGGGACGAAAAACAGCTCACCGCCTGGAACGGTCTCATGCTCATGGCCCTCTCCCGGGCGGCCAGGGCCTTCAATTCCGGTCGTTACATGGCGGCGGCAGAGCGGCTGGCCCGCTTTCTGCTGGAAAAGGACGGGGGCGGCAGACTCAGCGCCTGCCGCATGGCCGGGGAAAATTTCCATCCCGCCCAGTTGGAGGATTATGCCTTTGCGGCGCTGGGTTTCTATGAGTTCTCACAGGTGAGCCTTGGAAACTACCCGCCCATAAAAGCCCTGGCGGAGGAGATCATGGCGCGCTTTGCCGACAAAAAGGGCGGCTGCTTCAAAACCGCCGACGACGCGGAGAAGCTCATCAAGCGGCCCAAGGAGGTCTTTGACGGGGCCCTGCCCTCAGGCAACAGCGCTGCCGCGGCTCTTTTTGACCTGCTCTGGCGTATGACCGGGGAGGAGAAATGGCGCGCCGCACTGGACTCACAGCTCCGTTTTCTCTGTTCCCGCAGTGAAAACTACCCTGCCGGCTGCGCTTTCGGCCTGACAGCGCTTCTGAGCCTTGTGTACCCCACGAAGGAACTTCTCTGCGTGGCGGAGGAACCTCCCGAGAGCCTTGATGCCCTTATGGGCAGATACGCTCCGGAGCTTACGCTTCTTTTCAAGCGGCCCGGAGGCCCGGAGGCGGCGGCGCTTGCGGCCTTTGCGCCCTTTACGGAGAATATCGGCATGAAGGACGGAAAACCAAGCTTCTACCTTTGTGCCAACGGGGCCTGCGGCCTGCCCTTTAACATATAACTAGGGCGCGCCGGGCAATAAGCAAAAACACCGCGCGGACAAGGTCGTTTTTCCTTGTCCGCGCGGTGTTTTTCTTTATTCCGTTCAGCCGTGGCTTCTCACGTTCTCATCGCTCTCAAAGAACAGGGCCAGAGCGCCGGGGCCCACATGGGCGCCGGTGACCGGCTCGTACTGGACTGTGAGAATATCCATGGGCGGGCGGCTGCGGCGCAGGAGCCTTTCAAGGTATTCCGCGTCCGCCCGGCAGCCTGCCTGGGCGATGCCTACGGTCTGACGTTCCGGTTCCTTTACGAGCATCTCATATTTTTCGGCCAGCGCCTCAATGGCGTGCTTTCTGCCCCTGACTTTGGCAAAGGCCACAATTTTTCCGTCCTCATTGCCCTTGAGGAGGGGTTTTATGTTCAGCACCGTGCCCACGATGGCAGAGAGGTTTGAAAGCCGGCCGCCCCGGCGCAGGTGCATCAGATCGTCCACTGTGAAAATCTGGGCCATGCGGCGGCAGGCGGCGGCAAGAATTTCTGCGGTTTTTTCAAGGCTCACACCCTCGGCCCGGCAGCGGGCCCCCCGCAGAGCGATAAGCCCCTCGCCCAGAGAGGCGCCCAGCGTGTCGATTATCTTGATGGCCCGCTGGGGAAATTCCTCCCGGAGCTGGGCCGCAGCTATGCCCGCCGAGGCGCAGGAGCCGCTGATGCCGGAGGACATGCTGACAAAAAGAATATCCCGCCCGGCCTGGAGTATCGGCGTAAAATAATCAATATATCTCTGTGGGGTCACCTGGGAGGTTGTCACCCGGACGCCCTTTTTTATCCTTTCGTAATATTCATCCCCATTGAAAGCATCCGTGTCCAGGCAGGTGCTCTCCACCCCGTCCACATAGTACGAAAAGGGGACCACTGTAATGTCATTTTCCTCGATATGTCTATTCGGAATGTTGGCTGATGTATCGGTGACTACTGCAAAACTCATATTATTTCCCTCCTGATTCTTTAGATAAATATACCCGATTGCCGAAAAAAAACGCAAGCTACACTCCCTCCCCTGCGCTATACACCCGCCCCCACGGGGGTAGAGTTTGGAGAAAAGCGCTCTACGAACAGTAGAATTGGGGTAAAAGCACCTGTTTTCCCAGTTTTCCGGCTGAATATGCCGTCTGGAATACCTAAGGGCAACGGAATATATATTTTAATAAAAAGCAATCAGCCGGGGGAAACGCTCCCCCGGCGGAACGGAGACTTATATGGAAATTTATATCGCGCGCCCCGGGGACAGCCTCGGCTCTGCGGCCAGGCGCTTCGGCCTGCCGGAGGGGGAGCTGGCAGCCCTGAATCAGCTTGGCGACCCCCGGCGGCTCACGGCGGGGCTGGCTCTACTCATTCCTTCCCCTGCTTCCGCTCCGGCAGAGCCCCGGGAACTGGGGGCCTGTCTGTCCGAGACCGCGCCGGATTCCCTGCTTCGGGAGCTTCTGCCCGAGCTGAGCTTCTATTGCCCTCTCTGCCTGTCTCTGACGGAAGACGGGGGCCTTGCCCCGCCCCGCTCGCCCCGCCGGAAATACCCGGCGGATACAGCCGCGCCCCTGTTGGGCGCGGCCAACATAGCAAAGGGCGCGTTCTCCGCCTCCCTGGCCCGCGGAGTTCTGGGCCCGGCGGAGGGCCGGGAGCGCTTTCTGGCCGCGGCGCTGGCGGAGATCGAGGCCGGAGGCTTCCGGGGCCTTTTTCTGAAGTTCTGCTATCTCTATCCCTTCGACAGGGAAAAATACTCCGACTTTCTGGCCTTTTTATCCCGGGAGCTGCACAGCCGGGGCCTTTACCTTTTTACCGCCCTGGCCCCCCGGGAGGAAGAACGCTGTGAAAGCCTCCTGTGCGCCGCCCATGATTATGAGGCCCACGGCCGCTATGCCGACCGCTCCGTGCTGCTTGCCTATGACTGGGGCTATGAGTGCGGCGCGCCCCAGGCCGTGTCCCCGGTGAACCGGCTTCGCCGGGTGCTGGACTACGCTGCCGGGAAAATTCCTCCCGGCAAACTTCTGCTGGGCTTTTCCGGCTACGGCTATAACTGGGCGCTGCCCTGGCGGCAGGGCCAGAGGGCCCTGCCCATTCTTCACACGGCGGCGGCAAATCTGGCCGTCTCTCTGGGGGTGGAGGTTCGCTTCGACCCGGCTTTCCGGGCCAGCTATTTTATCTACACCGACAGCGCCTCCCGGCGGCACATCGTCTGGTTTGAGGACGCCCGCAGCGTCCAGGCCAAGCTGGAGCTTGTTGAGGAGTACGGTCTGGCCGGGCTCTGCCGCTGTGACGGGAGCAGGCTCTGCCGGGCTGAGCTGGCGCTTATCTGCGCCCGCTTTTCCCCGGCGCTTCTCCCCTGAGGGGCTCAAAAAACATAGTTCAGCACGCAGACTGCATGCAGGGCGCTGCCCAGGAGCACAAAAACGTGGAACACCGTGTGCAGCCAGGGCTTTTTCTTGCCCAAGCCGTATATGACCGCGCCCAGGGTATAGGAAATGCCGCCCCAGAGCAGCCAGAGAAAACCCGCTGTGCCCAGGGCCTCAAGGGTGGGCTTCAGGGCCAGCACCACCAGCCAGCCCATGCCGATATAGCAGCACATGGAGAGCTTCCCAAAACGCTCAAGGTCGACGGCGGTAAAGACCACGGCGAAAAGGCCCAGGCACCACTCGGCGGCAAAGATACCCCAGGCGATTCCGGGGTACAGGGGAAGAATGGCGGCAAGCAAAATGGGCGAGTAAGTTCCGGCGATGAGAAAATAAATGGTGCAGTGGTCCACCGCCCGCATCACTCTCTTCCCCATGCAGGGTCTGAGGCCGTGATACACGCTGGAAACGGAATACAGGCATATCATGGACACCGCATACAGGCAGCCGCTGAAAAGCGCCAGCGGCCCCCGGCTTTTTAAAATAATAATGGGCAGCAGGGCCAAGCCCAGCAAGACCCCTGCGATATGAGTCCACATATTGGCAAGCTCCTGGCTGCGGGTATAGTTGGGCAGGGGCCTTTCGCCGATGGGGGTACGCTTCATGGAAAATCACCTCATTAAAATTATATGCCTTTCCTCTCCCAGCCTCAAGCTACTGCCGCCCCGGCCCGCTCTACACATAAAAAGAAAGCAGTAGAGCCTGAAAATGCAGGCTCTACTGTCTGAACTGAATCAAAAAACGTCATTATGTGCGCCGCGAAGGATCCTTGCCTAATCCCCCCGGCTCCGCCGCAGGCTGCGGTACATGAAGTATACCGTCAGCGCCATGACAAGGCAGCTCAGAGACATGACGCTGTAACACATTTTATACCAGTTTCCGTGCCGCTGGACCAGATACTCAAAGGCACCCGTGCCGCCAACCCCCGCCGCAAAGGCAAGCCACAGCAGCCAGTGATAAAAGCAGCGGCCGTTTGCCCTGACGGACTGGATGCTGTAATAGACAAGCACGGCCAGAATGGACAGGGCGCTGACGATCTGCACAAGGCTCACAAAGCCGTTGAGGCGCAGGAAGCTGGAATCGTAGCGGGTGCTGTCCAGCACCAGTTCCATGGCGCTGTAAAACACGATGAACATCATGGCTGTGTGGCCCTGTCTGCCGCCCCGCTTCATGGGGATCTCTTTCTGGCGCTGATAGAAGCGCAGCAGCAGAGCGGTGAGCAGCAGCATCAGCAGAAACTGCACAAAGAAAGTGGCAAAGCGGTATTCCACGCCTCCCGAGGAGGTGGGCACGCCGGAGCCGATGGGCAGATGCTGAAGCGCCGCGGATTTTATGATAATGGTGCTGCGGCAGGAGGTATTGAACAGAGCGCTGAGACGAAACAGGGCAATACCCAGGGCGGCGCCGGGCGCCAGCGCATCCAGAAGTCCGGCGGCGCTGTCGGCAAAGCGAAGCCTTTTCACAAGCAGCGCCGAAAGCAGCACGCCCAGAAGCATCCCCGGCAGGCAGTAGCCGCCGTAGGAATAGTCGGTCAGGGCCCTGAAGAAGCCCGCATACTGCTCCGGGTGGCAATACCAGTGGATCGCCCGGCAGAAGAGCACTGACATCAGCGTGGCAACGGGCAGCAGCAGCCAGAGCGCCGCGCCCCTGCCGCCGTTTGCGGTATAGAGGGAATAGCTCAGGGCAAACCAGGCGGCCACGCCGATGCAGATGATCACGGCGCTCCAGTAAATTACCGTGCCGCCGCTGTATATGGCAACTTGACTCATTGGGCAGCCTCCTCTTCCGGGATCGCCGTGGCGAAATAAATAAGGTCGCTCATGGTACGCTCATTCCCCCAGTCCACATGGTTTGCCGCCTGGCCGTTCATGACGATGATGGAGGTCTGGCCGCCATCCAGGGCGTAGGCTTTCTGGCAGCCCTTGCCGTACATGAACTGGCCCATCTGGTTCATCGTTGCGGTCACAGTATAACCATCGCCGTAGTTTACGGACATGAGCAGATAGTGCAGCTCTCCAAGCTGGCCGATGGCCGAACGGGAATAGGTCCGGTCAATCTCTCCGATGGGGTAGCTGCCGACGGTGCGAAGCTCCCCGTTGTCCACAAGGATGGGGCCGAAGGAGACGGTGAAGAGCACATCATTATCGTCCACGAACTGCTGGGTGCTCGCCTCGTCCGTCAGCTCCCCGGCATAGGAGAAGAGCATGTCGCCGCTGGAGGTGAAATGGCAGGAGTCCAGCTTGTCCGGCGCAAAGCGGAAGAGCTTGCGCTGGTAGACCGTGACGCCTATCTGGCGAAAATCATAGAAGTCCCCGTTAATGGCCACCACCGCGTTGCATTCCTTGGCCATGTCTGTGGCGTAGTAGCGCACGCCCACGCTGTAAGTGTCCCCGGCCACCTTTCGGCGGAGCTGGGAGCCGTTGGCGATCTTCACCTCGGAACAGGTGACGCACTTGCCCTCGATCTCCTCCTGCCAGGTTATGACAAGAATCGTATCATCCAGGTAATACTGTATAACGGAGCCGGCCACGAACTTGGCCTCGGGGTTAAAGGTGAGGGTCTGTCCGTTCAGCAGGACCGCGGCGGCGTCTATCACCGCCTGGATCTCGCCGGGGTCTGTGGTGGAGCCGAACTTTGCCGGGTCGGGCTTCGGCGCCACAATGGCGCTCTCGGGAATGGCGTAAATCTTTGGGATATAGGTCAGCTCGCTCAGCGCGTCGCTGGCGGCGTTGTTGGCATATTCGTCAAGCCTGCTCACAAGGTTGAGCCCCGACTGCGTCCCGGAGGAATTCACGGTTCCGGAGTCCGGGTGGACATTCACAAATATCCAGCACAGGCTCAGCATGGTAATGGCGGCGAAAAACATGCCCGCCAGCCGCTGGCCTCTCCGTTGGGCGGGAGAGAGCGGCCTGACCGCAGCCTGCTCCGGCTCCGGCCTTTCCCGGCGGGGCTTTTCCGCCCCGGCGGCCCGGCCTCTGCCATAGCCCAGCCTCTCCGGGTCCGGCACAGTCTTTCTCTTATGGACCGCCTGCGCGCGCCGCTCCTTTCCCTGCTCCGTCTCATAGGCGCGGCGGGGCGCTTCATGGCTCGGGCGGCCTTGGGTCTCCGCCGCTGGGCGGGGCCCCTGTTCCCGGGGGCGGACCGCCGGTTCATACGCCGGGCGGCGGGCCGCTTCCTGTCTCGCCGGGCGCGGCGGGGCTTGAATTCCGGCGGGAACGGACGTTTCCGCCTTTGCGGGGGCGGCGGGCCCTCCCCCACTCTGCCCGGGATTTGAAAGCGTTTCGCTGTAAGAGGAGAATTCCGCTAAAATCGAGTCAATATCAAGGTCAAATTCTCTGTTGTCGCTCATAGGGAAACCTCCTTTCCTCAGTATGTTCCGCCGCTGACAGCCTTGAGAAGCTGGGGCGACGGCACGACGCGCCACTGTTCATCGGAATATTCCAGCTCGAGCAGGATCCCGACGGTGGTGTAATATTCCTCCGCGCTTTCCAGCACGGCGGATACGGCGGCGGCGTAGGCTTCCTGAGCCACCTCCGGCAGATAATTATCGTTCTCGTCATAGAGCTGGCTCTTGGGGCGGGACTGGACAATGCCCTTGAGCTGCTCCAGCGTCTCCTCCTGGACCTGCTCCTCCATGGCTGTCAGGTCAAGATAGGTGAAGCTGAGCTGCTGCCGGGCCTCCAGTTTGTCCACAGTGCAGTCCCCCGTCAGCTCATAGGCGTAGCTCTCCCGCAGAGCGTCATACATTTTCTGCCCCACGGCGTCCGCAGGCGCGTTTTCAAGGCCCAGGCCGGAATAGCCCGCCATATGGGAGTAGGCAGTGGCATAGTCCCCGGCCATGAGCGCGTCCATAAACTCGGTGGCCGCAGCGGCAGGGTCCCCTTCGGCTCTGGCAACAAGGGTGCCGGCATTTACGCCCACCAGGCTCAGAAGCATGGCGGCGGCGGCAAGTCCCGCTGCCGCGATCGCCCAACCAGGCCTGACATTTTTTCTTTTCCCGCTGCGCAGGGCGGCGCACACTGCCAAAAGCAGGGCGGCAATCACGCCCGCCACGGCAAGAATGGCCCCAATTCCGCCGCCGGAACCGGGGAAATTCCCCTCCGGAGACGCGCTCGGCTGCACCAGCTCAATGGCAGGAGCCGGGGTCGCGGCCGCCTCCTTCGCCAGAGCCTCGGCTTCAAGGCGCAGAGAGGTGTTGTATTGTGTATAGTCGCACATGAGGGTGCAGTACTCAGCCATAACTTCGTATGCCCTTTCAATATTATCCGTGAACATTACAAAAACAATGGGGTCATCCGTATAGGCGATGGCGCAGTCGTCCATATACAAGTGGTATTCTGTGTTCAAAAAGCCATATTTATGGGCGATGTCAAACCGATCCTCGCTGCGGCGGAAATATTCATCCGGCTCCGCCTCCTGCATGGCTTCAATCAGCCCGGGAAAGCGCTCCGGCTCCCCGGCAAGCATGCGCAGGCAGTAAATCATCTGGCGCGCGGTGAAAAAATTATTTTCATAGTACTTCTCGTCCACCGTGGCCGGATCCTCGCCCATATAGGGGGCGATTATTTCCCGGTAAGTCCGATACTTACCATTGCCCAGCTCCTGCCAGAGTATCTTTGCGTAGTCGTTGCTGGAGTGCACAATGGTGTCATGAAGCAGGGTCTTATAGCTGATGGAGCCGATTTTCGTGTCCCAGTCCATCTCGCCATTATGTATCTTCTCGGTAAAGCACATGTTCAGCGGCACTTTGAACATGCTTCCCGCAACCATATATTGATCACCGTTGAAGTAATGCTCTTCCCCGGTAACCATGTTGTAGTAGCCCAGGCTTATTCCATCCTCGTCCACATCATAGCGCTGGAAGAACTCCTCTATGACCTGGTCCCAGGTTTTGTTCTTATACAGATCCTCATTGTCCGCAAAAGCGGCCGGCGAGAGGTACAGCAGCAGGCACAGCAGCGCTGCCGCGGCCAGAATTCTTTTTAACAGCTTCATACTTCTCTCCACTTTTCAATTATAACGAATTTATTTTACCATTACAGAGCGTAATTTCAAGTGCCCTATGGGTCAAAAGGAAAAATTTGTGCAAAAAGCGGGAAACAAACCGCCCGGAGCGGGTATAATACCAGCAGTATACAAAGTCTTTGCCGAAAGGAGTCCAAGGCTGTGAGCATTCCAAACATTATAAGCCTTCTCAGGATCTGTCTTGTGCCGGTGTTCACGGCGCTGTATCTTCAGGGCCGCGTCATGCAGGCCATGGCCGTGCTGCTGCTCTGCGCCGCCTCCGATGTGCTGGATGGAGCCATCGCCCGCCGCTTCAACATGGTAACGGAGCTGGGCAAGGTGCTCGACCCTGTGGCCGACAAGCTGATTCAGGCGGCCATGATGCTCTGCGCCGCCTCCGTCACCCCCAGTGTCTGGCTGCTGTTGGGAATGCATGTTCTCCGGGAAGCGGCCCTCTCCCTGCTGGGACTGCATGTGCTGCGCATCACAGGCCGGGTCTACGGCGCCCGCTGGTACGGCAAGCTCTGCACCGCCGCAATTTACGCGGTGATGATAAGCCTTCTGGCTTTCCCGGGCGTCGACCCGCGGGCGGCGGACGCGGGCGTGCTTCTGTGCGCGGTGCTGGTGGGGCTCTGCCTTTTCATGTATTTTATGAATTATCTCCGCATCCTCCGGGAGTTTTACGGCACGGAGAGCTGAACTTCACTTTCCGGCCAGCGCCACGCAGGCGTCTATGATTTGCTCCACCTGGGTCAGCTCCCCCTCGGAAAGCCGGGAGAGCTTCGCGGCAATGCGCTGGTATTCCGGCTCCGTGGCCCTGCCGGTCAGTATATAGTCCGCGCTCACCTCCAGCTCCGCGCAGAGCTTTATCAGGTTCTCCGGGCGGATCGCCTTTCGGCCCTGCTCCGCGTAGGAAATCATCTGCGTGGACACATCCATCCGCGCCGCCAGCTCCTCCTGCGTCATTCTCAACTGCCTGCGGCGGCGGCTGATTCGCTGGCCTATGCCTTTGAGAACATCGTCTTTTTCCATTCTCTTCTCCTCTTCAAGAAAAAATCCGTCTTTTTTATTTGAATAATAACAACCATAGGCGAAATAAAGAACAAACCATGGTTGACTTTGTGTCAACCATGGTTTATAATTTCCTCAAACATGATACATATTCAGGAGAAGCGGCATGGGCAAAGACAAAAAAAGCGCCGCGGGGGACGCCCGGCTGCGCCGCCTGGCCTTCGGGGCTTATGCCAAGGCCGTGGTCTGCCGCGCGCTGGGGGGAGAGATGCTTGCCGAGGCGCCCCGCTATGTGCTGGAAGCCCTGGGGCTGTACCGGTGCATAAAAGCTCCCACGGAGGAGGATCTGGAACTGCTGGCGGAGCTTGAAGAAGAACGCAGAGCAAATAAATAAGAAAACAGGCCGCCCCAAAGCGGCATTTTGACAGCGTCAAAATACCCGGCCGGGGAAATATCCCGGCCGGGCATTCGCGTTTTAGTTTCCGTTTCTGGAAAAGAAGGCCACGGCTATGGCCCCGGGGCCGGCGTGAGTGCCGATGGTGCTGCCGACAACGGAAACGGGGAGGCTGTCGGCCCGGCCCTCCCAGAGGGGGCGGCTGTTGTCAACATAGCCTTTGAGCAGCGCGTCGTCCGTGCCGGAGTAGGCCAGCATCAGGGGCATGTCGAAATCTATGCCGCCCTTTTTCCCGATAAACTCCGTGAGCATATTGCTGCTCTGCCTTGAGCCCCGGGCCTTGCCAAAGACTTTTATCTCCCCGTCCTCAAGGCCGATGACGGGCTTAATGTTCAGCATCGTGCCGGCGATGGCGGCGGTGCGGGAGAGCCTGCCGCCGCGCATGAGATATTCAAGGGTATCCACCCGGGCGATGAGACAGACCCGTTTTTTTGCCCGCTCCAGCATCTCCGCGATCTCCCGGGCGGAAAGGCCCCTATCCCGCAGACGCAGGGCGTACTCCAGGAGGATGCGCTCCCCGGCGGTGACGTTCTCACTGTCCACCACCCAGACCCTCCCCTCCATCTCCGCAGCGGCAATAACGGCGCTCTGGGCAGTGCCGGAGAGCTTGCCGGACAGGGTGATGATAAGGGCCTCGTCTCCCTCTGCGAGCAGGCTCCGGCAGCAGTCCGCAAACTCCGCCGGAGCTACCTGGCTGGTGGTGGGCAGTTCTTTGCAGCTTTCCAGCTTCTCGTAAAACGCTTCTCCCCCAAGCTCCACGCCGTCCAGATACTCCTGGCCGTCAATAAGGGTCTTGAGCGGCACAAGGGCGACCCCTCTCTCCGCCGCTTCGGCGGGCCGCATGTCGCAGGCGGAATCGCAGATTATTTTAACGCTCATTTTCTATTCTCCTTTGCTTTCTCCGGCAAGCACCTCAAAGCGGGCGGACAGAGTCCGGAGCGTCCGGTAAAAGGACACAAGCTCCTCCTCCGGAATTCCCCTGCTGACCTCGTCCTGCACCCCTCTGGCCACCGCCGATATATCCTCCGCCAGGGCCATGCCCCGGTGGGTCAGGTAGAATTTCCAGCCGTAGCGCCGGCGGCCGCCCCTTTCCCGGTTCTCAATCAAACCCCGTTCAAGGAGCTCGTCGATCTCCCGTGAAACAAGGCTCCTGCCGGATTTGCCCGCCGCGGCCAGTTCCGAGGCGGAAAGGCCCTCCGGATGTACCCGCAGCAGGTACAGCCAGAAGATATGCACCGATTTGAGCCCCAGCCGCGCCGTGTGCCCGGCCTTGATCTTCTGAATGTCTCCGTGTATGCCGCCGATGAGCGCGGCAAATTCCTCAAAACGCTCGCCCTGCAATCTTCCGCCTCCTCCCATTGGGCGCAGTATATGCTTTAAATGTTTACTTGTCAACATTTATTTTTTAAATACATCCTCCCCTCTGCCGGGGAGGATGCTTTTCCTGACCGCCGCCAGCCAGGATTTTCAGCGCCCGCATCATAAGCGCGGAGCCTGTTTTTCCTTTGCCTGCTTTATGGACAGGGAGATGCGGTGCTTCTTCTCGTCCACCTCCAGCACAAGGACCTTCACCATATCCCCCACGGACAGGACCTCGCTGGGATGGCGGATAAATTTGTCGCTTATCTGGGAGATATGCACAAGGCCGTCCTGATGGACGCCGATATCCACAAACACGCCGAAATCAATCACATTGCGTACGGTTCCCGTCAGGACCATGCCAGGCTTCAAATCCTTTATTTCCAGCACGTCCTGCCGCAGCAGCACCGGGGGCAGCTCATCCCGGGGATCCCGGCCGGGCTTTACAAGCTCGGCGGCAATATCCACCAAGGTGGGTACGCCCACGCCGCAGGATTCCGCCGCCTTCTCCTCGCCAAATTTTCGAAGTCTCTCGGACAGTTCCCCGATCTTCCCCGCCGCCAGGTCCGAAAGGGCATAGCCGCAGAGCGCCAGAAGCTTTTCCGCCGCCGGATAGCTCTCCGGATGGACGGCGGTGTTGTCCAGTACCTGGGGGCTCTCGGGCACTCTCAGAAAGCCCGCGCACTGCTGAAAAGCTTTGGGCCCCAGCTTGGGCACCTTTTTGATCTGGCTTCTGCCGGTAAAGGCCCCGTTTTCTTCCCGGTAGCGCACGATGTTTTTCGCCGTGGTTTTCGTCAGGCCCGAAACCCGCTGCAAGAGGGAGGGAGAGGCAGTGTTGATATCCACGCCCACCGCGTTCACGCAGTCCTCCACCACGCCGTTCAGCGTCTCCTCCAGCCTTGCCTGGGGCATGTCGTGCTGATACTGGCCTACGCCGATGGCCATGGGGTCGATCTTTACAAGCTCCGCCAGGGGATCCTGCAGGCGCCGGGCAATGGACACCGCAGAGCGCAGATTCACGTCATATTCCGGGAACTCCTCCGCCGCCAGCTTCGAGGCGGAGTATACCGAGGCGCCGGCCTCGTTTACGATGGCGTAGGCCTGGCCGCCGTGAAGCTCATGGAGCATCTCCGCGGTCATCTGCTCCGTCTCCCTGGAGGCAGTGCCGTTGCCGATGGCGATATGCTCCACATTGTGCTTTTTTATCAGCGCCGAAAGGGTGCGTATGGCCTCCTTTTTTCGGACCTCGCTGAAAGTGGGGTAGACCACCGCCGTGTCCAGCACCTTTCCCGTGCCGTCCACCACGGCCACCTTGCAGCCGTTGCGGTAGCCGGGGTCCAGCCCCATTGTGACCCTGCCCTTCACCGGCGGCTGCATCAGCAGAGGGCGGAGGTTCAGGGCAAAATTTCTGATTGCCCCCTCGCAGGCCGTATCCGTCAGAGCGGAGCGTGTCTCCCGCTCCATGGAGGGCCAGATAAGCCGGTCATAAGCGTCATCCGCGGCGGCGCGGACAAAGGCCATGGCCGCGCTGCCCGGGCGGATAAGCCGCCGCCGCAGCCGCTGGAGGGCCTGCTCCCGGTCAACTTCAAGGCTCACCTTCAAAAATTCTTCCTTCTCGCCCCGATTGATGGCCAGGATCTGGTGGCCCTGAAGCTTGTCAAGCCGCTGGGTAAAATCATAATAAAGCCGGTAGACCGAATCCTCCTCCCTTGCGGCCTTTGCGCTGAGCAGGCCCGAGCGCCATATAAGCTCCCGCAGGGTCTTTCTTATCTCCGCGTCGTCAGAGATAAGTTCCGCCACAATGTCCGAAGCTCCGGCAAGTGCGTCCTCCGCCGTCTCCACGCCCTTTTCCGGGTCAATGTACTCCGCCGCCAGCGTTTCCGGCGCCGGCAGATCCCGGCCCTGTCCAAAAAGTGCCAGAGCCAGAGGCTCCAGCCCCTTTTCCCGGGCCGCGGTGGCCCGGGTGCGGCGCTTCTGCTTATAGGGGCGGTAGATATCCTCAAGGGCGGCAAGCGTCCGGGCCTCGTCGATGGCAGCGTCCAGCTCATCCGTCATCTTCCCCTGCTCAGTGATGGATTTTTTGACTGCCTCCCGCCGCTCCTGCAGGGACCGCAGGTATTCAAGCCGCTCCGCCAGCGTTCGCAGAGCAGTATCGTCCATGGCCCCGTGAAGCTCCTTACGGTAGCGGGCAATGAAGGGAATGGTGTTCCCCTCGTCCAGCAGCTTTATCACGTTGTCGATCTGCTCCTGTTCCCGCCCCAGCTCCCGGGCCAGTATCTGATTGATGCTTTCCAATGGATTTTCTCCTTTGCGCTTTATTGCCCGGCAATTTTACCACAAATCCCCCCGCCGCTCAAGACGGGAGTTTTCAGGCCGCATAAAGTTATACAAAACAAAAAAGCAGACACGTTTGTGTCTGCTTTTTTGGCACGCCGTAAGGGATTCGAACCCCTGACCTTCTGGTCCGTAGCCAGACGCTCTATCCAGCTGAGCTAACGGCGCATTTCTGAATGCCTTGGTATATTAGCACAGCTTATAGAGAATTGCAAGGGGTTTTTGGGAATTTTTTAAAATTCTCCCTTTTTCCCGGTCCGGGGCTTACCAGCCCATTGTATCGGATATGGAATCCGCCACCTCGCCCATGGTCTTGAGGGCTTTGCCCACGGCGCTCTTCATGCAGCGCTTTTTCCGGGGCCTCATGGCCAGCGCCGCGCAGCCGCAGACGATAAGGCCCATGCTCATGCCAACATAGAAATTCCTTTTGTTCATAGAATTTTAACCTCCTTTTCTCAGGTATGGATATTATGTGCATAAAATGCGTTGCTACACATATGCAAAATGTGGTACAATATCGGAAAAGGCCATAGAATTGGAGGCAGAAAAATGAGCGTCAGAATTCTGGCGGTGGGAGATGTCTGCGGCGAACCCGGCCTTGACTTTCTCGAAAAAAAGCTCAAGGCTTACCGCAGGGACAATAATATAGATTTTGTTGTTGTAAACGGCGAGAACGCCAATGTAGTGGGCGTAACGCCCCGGCAGGCGGACATGATGTTCCGGGCCGGAGCGGACGTTATCACCCTCGGCAACCACACCTGGACCCGGACGGAGCTGCGGCCCTATCTGGACGAGCGGCGGAAGATCCTGCGTCCGGCGAATTTTGGCCCCCAGTGCCCGGGCAGGGGCATCGCCGCATATAAAACGCCCTTTGGGGATGTCTGTGTCCTGAACCTCATGGGCCGCTTCACGCTGGACAGCAATACGGACAATCCCTTCGTCATTGCCGAGGGCTACATGGCGGAGATAAAGGAAAAAATCATTCTTGTAGACTTTCACGCCGAGGGTACCAGCGAAAAGCGGGCCATGGGCTTCATGCTGGACGGCCGGGTCAGCGCCGTCTGGGGGACGCACACGCATGTGCAAACTTCCGACGCCTGCGTGCTGCCCAAAGGCACCGGCTATATTACAGACCTGGGCATGACCGGCCCGGTAAACTCTGTTCTGGGTATCGAGCCGGAGCAGAGCATCGGCAAATTCATGGGCGACCCGCCCCGGCGCTATGAGTCCGCCAGGGGGCCGGTGAAGCTGGAGGGCTGCCTGTTTGAGATAGACCCGCAAACGGGAAAATGCCTTAGGGCAGAGGGGATAAGGCTGACATGAGCAAGATAAAAATTCTTCATTCCGCCGACCTGCATCTGGACTCTCCCTTTGAGGGGCTGCCCGGAGGAAAGGCCGCGGTGCGCCGGGGAGAGCAGAGGGAACTGCTGTCCGCCCTGGCAGAGCTGGCCGTCTCGGAGCAGGCGGAGCTTGTGCTGCTCAGCGGAGACCTGCTTGACAGCGGCAACACCTATTTTGAGACCGGCGAAGAGCTTGTCTCCGCTCTGGGGCGGATTCCCGCCCCCGTTTTCATTGCCCCGGGGAACCATGATTTTTATTCCCCCCAATCGCCCTATGCACGCCTGAAAATGCCGGAAAATGTACATGTTTTTACGGATAAGGCCATCCGCTGCGCAGAGCTGCCGGCGCTTCATGCCCGGGTGTACGGCGCGGCTTTTACGGAAAACCGCAGCACGCCCCTGCTCTCCGGCTTTCACGCGCCCCGGGAGGACGGGATTTTGAACATACTCTGCATCCACGGCGAAGTAGGCGCAAGGGACTCGGCCTATAACCCCATCACCGAGGAGGAACTGGCCCAAAGCGGCATGGATTATATCGCTCTGGGGCATATCCATAAGGCCAGTGGCCTGAAAAAGGCCGGGCAGGTATGGTACTCCTGGCCGGGCTGCCCGGAGGGGCGTGGCTTTGACGAGACGGGGGAAAAAAGCCTCAGCATCATTGAGCTGGGCGAGGGGGACTGCTCCCTGCGCCCGGTTTCGATCGCCGCCCGGCGATATGAGATTCTTCGGGCCGATGTGACCGGAACAGACGCCCTGCTGGCCGTGCATACCCAGCTTCCTGATGACACCGTGCGGGACATTTACCGGATTATTCTTACAGGAGAGACAGACGCCCCCCCGGATCTGAAGCGGCTTCATGCCAGTCTCTCCGAGCTCTTTTTTGAGCTTCAGCTCCGGGACGAGACACGGCTTCGCCGGAGCGTCTGGGAGGGTGCCGGAGAGGATACCCTGAGAGGCCTGTTTCTCTCCCGGCTCCGCGCCCGCTATGAGACGGCAAAGGACGCGGACAGCCGCGCGCTGATCGAGCAGGCCGCCCGCTGGGGCCTGGCCGCGATAGACAACACGGAGGAGGTGGTCCGGCATGAAGATCAATAAGCTTACCGCCTCTTTCGGCAAGCTGGAAAATGAGAGTCTCAGCTTTCACCAGGGGCTGAATGTGATATATGCCCCCAACGAGAGCGGAAAATCCACCTGGTGCGCCTTTATTCGCGCCATGCTCTACGGGGTGGATTCCTCGGAGCGGGCCAGAGCCGGGTATCTGCCGGACAAGCTGCGCTATGCCCCCTGGTCCGGTGCGCCCATGGAGGGCAGCATGGAAGTGACCGCTGACCGCTGTGAGATCACTCTCACCCGTTCCACCAGGGCAAAAAATGCCCCCATGCGGGAATTCTCTGCCTGCTACACTGGCACGAATACCCCCGTTGAGGGCATGAACGGCTCAAATGCCGGGGAAATGCTCACAGGAGTCTCCCGGGATGTTTTCCGGCGCAGCGCTTTCATCGGCCAGGGCGCCGTAGCCGTCACCGGAAGCCCGGAGCTTGAAAAGCGCATCAGCGCCATCGTCTCCACCGGCGAGGAGCACAGCTCATACAGCGAGGCGGACGAGCGCCTGCGCGCCTGGCAGCGCAAGCGCCGCTTCAACCGCCGGGGCATGCTGCCGGAGCTGGAGGCCCGGATGGACGACGCCCAGCGCCGGCTCTCGGACATGAGCGGCTCTGTGGAGGATATTCGCCTCATGGAGGAAAAGCTGGAGCAGACCCGGCAGAGCTGCGCGGAGCTTGAAAAAGCCGTCACCGAGAGCCGCAAAAAGCAGCGGCGGGACGCGCTGGAACGGCTTCATGCAGGCCGGAGCGAGCTCAAGCGCCGCAGTGAGGAGCATGATGCGGCGCTGACGGAGCTTTCCATACGCCGGGAAGCGCTGCGCGCCGCCGACTTTGGCAGCCGAAGCGTCGACGAACTTACGCGCGAGACGGCGGAGGATATCTCCCGGCTGGAAGCGCTTAAAAAAGAGGAAAAGAAGCGCGGCCCGCTGCTGCCCGCCATACTCTGCTTTGTACTGGCGGTGCTGCTGGCGGCCGTATATACAAGCACTCAGCGTCTGCCTTTCATCATTCTGGCCGCGCTTTTCGGTGCCGGGGCCGTGGTCCTGCTGCTGCACTATGCGAAGATCCGCCGGGCCGCTTTGGAAGCCCAGGGGCAGCGGCGGCAGATTTTGAGAAAATACCAGGCCTCCGCCCCGGAGGAAATCGGCGCCGTTCTGGAAGAACACCGCGCGCGCTGGCAGGCCGTTGAGGCCGCAGCGCAGGCAGAGCTTGCCAGTCGGGAAGCTTATGAAAAAGCCAGGGAGAGACAGACGGCCCTCGAGGAAGGCGCGCTGGCGGCGCTGGACTTTTCCGGCGGCAGTTCCGAGGCCGCCCGCCTGAGCCGGGAGCTTTCGTCCCGGAGGGCGGAGGCGGAGCGGATCTCCTCTCAGATTTCCTCTGCCCGCGGCCGGCTCTCCGCCCTGGGCGACCCTCTCGTGCTCTCCAGCAGTCTGAGCTGCGTCAGAGAGGAGCACAGCCAGCTTCTGGGTGAGTACGAGGCAATCACGCTGGCCATCGATGCCCTCAAGGAGGCGGACGCGGAGATGCAAAGCCGCTTTTCCCCGGAGCTGGGCCGGCTTGCCGCCGAGTATATGTCCGCCGTCACCGGCGGGCGCTATGAGGACGTGCTCATAAACCGGGATTTTTCTGCACGCACCCGTACAAAGGACGAGGCGGTAGCCCGGGAAGCGGAATATCTGAGTGCAGGCACCCTGGACCTTATGTATCTGGCGGTGCGCCTGGCCGTGTGCGAGCTGGCCCTGCCCGAGGGCGAGCCCTGCCCCCTGATCATTGACGACGCTCTTGTAAATCTGGACGAGCCCCGTCTTGCGCAGGCCATGGAGCTGCTGCGCAGGATCGCGAAAAAGCGTCAGGTGATACTCTTTACCTGCCGAAAACAGTAAAAAAACAGCGTGCGGGCAAAGTCAAAAGAACTTTTCCCGCACGCTCCGTTTGCAAAAAAGTCCATGCAGGGCTTTTTTTGACGGCGGTCTATTCCGTTTAAGGCAAGCCCTGCACCCGCAAGCGCCCCTCCCAGGCTCAGTACGCCCGGAACAAGGGGAATGTGCAAAAGCTCATGCATGAAGGGAAGCAGCTCCGGCAAAGCAATGACCCAGGCTTTCTCCACGTCAAGGGGCAGAAACAGCCGGACCGCCCCCAGCAGGGTGAGAAAACGCAGGACCGGGGCGGTATAGGCTGCAAGAAAGCCGTTTTTTCGGCGCAGAAGATAGACCGCCAGCATGGAGATATTAAAAAAGAGCACAGCGCTGAGCGTGGAATAAACGCTTATCACTTTCGAGCCTCCTTTTTTGACCGGTTCCTGTTGGTAATTTCATACGAGCTTCCGCCCCTGTCGCCCCGGGCTGCATGATCCGCGCCTTTCCCGCCATAACCGGCAGTCTCGGGCGCGGCGTGTCACAGGCTGAAAATGGAGTCGTCGTTCTCTATCCAGTCGCTCACGGGGATGGTTCTGTACAGCTTTTCCCCTGTTCGGATAACAATCTTGTCAATTCCGGCGTTAATAATCTGGCGCTTGCACATGGAGCAGGACATGGCATCCGGCAGGAGCTCGCCCGTTCCCGCGTCCCTGCCGACGAGATAGATGGTGGCCCCGATCATATCCCTTCTGGAGGCAGAGATGATGGCGTTGGCCTCGGCGTGGACGCTGCGGCAGAGCTCATAGCGCTCGCCGGAGGGAATTTTCAGCGTTTCCCGGGTACAGACACCCAGATCCGAACAGTTGCGCCGTCCTCTGGGGGCGCCGTTATAGCCGGTGGAAATAATTTCGTCGTTTCTTACAATTATCGCGCCGTATTTCCGGCGCAGGCAGGTGGAGCGCTCCAGCACGGAGTCTGCAATGTCAAGATAATAGTTCTGTTTGCTGGTTCTGTTGTCCATGGCTCATTCCCCTTTCGGCAGGCAAAGTGCCCTTGCGTATAATATACAGTATCTCCCCGGCTTCGGTCAAGAAGCTATGGCTTTTTAGTTTGAGGCGTGTTATAATTCAGGACATGAACAGAAATTATCAGAAAGAGCTGGACCGGATTATCCAGAAACGGGGAAAAACCGTCCCCCGGGTCCTGCTGCACAGTTGCTGCGGCCCCTGCTCCAGCGCTGTGCTTGCGTATCTAACAAAATATTTTGAGGTGAGCCTGCTCTGGTATAATCCCAACATCTACCCGCGGGAGGAGTTTGACCGGCGCTTTGAGAACCAGGTGGCGCTTATAGAGAAGATGGGGCTTGCCGACAGGGTAAACATTCTGGCAGAGAGCTGGAAAAGCGAGGACTATTACCGCCGTGTCAAGGGCCTCGAAAACGAGCCTGAGGGCGGAAAGCGCTGCGCGGAGTGCTTCCGTCTGCGCCTCATGGAGACGGCAAGGCTGGCAAAGCACTATGGCTATGATTATTTCTGCACCACCCTCACCCTGTCCCGCCACAAGGACGCGGCCCTTATAAACGCCATCGGCGAAGAGACCGGCCGGGCCTTCGGCGTCAGTTGGCTCCCCTCGGATTTCAAAAAGCGAGACGGGGAAGCCCGCTCCATTGAGCTCAGCGAGCAGTACGGCATTTACCGCCAGCGCTATTGCGGCTGTGAGTTTTCTCTGAAAAAGAGAGAAGCCGGAGCGCAAAACGCAATATCGCAGGTTTCCACACCCTGCGATAAATAAAAAATGGAGGTCCCATGAATGAACGCCAAATCCAGACACATCTACACCCTCGCCGTATCCGCCGTACTCGGCGCCGCCTATGCGGTGCTGACCATGCTCCTCGCCCCCATAAGCTATGGGGCCATTCAGTTCAGAGCGTCGGAAGCGCTTTGTATCCTGCCCTTCTTCATCCCCGGCTCCGCCTGGGGGCTTTTTGCCGGCTGCGCCATAGCGAATCTGCTCACGGGGAATCTATTCGATATTATTTTCGGCTCCCTGGCCACGCTGGCCGCCGGCCTTCTGACGGCGGCTATCGGCAGGCGGGAGCACAATATTTTAAACTGCGCTCTGGCATGCTTTATGCCCGTCCTCTTTAACGCCCTTGTTGTGGGCGCCGTCATCACCTGCGCCTATAACGGAATGGGTCTTTTCAGCCACTTCGGCGTTTTTGCCCTGAACGCGGCCCAGGTGGGTCTGGGCGAGGCGGCCGTGCTCTATCTCATCGGCCTTCCCCTTATGCGCTGGCTTCCCGGGAAAAAGTTTTTCCGGGAATTTATAGAAAAAACAAAAAGCTGAAACCGAAAGGAGCGAAACATGCGAGTCAGAAAGGCTATCATCCCCGCGGCAGGTCTCGGAACAAGGCTCTTGCCCAACACGAAGAGCGTGCCCAAAGAGATGCTGCCCCTTGTGGACAAGCCCGTCCTCCAATACATTGTTGAGGAGGCCGTGGCCGCCGGCGTGGAGGAGATTCTCATTATCACGAACCGGGGCAAGTCCGCCATTGAGGATTATTTTGACTATGCCCCCGACCTTGAGGCCCGCCTTATTCAGGACGGAAAGGAAAAAGACGCCCGCACCGTGCGCCAGGTGGCGGACATGGCGGATGTGTTTTTCCTGCGGCAGAAAGAAACAAAAGGTCTCGGCCACGCCGTGTGGAGGGCCAAAAGCTTTGTTGGCAACGAGCCCTTCGCCGTGCTGCTGGGGGACGATATCATGCTCAGCGAGAAGCCGGTTCTCAAGCAGCTTGTGGAGGCTGCGGAAGAAAACGAGTGCAGCGCGGTGGCGGTGCACGAGGTGCCGGACGAGCTGATCGTGAAATATTCCTCTGTGAAGCTGGAGCAAAAACTCAGCGAGCGGGTCTACCGCATCGGCGACATGAACGAAAAGCCCACGCTGGATGAGAAATTCTCCAATTTTGCCATTCTGGGCCGCTATGTGCTTACCCCCGCCATTTTTGACATTCTTGAGCACACCGCCCCAGGCCGCAACAATGAGATTCAGCTCACCGACGGCATGAAGGAGCTCTGCCGCCATGAGCCCATGTGCGCCGTAGACTTTGAGGGCCGCCGCTATGACACGGGCAACCTCAAGGGCTATCTGGAGGCCATTATCGACTTTGCCCTGAAAAACGAGGAGGCCGGGGACTGGCTCCGGCAGTTTATCATCGACAAAGCGCAAAAAATAAGTTGACAAGGCTCCGGCCTGGTTATAGAATAGCTTTCAGAGAGATAAATGGGCGCTGGGTCTTCCCGGCTGAGACAAGGTAATTGAGCCTTGAAACCATGGAACCTGATCCGGGTAATGCCGGCGTAGGAAACAGAGGCTGATTTTTTCCTCAGGTTCGTTTAAATGGACCTGAGGTTTTTTTAGTTCTCCGCTTCCGAAAAATTTTTGGAGGTAGACATTATGACAAACAAATCCCATCTTAAGCTTCGGGCGCTGTGCGAAGGCGCGATTTTTGTCGCGCTGGCCCAGGTCGTGAGCTATCTGAAGTTCTTTGAGCTGCCCAACGGCGGTTCCATCACCCTGGGCATGCTGCCCATCTTCCTGTTCTGCGCCCGTTGGGGCTTTGGCCCCGGCCTTCTGGCCAGCATAACATACAGCCTTCTTCAGCTTCTGCTGGACGGGGCCTACGCCTGGGGCTGGCAGTCCATGATCGGGGACTATATTCTGGCGTTCTCGGTGCTGGGCGTAGCAGGCCTTTTCCACAAGCAGAAATACGGCTTCTTTACCGGCACCGTGGCCGGCTGCGCGGCCCGTTTCCTGGTGGCCTATCTGGTCGGGGCTACGGTCTGGGCCGAGTACATGCCCGAGCGCTTTTTCGGGATGACCATGACCACGCCCTGGTTCTACTCCGCCCTCTACAACGGCAGCTATATGCTTATCGATATGATCCTTTGCCTGGCCGTAGGCGCGCTGCTCTGGAAGCCCTTGGGTAAATATATCCGGGGTGAGGACCTTGTAAAAGCCTGAGCATACATACACCCGGCACTGTCGGCGGAAGTTGACACAGGCCCCTCAAAGTAGTAAACTTGGACACAGAACTGCAACGGGGGTAATTTCTGTGAAATATGAATCCGCTTATTTCTGCGGCTATGCGAAGCTGCCGTCCGCTCTGCCTACTACCGTTACAAACAGCGGTCTCACCCTTGGTCTGCTGCTTGAACTGGGGTCGGGGACAATTTTGGACGCCTCAGTTACACTGCTTTCGGAGCTGGCAATCAAAATGGTCAAAAGCTACGTGATTGGCAAAAACATTGTGGACGACTTTGAGTCGATTTCCCAGGAAGTGCTGTACCGGCATCAGGGCGTCGCCGCAAAGCCGATCATTAAGGCGCTGACCGATATCCGCAGAGCTTATATTGAATATATGGAAAAAAATTCTGTCTTTCTCCGCGGCTGAAAAGCGGCTTTAAATCCTGTTTTTCTTCGCTTTTCTCGTCGTTTTTTACAAATCCTGCTCTCCTTTTTAGGTATAAAAGGCGAACTTATACTATGTTCTTGACTCCGAATGTGAAGTTGTGATAGCATGAATATGCCAAAGGTCACAGTTTCATATTGTATGAGTTGTTTGACTGTCAGCGCCCCATCCCCGGGGCGGAATCGACTTTTGAAAGCCAACTACGGCATTTTGCCGTTAGTTGGCTTTTTTGTTTCCCGGGGCAAGGCGCGCGTACAGCGGCAGCGGGAGCCGGCGCCCGGCCGTGACCACACGGGAAAATTTTTGAGAAAGCAGGAGATAAAAACATGAGCAGACAACAGAGAAACAAACTCATCCTCGCGCTTGTACTGACCCTGCTCTGCGCGCTGATGGCCCTTGTGCCCTTCAACGGGCTTGAAGCCCAGGGAAAAGGCGTGCTGATCATATTCATGTGGGCCATTCTCATGTGGATAGTCAGGCCCATACCGGAATATCTGGTGGGTGTCCTTGCCGCGGCGGTCATGGCGATTTTTTTCGGCATGAAAGCAAATGTTGTGGCCGGCTTCTCCACCTCGGGCTGGTGGCTGTGCCTGTGGGCCGGCTTCATCGGCGCTGTGATCAAGTTTTCCGGTCTGGGTGAGCGCGTAGCCTACTGGATTCTTGTAAAGCTGACCCGCAGCGAACTGAGCGCCAATTACGCCACAAGTCTCGCCAACACGGTGCTGTCCCTGATGATCCCTTCCAATACGGCCCGCGGCGCCGTAATGAGCCCCATTTGCGACAACATCTGCGAGGGTATGGGTTACAAGCGTGGTGATCACAAGGGCGACGCCGCCATCATGCTCTCAAACCTCTACACCAATACTACAAACACCTGGCTTTTTTACACAGCCGTGGGCGCCAACGCCATCGGCATGGCCCTCGTTGAAGAAGTCACAGGACAGTCCATTTCCTGGACGGGCTGGCTCAAGGCCACCTGCATCCCCGCCGGAATCATCGTTCTTATCATCCCCCTGCTCACTCATTTTCTTTTCAGCGGCAAAAAAGGCGAAAAGCGGGATGTGAACATCGCCTTCGCAAAGAAAAAGCTCGAGGCCATGGGCCCGCTGAGCGTGAAGGAAAAAAAGGCGGCGCTGTACTTTGTGCTCACCCTTCTGGCTTTCTGCACCAACGGAATACACCATATCGCGCCCGACTACATTGTTTTTGTCACGATCTTCCTCATGCTCTGCCCCGGCATAGGCGTGTGCTCTTTCAAGGACGTAGGCCCGAATTTTGCCTGGCCCGCATTTATACAGCTCGGCTTTGCCATGTCTCTGGCCACCTGCGTCAACAAGACCGGCGGCTTCCAGTGGCTGGTTGACGCCATGTTCACCTCCAACCCCGTTTTCGCAGCGATGTCCCCCAGCGTCTTTATTACCATCTGGCTTTCCTTCGTGGTGGTCAGCCATATCATCTTTGCGGGCATGAACGCCATGGAGGCGGTCATGGTTCCCGTAAGCATGACCATGGCGGCAGCCCTGGGCTTCGATGGATACACCATGGGTCTGCTCACCGTCATGGCTATTGCCCCAAGCGCCAACTTCCTGCCCTTCAACAGCGCGCCCAACCTGATCTATGCCTCCACCGACCGGTTCTCTACAGCCCAGCAGCTGAAAGGCGCCATTCCCATAGCAATTCTGGTAATACTGGGCATGGTGTTCCTTGTAAATGTCTGGCTGCCCGTCATTGGCATCCTCTGACCGGGGCCAGATCCTGCGCGGCGCAAGCCGCGCAGGAAACAAAAGGACTTTCTTTAAAAACCCTGGGGGTGAAAACAGATAAAACAAAAGAAAATATGCCTGCTTCTCGGCCCGGCGCTGTTCCTGCTCTCCTTTCTGCCGGTCCCGGGGCTCGATCTTCGGGTACGCATCGCTTTCGGCACGGTGCTCTGGATGGGCGTATGGTGGGTGACGATGCCCATAGCCCCTGCTGTGACAGCTTTTCTGCCGGTGGTCGTCAACGGGCTGTTCAACATTACCGACATGTCGCAGATCATAAGCTGTTACTCCGCGGAGCTGATTTTTCTGCTGGCAGGGGCCGATATCATCACGATGGCCTGGGAAGCCACCGGCGTTGACAAACGCATTGCCGCCCACGGGCTGGCCCTTGTGGGGACCTCGGTCAGGCAGCAGGTTCTGATCTGGTTCCTAATGGCCACGCTGCTCTCCTCGGTGCTTCCGAACACCGTGGTGGCGGCGGTTCTGTGCTCCATTGCGGCGTCAATGCTCCGCTTTGTGGGCGAGGGCGATGTGAAAAACAGCCGCGCCGCGTCACTGGTACTCATGGCAATCGTCTGGGGCGCGAACAACGGCGGGATGCTCACGCCGCTGGGCGGAGCCATGAACCTTGTATCCGTATCCTACATTGAGAATTACACAGGCAGAGAATTTATTTATACCGACTGGGTGGTGCAGCTTCTCCCCTTCGGCCTGCTCATCACCGCACTTACCGCGGCCTTCCTGCTGTCTATAAAATGCGGCAGGAAAAACCTGGACGGCTCAAAAGGCTATTTTAAAGAGCTCTGCGAGAGTCTGCCGAAAATGAGCGCGGCCGGTTTTATATCTATCGGTGTGTTTGCCGGGGCCACAATTCTGGCTTTTACCCGGCAGCTCTATCAGGACCTGCTCCCTGCGCTCAGGCCGGGCTATGTTTTCCTGGCAGGCGGCATGTGCATGTTCTTTGTCAGGGACGGGGCCGGCAAGCCGGTCGTAACCTGGGAAATGGCTGAGAAAAAGCTTATGTGGGGCCTGTTCTTTCTGTTCGCCGGCGGCACCGCGCTGGGCGCCCTTGTAAACGGAAGCGGAGCCTCCGAACTGTTCGCGGAGCTTATCTCCAAAGTACATCTGGAGAGCAGGTTCCTGCTCATTTTCATCATTGTCACACTCAACGTGATTCTCTCGGATATTATAAACAACACAGCCTGCGCCGCTGTGACCATTCCCATCGTCATCAGCGTCGCCCAGGGGCTCCGGCTGCCGGTAATACCCTATTTGTGGATCGCCACGGTATCCTACAATATGTCCTATATGCTCCCCACATCCATCCGGGCCATACCCATCGGCTACGGTCTGGAGCCAAAATTCATGTTCAAAAACGGGCTGCTCCTAACCGCGGTAAATATTCTTGCCACGAGTGTGCTCGGCTGGCTCTGCATCAGCTTCTGGCCAGGCTTCGGCATTCTCTCCCAGTGAGCAGGCCCGGCGTACAAAGCAAAAAAGCTGTGCGTATATTGGCCCCGCGGTTTTCCCGCCCGGGCAGAATATATATGCAACCGGCAAAACACCTTCTTCCCCCGCTTCCGTCCGGCGGCAAGAAGCTGCTTTGCCGGTTTTTCACGAATACCCCGTCTGGAAAAAATAAACTGAACAGAGGTTATCGCTTATGAGAATCAAGAAATTGAGCGACAGCGGCGTAAAGCTCATGCAGGGCAACGAGGCCTGCGCCGCTGGCGCGCTTGCGGCGGACTGCCGCTTTATGGCAGGCTATCCCATCACGCCCGCCACAGAGATCCCCGAATACCTTTCCAGCCGCATGTTCGCCGCCGGCGGCGTCTTTATGCAGATGGAGGATGAGCTTGCCTCCATAAACGCGGTTATCGGCGCCAGTTGGGGCGGTGCCCGCGCCATGACAGCCACCTCCGGCCCGGGCTTCACGCTCATGCAGGAGGCCCTGGGCTACGCGGCGGTGACAGAGACGCCCCTTGTGGTCATCAATGTAATGCGCGGCGGCCCCGCCACAGGCCAGCCGACCTGCACCTCCCAGGACGCCGTTATGCAGGCCCGCTACGGCGGCCACGGTGACTATGAGATCATCGCCCTGGCGCCCTCCTCGGTTCAGGAAGCCTTTGACTTCACCGTGCGCGCGTTCAATCTGGCTGATAAATACAGGGTCCCGGTTTTTGTTCTCTCCGATGAAACCGTGGGCCACACACGGGAAAAGCTTCTTATTCCCGAGAGCGTTGAAATATTTGACGATGAATATCAGGGCGTTTGCCGGGAATATTTCAAACCCGATGAAACCGGCGTGCCTCCCCGCATCCGTTTCTTCCAGGGACATGATGTGCTGGTGGACGGGCAGCTTCACGACCAGCGCGGTATCCGCGCCGGCACCGACCCCGCAGTCTGCGCTCAGGCCATCCGCCGTTACTGCGGAAAAATACTGGATCATATTGACGACATCAGCTCCGTTGAGAAATTTTTCCCGGAGGACGCTGAAACGCTTGTGATCGCCTACGGCTCCGTTAGCCGAAGCGCCCTCTCCGCCGTGCGCAGAGCAAGGGACGAGGGAATGAAGGTCGGTATGCTCAAGCTCAACACCGTCTGGCCCGTGCCGGAGAAGGAGATCCGCGCTGCCTGTGCCGGGGCGAAACGGGTAATCGTGCCGGAAATGAACGTGGGCGAGTATCTGCGTGAGATACAGCGAATCGCGGGCTGTGACAAGGTTCAGGGCTTCAGCTCCATTGGAGGCGTGTTTCCTGCGCCAAAAGCAATTTATGAAAAAATCGCGGAGGTAACGTGAAATGAACAGTACTGCTGAGAAATATATCCGCAAGGAAGCGCTTCCCTTCATTTTCTGCCCCGGCTGCGGCCACGGTATCGTGGTCAACAGCTTTCTCCGCGTCATAGACAAGCTGGGAATAGGGAAAAACCAGATGGGCCTTGTCAGCGGCATAGGCTGCTCCTCCTGGAGCCCGGTTTATCTCCAGTTTGACTGCCTGCACACGCTCCACGGCCGTGCTCTGGCTCAGGCCGAGGGTCTCAAGGCCGTCAATCCCGACAAAACCGTGGTCGTCTTTACCGGTGACGGAGATTGCGCCGGTATCGGCGGCAACCATCTCATCCACGCCGCCAAGAGAAATGTGGACATAACCGTAATCATGATGAGCAATTACATATACGGCATGACCGGCGGGCAGCGGGCCCCCACTACGCCATACGGCGCAATAACCAAAACCTCCCCTCTTGGGAACGAGGAGCATCCCTTTGATCTGTTCCGGCTTGTGACCGGCGCTGGCGCCACCTATTATGCCCGGGCCAGCGCCACACACCCCATACAACTGGACAAAGCCATTGAGGAGGGCATGAAGCACAAGGGCTTCTCCTTTATTGAGGTTCTGTCCCCCTGCCCCACCACGGCCGGACGGAACATTTTCTCCTTTAAAACCCCCTCTGAGATGTATGACTGGTACGAAAGCCAGGTAGCAGTCCTCAAGCCCGGCCAGACGGAAGCCCCGGACGGTAAAATCGGTCTCGGGATTTTGTACATGAACAATGAGCGGGCGGAACTCTGCAGCGTGCAGGCGGAAAAAAAGGAGGTTGCAAGAAATGAAAATTGAAATTGACAGCCAGTGGTGTAAGGGCTGCGCCCTGTGCGTGCGCGCCTGCAAAAAGGGCGTGCTCACAATCGGAGGCGAACGCAGCCGCGGGGGCTACCTTATGCCCTTTGCCAAAAATCCAGGCGCCTGCATCGGCTGCAGAATGTGTGAACGCAGCTGCCCCGATGTGTGCATCTCGGTAAGCAGGGAATAAGGAGGACGAAAGCAATGCGTAAAGATTTCAGATTCGGCGGCGCCGGCGGGCAGGGCGTTATTTCCCTCGCTGTGCTGCTGGCCAACGCCTATGGCGTCCAGAACAATTATGAAGTGGCTCAGACCCAAAGCTATGGTCCCGCCGCCCGCGGCGGCGCCTGCAAGGCGGAGCTGGTTGTGTCCGACCGGCGCATCGACTATGTAAAGGCAGACGAGCTTGACTGCTTTGTGGCTTTCAACAAGCCCAGCTTTGACAAATTCAAAGGCGATATTCTCCCCGGCACAAGGCTCTTTGCAGACAGCACTTTTATAAGCAAAGAAGATGTCGCGGGCTGCGGCACAGAGAAAATATACATGTTCCCGGCTACCCGCTATGCCGAGGAAAACTTTCGGGCAGTCTGCACAAACATAGTAATGATGGGCTTTTTTGTGGCCAAGAATCCGGATATCAGCCTGGAAGACGCAGAGAAAGCCCTGCGGGAAGTGATGAGCCCCAAGGTGCTGGAAATGAACCTTCAGGCGCTTAGGTTCGGCTATGAAAAGGGCGTCGAGGACTGAGCCGGCCGGGAAAGGTGGAATGAATGGAAAGAATTTCAGCCTCTCTGAAGGGGAAAATCATGTCCGCCGGGGAAGCGGCGCTGCTTATTAAAAGCGGCATGACCATGGGCGTCAGCGGCTTTACAAGCGTGGGTTATCCCAAGGCGGTCCCCCTGGCTCTGGCTGCCTCCGGCCATGCCCGAGAGCTCACCATATGCGTGGGCGCCGCGGTAGGCGACGAAATAGACGGAGCTATGGTACGGGCCGGGCTTATAAAAAGGCGTTACGCCCATCAGTCCCATAAGGACATGCGCGACGCAATAAACAATGGCAGCGTGGCTTACAGCGACGTGCACATTTCCCAGCTGCCCATGAATATGAACCAGCGCACCGGTCCCAAAATAGACGTAGCCCTGATAGAGTGCTCCGCCATCACAGAGCAGGGGCTTTACCCCGCCGCCTCCGGCGGCAGCGCTGACGCGGCGGTGTACAATGCCGACATGGTCATTGCCGAGCTGAACCTGAGTCTTCCGGAGGGCCTGGCGGGAATGCATGACTTTTTCCGGGTGGGCCTGCCTCCGCATGCTCGCATAATCCCCATCACGAAACCGGACGACCGGGCAGGCACCCCCTTCATTCCCTGCCCTCCGGAAAAAATTGCCGCCATCGTCCTGACGGACAAGCCCGACCCGCCTCAGAAATTCAAGCCCATTACTCCGGAGACAGAAAAAATAGGCGAAAATGTGGTAAAATTTCTCAGGCAGGAAATTGCGGCGGGCCGCCTGCCCGAAAATCCCGGCCCCATTCAGTCCGGAGTGGGTTCGGTTGGAAACGCAGTGCTGGGCTGCCTTGCCAAAGGCGGCTTCCGCGGCCTGAGCATGTACACGGAGGTAATGCAGGACTCGGCGCTGACCCTGCTGGAACAGGGTGTATTTGACTTTATATCCGCCAGCTCCGTAGCGCTGGCCGAGGAGAACCGCCGCCGCTTTTACGGGAACATTGATTTCTTCCGGAATAAAATCATAATCAGGCCCCAGGAGATATCAAACCACCCCGAGGTGGTAAGGCGGCTCGGCGTCATAGCGCTGAACACGCCCATTGAAGTGGATATCTACGGAAATGTAAATTCCACCCATATCATGGGCACAAAGATGATGAACGGAATCGGCGGCAGCGGGGACTTTGCCCGCAACGCCCGTATCTGTATTTTTGCCACCGAGTCGGTGGCAAAGGGCGGGGAAATATCCTGCATCGTGCCCATGGTTTCCCATGTGGACCAGACCGAGCATGATGTGCAGGTGGTCATAACCGAGCAGGGAATTGCCGACCTGCGCTGGAAGTCCCCCCGGGAGCGGGCGGAGCTGCTTATTGAAAACTGCGCGCATCCTGATTACAGACCCATGCTGCGCAAGTACTATGAGCATGCGCTCCGGACTGCCGCCGGCAAGCACAGTCCCCATGACCTGGAGCAGGCGCTTTCCTGGCATACGCGCTTTCTGGAAACCGGCTCAATGAAAGAAAAATAACAGTATAAACGGAGGAGAAAAATGAGCGACAACGTTGTCCTGTACTGCGAAAAGCTGCCCACAGAGGGGATGGAAACGCTCATAGCCGAGCTTTGCCCGCCCCAGCTTGACCTGCGCTTCCTCTATCCTGTGAAAAACGGAAAAAAAGGTGATTTTGAGGACGCAGACTACATTCTCGCATCCATACACAAGATCGGCAGGGACGAGATGGACCGAGCCAAAAAGCTCAAACTCATCCATGTCCCGGCCACCGGCTACAATCACATAGATCTGAACTGCGCAAAGGAACGAGCCGTCCCTGTCTGCAACAGCGCCGGTGAAAATGCCAGCACCACGGCGGAGTTTACAATCGCGCTGATGCTGGCCTGTATGCGGCGGCTGAGCATGATTGACCACCGCTGCAAGCAGGGTGAATGGCACAGCTGGACCTGGCGCCACGACCAGTACGAACTGCGCGGAAAGACCATTGGCGTAGTCGGCGGCGGCGCGATCGGGCGCATGGTCCTCAAGCGTCTCCAGGGCTGGGACTGCAAGGAATTTCTCTATTTTGACCCCTATCCCATGCCGCCCGAGCTGGAAAAGGAGCTGAACTGCCGGCGCGTTGACCTGGACACCCTGCTGCGCCTGTCCGACGTAGTCTCGCTCCACTGCCCGTTGACCGAGCAGACGCGGGGCATGATCGGCGCCGAGCAGCTCAAGATAATGAAAAAGAACGCCATCATCGTAAATGAGGCCCGGGGCGCCGTTATCGACGACAAGGCCCTTGTGGAAGCCCTGGAGCGCGGCCAGATCTGGAGCGCTGCCATCGACACCTGGGAGAAGGAGCCCCTTGACCCCAAGGATCCCCTGGTCAAAATGGAGAAGGTCATTACCACATCCCATCTGGGCGCAGCCACCAGAGAGACGGTTATCCGCTGCTTTGATGTGGGATATCAGAATATCCTGCGCCAGAGAGCCGGTGACGCCCTTGTAAACAGGATCGTCTGACATTTATTTCCTCCTTTGCCGGGGCGCCCGTCTTTTGCGGGCTCCGGCGCGAGTGCAGTATTTTTGCAAGTTTTTGTTGACAGGCGGCAGTTTCTTAGTTTATAATAAGCACTCGGCAGCTTGGCTGCCGGGTGCTTATTTTATCAACTACTTCGTCCCGGCCCCGGGGCGATGTTGAGTATCAAACCTGAAAGGAGTGCACGACAATGCTTCGTACCTACCAGCCCAAGAAACTCCAGCGCAAGAAAGAGCACGGCTTCCGCAAAAGAATGAAGACCGCCAACGGCCGTAAGGTCCTTGCCCGCCGCAGAGCGAAGGGCAGAGCAAAGCTCAGCTACTGAGCGCCCCGTGAGCAGGTCAAACACGAATATTTTTAGGGCGGAGTAATCCGCCCTTTAGGTGTTTGCGGAGATTTTGCCAAGAAGGAGTATTTTTGCTTGAATATCAGAAGCACATTAAAAAAGAACAGCGAATTCAGGCGGCTTTACTCCAAAGGGAAGAGCGCGGTGACGCCCTATATGGTCCTCTACTGCCGCCGCAACCGAGGCGGCGAAAACCGGCTGGGCTACACCGTGTCCGTGAAACTGGGCCATGCCGTCACACGAAACCGCGTGCGCCGCAGACTCCGGGAGATTTACCGCCTGAACGCCCCCGCGCTCAGCTCCGGCTGGGACATCGTCATTGTGGCCCGCCAGCGCTGCGTGGGCGCCCAGTATGAAAAGATGAACGCCGCCTTCCTCAGCGCCTGCGCGGAGCTGGGGCTTTTAAAGGAGGCCGTGCGGGAATGAAAAAATTCATCCTTGCCGCCATCCGCTTTTACCAGAGGCATATTTCCCCCGCCCGTCCTCCCTGCTGCCGCTTTATCCCCACCTGCTCTCAATACGCGCTGGAGGCCGTTGAAAAACACGGCGCCCTTCGGGGCGGCTGGCTTGCTCTCAGGCGTATCTGCTGCTGCCATCCCTTTTACAGGGGCAAGCGGCAGCTTTATGACCCCGTCCCCTAAGCCTTACAACTAAAGATTTTTGAGGAGTTATCTATGTGGGCAACAATCACTAAACCCTTTGCCTGGCTCATGGTCAAGCTCTATGAGCTGACCGGCAGCTATGGTATGGCCGTTATTCTCTTCGCTCTGGCGGTCAACCTTATTCTCACCCCCTTTATGGCCAAGAGCAAGAAGAGCATGATGCGCTCCACCCGGCTCCAGCCCAAAATCAAGGAGCTGCAGCGCCGCCACGAGGGCAACCCCCAGAAGCTCAACACCGAGATGCAGAAGCTCTACCGGGAAGAGGGCGTCAATCCCATGTCCGGCTGCCTCTGGTCCCTCATTCCCTTCCCCATCCTCATCGCCCTGTACAGCGTCATCCGCCAGCCCCTGAGCCGCATGATGTTTGTGGCCCAGGATTTTGTCACCACCCTGCAGGACTATTTTGTGGGCAAGGGTCTCTATGTAATTCCCGAGAAGGCCAACGCATATTTTGAAATTGAGCTTGCAGAGCTGGCCCATTCCAACTGGGCCTCCGTCCAGGCCGACCTTGCCGGAAAGCTCGACCCCAATCTGCTGGACATCGACTTCAGCTTCCTCGGCCTGAACCTGGGCGACCAGCCCCGGTGGAATTTCTTCCTGCACACCGACTGGAGCGATGCGGCCGTGTGGCTGCCCGCTCTGGGCCTGTTCCTCATCCCCTTTGTCTCCGCCTTCCTTTCCTGGGCCTCCATGAAGATAAGCAACGCCGGAAATCCCCAGGATCCCCAGACCGCCGCTTCCATGAAGAGCATGTCCCTGATGATGCCCCTTATGTCCGTCTGGATCTGCTTTGTCATGCCCGCCGCCATGGGCATCTACTGGATTGCCAACAGCGTTTTCGGTATGGCCCGCGACTTTATTCTCACCAGGGTCTATAAAAAGCAGCTTGACAAGGAGGACGCTGTCCGCCAGTCCCAGCGCAGCGCCAGGGAGAAGGAGCTTGAGGAAAAGCGCCTTGAAACCGAGCGCCTTCGTGCCGAGGGCAAGACCGAAAAGAACCTGAACACCAGCGAAAAGAAAATTCAGGCCGGAGAAAAGCAGAAGCAGGAGGAGCGCCGCGCCGCCCTTGAAAAAGCCGACAGGGCCGCCCGCCGCGAGCGGCTGGGCATTAAGGAGGCCGAAAAGCCCGCCTCTCAGGTCGGCAACCGCCGCTACGCCAGAGGCCGCGCCTATGTTCCCGACCGTTATTCCAACCCGGAGGCCGCAGAAGAGGCCACCCTGGCCGCAGCCGCCGAGTCCGAATTTGCCGCCTCCATCGACGAGACCATGGAGGACGACGTGCTTCTGGCCGCTCAGACTCCCGCTGAGGACAGCGCCGCTCCGGAGGAAATTCCGGCGCAGGACAATGCAAGCGATGCCGCGGACGCGGAGCGCGCCCACGGCGACGACGAAGAATAACAGGAGAACTTTACACTATGATCAAAACTTTGGAAAAGACCGGCCGCACCGAAGAGGACGCCATTTCCGCCGCTCTGGCGGAGCTGGGCCTGGAGCGCGACGACGTGTCTGTTGAAATCGTGGAGCGCGCCAAATCCGGTTTTCTGGGTATCGGCGCATCTCCCGCGGTTATCCGCATAAGCTATGAAGCCCCCGATGAGGCCCCTAAAGCCGCCCCCGCCTCTGCGGATGCTCCTGCGGCGTCTCCCGCTGCCGCCGGGGATTATCCCGAGATACGCACCTTCCTGGGCGGCCTGCTGGAGCGCATGGGCGTGAAGGCGGAGATGGAGATCAGCCCCCGGGAAAACGGCGGCGTAAACGTAAACCTCTCCGGCACCGGCATGGGCGCCATCATTGGCCGCCGCGGCGAGACGCTGGACGCCATCCAGCATTTGACCAACTACGTTGTGAACCGCGGCAGCGAAAAGCATACCCACATCAGCGTTGACGCGGAATGCTACCGCAGCAAGAGGGAGGAATCCCTCACCCGCCTGGCTGAGAAGATGGCGGAAAAGGCCATTAAGTACAAGCGCAGCATGGCTCTTGAGCCCATGAATTCCTATGAGCGTCATGTTATCCACACCGCACTTCAGAATTACGAGGGCGTTACCACCAGCTCCACCGGCGTGGAACCCAATCGCCGCGTTGTCGTCTCCTATGTCAAGTCCGAGCAGAACGGCAGCAAGCCCCAGAGCCGGGAGTGGGCATAAGCCCGCGCATTTTTAAGGCGGTTCTCCGCCGCAAATCCAAATAACTTTATGTGCAAAGCACATCGGAGGGATTATTATGATTTTTGAAAATGTAAAAGAAGCCCTGGCAAAGCAGTTTGAGCTTGACCCTGAGACCATTACCATGGACACCAACCTCATTGATGATCTGGGTGCCGACTCTCTGGACGTTGTGGAGCTCATCATGTCCCTGGAGGACGTTTTCGGCATTTCCATTTCCGACGAGGACGCCGCCGAGCTCTACACCGTGCGCCGCATTGTGGATTATCTGGAAAGGCTTCAGTAATCGAAATTTTATATTTCTTCCCCCCGGGTTTCCGGGGGGATTTTTTCCGGTCGCCTCCCTGCCCAAAGGCGTCATTCCGTGCGCGGCGGCAGCTTTGGCCCTCATGGCGCGTCTTTTCCCGGCTCCGGCTCTTCGGCGGCAAAAAAGCTTTTTGAAAAAAAGGTTGACAAAGGAAAAACGCTGCACTATAATTGCCACAGGCTTTGAGGAAAGGAGAACCACGATGCGCTCTGTAGCTTTTGTCAACAACATGATGATGGCTATGATGTACATGTTCCGCATGTGCATGATGATGCGCGCGCAAAAATGTGGTTCGCCTTGTTTCACAGCCGTCTGAATTCAGTCTATTTCTGGATAAACAGGACCGGGAAGCATGCGGGCTTCCCGGTCCTTTATTTATGCCCTGACGAGGGCGGAAAGCATAGGAGTTGGTAGCGGACATGATAGAGATCAAACACCTTGGCAAAACATACAGCGCCCCCGGCGGTGACATTGTGGCTCTGGAGGACATCAACCTCAAAATTGAGGACGGAGAAATTTTCGGCATCATCGGCCTCTCCGGTGCCGGCAAGAGCACGCTGGTGCGCTGTATCAACCTGCTGGAACGGCCCACTGAGGGCCAGGTCCTGCTGGATGGCAAGAACCTGACAGCGCTGTCCAAAAAAGAGCTTCTGGCCCTGCGCCAGTCCATCGGCATGATATTTCAGGGCTTCAATCTTCTGGAGCAGCGCAGCGTCCTTAAAAACGTGTGCTTTCCTCTGGAGATCGCCGGGGTGGACAAAAAGCAGGCCCGCGCCCGGGCCATGGAGCTTCTCCAGCTCGTGGGTCTTGCGGACAGGGCAGCGTCCTACCCTTCCCAGCTCTCCGGCGGCCAGAAACAGCGCGTGGCCATTGCCAGAGCCCTCGCCACAAGGCCCAAATATCTTCTTTGTGACGAAGCCACCAGCGCCCTGGATCCCAATACCACCCGCTCCATTTTGGAGCTGCTGAGGGAGATAAACAAAACGATGGGCGTCACCATCGTAGTCATCACCCATGAGATGAAGGTTATCGACCAGATATGTGACCGGGTGGCCGTTATCGACCACAGCCGCATCGCCGAGGAGGGCAGGGTAAGCCAGGTATTCACGAACCCGAAATCCCAGATAGCCCGGGACCTCATCATCCCCAAGGACAGAGCAGTGCTGGACACCAAGGGCGGCCGCAGGCTCCGGCTCACCTTCAACGGCGAATATTCAAACGCCCCCGTCATTTCCGATATGGTTCTGGAATGCCAGGCCCCTGTAAATATTCTCTTTGCAGACACGAAAGAGTTTGAGGGCGTTATCTACGGGCATATGATCATCGAGCTGCCCAATGACCCCCGGCAGGCTGAAAAAATCATCGTCTGGCTGAAAAACAGCCAGGTGACGTGGAAAGAGGAGGAGGAATAAGCCATGCTTTCGGAAATGTTTTACAAGCTCTGGGATAACGGCCTTATCCAGCTTGGCGTCTGGGAGACGATTTATATGACCCTCATCGCCTCCGCCATTGCCTACGCCATCGGCCTTCCTCTCGGCGTCGTGCTCACCGTTACCGACGACAGCGGCATCCATCCCGTCCGCTGGCTTAACAGGGCCCTGGGCCTTGTAGTGAACTTCTTCAGAAGTATTCCCTTTCTCATCCTCATGGTGGCCATGCTGCCGGTGGCAAAGCTCATTGTGGGCAAAAGCCTGGGCAACAGCGCCATGATCGTCATGCTGGTCATTGCCGCCGCCCCCTATGTGGCACGGATGGTTGAGTCCTCGGTCAAAGAGGTCGGCGCCGGTGTGATCGAAGCCGCTCAGTCCATGGGCGCGGGCAATTTTCAGATTATCTGGAAAGTCCTTCTGCCCGAGGCAAAGCCCTCCCTTATTCTGGGCGCGGTCATCTCCATGGTGACCATTCTGGGCTACTCCGCCATGGCAAGCACCATCGGCGGAACGGGTCTGGGGCAGATCGCCATCATTTACGGCCATCAGCGCAGTAATGACGACATCACCTGGATCTGCGTATTTCTGACTGTAATTATCGTTCAGATAATTCAGGAGGTGGGCACCCACATCGCCCGCTGCACAGATAAAAGAGCAAAAAAAATGATGGAGGAAAGAAAAATGAAAAAGAAAATCACCCTTATTCTCACCCTGGCCCTGGTCGTTCTGTGCTTTGCCGCCTGCGGCAAGTCCGAAGCCCCCGCGGCCACCGATGCTCCCGCTGAAGCCTCCGCCGCCGCCACCGAAGCCCCTGCCGAGCTTGAAAAAATAATTGTCGGCGCAAGCTCCACCCCCCACGCTGAGATCCTCGAGCAGGTGAAGGAAGCGCTCGCCGCCGAGGGATATGCGCTTGATATCGTTGTATACGACGATTATGTGCTGCCCAACCAGGCCCTTGCCGACGGCACGCTGGACGCCAACTACTTCCAGCACAGCCCCTATCTTGACAGCTACAACGCCGCCAACGGCACTGAGCTTGTCTCCGCCGCCCTGATCCACTATGAGCCTTTCGGCATCTACGGCAAGGGGATTGAGGACCTGAGCGCGCTGGCCGAAGGCGCCACCATCCTTGTCCCCGCCGACGACAGCAACGAGACCCGCGCCCTGTTCCTGCTCCAGCAGGAGGGCCTGATCACCCTGCCCGAGGATGCAAGCGCCGAAGTTGGCGTGACCACCCTTGACATCGTTGATAACGGCGGCTATGACATTCAGGCCGTTCAGGCCGACACCGTCCCCGCCCAGCTTGAAAACAGCGACAAGGGCACCATCGCCGTCATCAACGGCAACTATGCGCTCCAGGCCGGCCTGAACGCCGCTGACGCGCTGGCCGTTGAAGATGCCTCCGGCGACGCCGCCCAGACCTACGCCAACATCATTGCCTGCCGCAAGGGCGAGGCCGACAGCGAAAAGATCCAGGCCCTCGTAAAAGCCCTCCAGACCGACGCCGTCAGGGACTACATCGCCGCCTCTTACAACGGCGCCGTTGTTGCCATCTTCTGATCCCCTCGATAATTCAAAACCACACGGCCTCAGCCGTGTGGTTTTCATTTTACAGCCTGCTTTTCCATTATAATAACTCCTGAATAAACCGCAAAGCGGTTTGTTCACCCGGCGTAAGCCGCAAAATTCCATAAAAACGGCACTTTTAACCGTTTTGCGGAGCT
>OLPA01000349.1_pt1 | contig 43212 bp, 40 predicted proteins | sample 1672811 | NCBI WGS metagenome assembly OLPA01 (sample SAMEA3136726, study PRJEB25190) | human gut metagenome | biome: human gut; feature: human-associated habitat; material: faeces | place: Austria | collected 2013
ATGATGGCCAGCTTCTGCTTCATGCCGTGGGAATAGGCGGCGATGGGCTGCGCCAGATCCGCCGTCAGTTCAAAGAGATCGGCGTACTTGCGAATGCGCTCCTGCCGGTCTTCGGCGCTCACGCCGAAAATATCGGCGACGAAATTCAGGTACTTGATGCCCGTCATGTACTCATACAGGTCGGGATTGTCGGGGATATAGGCCATGTCCCGCTTGCACGCAACGGGCTGGGCGCGGATGGACTTGCCGCAGACCATGATCTCGCCGGCGTCAAACTGCAGGATGCCCGCCACAGACTTGAGGGTGGTGGTCTTGCCGGCGCCGTTGTGTCCGATGAAGCCGTAGATCTCGCCGGCCTGAATGTGCAGGCTCAGATCGTCTATCGCTTTTTTCTCTCCGTAGGTCTTTGTTAAATGGTCGATTTTCAGCATTGTATTCTCCTCCGTTTTCCGATATTAAAACTCCATGACCTTGCCCACCTGCAGCTGGTGGAGCCGGTCGCCCAGCTCCTCCCGCAGCACGCGGTAGGCTCTCTCGCCGGTGCAGTGGCCGGTGCAGACATAGGCCACGCCCGTCTGGCGGAGCTTTTCCGCCAGTGCCCGCACCTCCGACGCCGGTTTATTATACAGATGGAAGCCGCCGATGAGGGCGTAGACCGTCTTATCCGGAAAGGCGGCTGCCACCTCGTTTATGATGTTGGCTGCGCCGCCGTGGGAGCAGCTGTTGAAGATCACAAGCCCCTTGGCGGTGTCCAGCACGAGGCTCTGCTCATGGGAAAAATCGTCCGGACGCCAGCGGCCGTTCTCCAGACGGTACATCCGCTCCCGCCGGCCGACGCGCTCCAGCTCCGGCGTGCTGTGGGGCACCAGATACGCCCCGGGCAAAATCTCCACAGGCTGCTCCGGCGCATAGACCACCCGCTCCCGAAAAGCCTGCAGAACGGTTTTCGGCACGCCGATGTAGCGGCGGAAAAGCCAGTATTTTGCGTAGCAGTCGGCGGCGCATGTCCGGCCGACATAGAATTTGGCCTTGTCATTGCAGCGGAAAAAGGTTTCCATGCCGTTGGCGTGGTCATAGTGGGCATGGGACAGCACCGCCGCGTCCACGCTTCCAAGGTCAAGACCCAGCTGCGCCGCGTTGGCGGCAAACAGGCTCGACGCTCCGGTGTCCAGCAGGATGCGCTTTTCGCCGTGCTCTATATAGATGCACAGCCCCCACTCCCCTGACAGGGCGCCGTTTTTTCGGTTGTCTACCACAACAGTTGCCTTCATGTCCACTCTCCCTTTTTCCAAAAGCCGCCGAAAATTCAATTGCAATATACATTATATAGTATTCCCTTCCCCTGTCAACACAAGGCGGGCAATCCCTGCTTTTTGAACACAACCTATTATCTTTTTGACACAAAAAATACGACGCAGCCATGAGCCGCGCCGCATCTTCGCTTATTCCTTTTCGTCCAGCTCCATGGTGGCGTAGGCGTTGAGGCACAGGTCGCCCCGCTTGCCCGACAGGTACTCATAGTAGCCCTGAGCGCCGATCATGGCGCCGTTGTCGCCGCACAGCCGCAGAGGCGGCACAAACAGCCGCAGCCCCGCCTTGTCGCAGGCGGCCTTCAGGTCGGCGCGGATGATGGAATTGGCCGCCACGCCGCCGGCAGCCACCACGGTCTTCCGCCCGCAGCGGCGGGCAGCCTCCATGGCACGGGGCACCAGCTCGTCGCTGACGGCGCGGGTGAAATCTCTGGCCAGAGCGGCTCTGTCCAGCGCCTCGCCCTTCTGCTGGGCGTTGTGCGCCAGATTCACCACGGCGGTCTTCAGCCCCGAAAAGCTCATGTCCAGCTCCGCCCCGTCCACATGGGCGCGGGGCAGGTCGTACACGCCGCCCTCCGACTGCTGCGCCAGCTCATCCATGGGCTTGCCGCCGGGATAGGGCAGCCCCAGCACGCGAGCCGCCTTGTCAAAGCATTCGCCGGCGGCATCATCCCGCGTGGCGCCGAGGATCTCCATGTCCGTGTAATCCTTTACGTCCACGATGAGGGTGTTGCCTCCGGAGATGGCCAGCGCCAGAAACGGCGGCTGAAGCTCCGGAAAAGCTATGTAATTGGCGGCGATGTGGCCGCGGATGTGGTGCACGGGGATCAGCGGGACACCCAGACTGTACGCCACGCTCTTGGCAAAGCTCACCGCCACCAGCACGGCGCCGATAAGCCCCGGGGCATAGGTCACGGCCACGGCGTCAATGTCTTTTTTCGCCAGTCCCGCGCTTGAGAGCGCCTGCTCCGTCAGGCCGAAAATGGCCTCCACATGCTTGCGGGAGGCGATCTCCGGCACCACGCCGCCATAGAGGGCGTGCATGTCCGCCTGGGAGAGAATGGCGTCGGAGAGCACGGTGCGGCCATCCTGCACCACCGCCACGGCGGTCTCGTCACAGGAGGATTCAAAAGCCAGTATGTTCATGCGTTCGCCTCCTCAAAATCCCGGGTCAGGATCAACGCGTCCTCCTTGGGAAGGTCATAGTAGTTGCGCCGCCGTCCCCGCTCCGTAAAGCCGAAGGACTGGTAGAGGGCGATGGCTGCGGCGTTGCTGGGCCGCACCTCCAGCGTCAGGAACGCCAGATGCTGGCCCGCCGCGAAGTCGCAGAACACCTTCAAAAGCTTGGCGGCAATGCCCTGACGGCGGTATTCCGGGAACACGGCCACATTGGTGATGTAGCCCTCGTCCGCCGCTACCAGCAGTCCGGCATAGCCCACCACCTTGCCGGTCACGGCGTCCAGCGCCGTCAGGAAGGCGGCGCACTGATTCTCCAGCTCCTCGGCCAGCATATTGCGGGACCACGGACGGGAGAAGCACACCCGCTCCAGCGCCGCGATCTCCTCCAGATGATCGGCGTTCATGGGCACGATCTTTACCTGTATCTTTTCCATCATTTGCTCCTTATCCTTTTGCATCCAGCCAGTTTTTGCCGCTGTGGGCCTCGGCGGTCAGGGGGACGGCCAGCGCCGCCACCTGCTCCATCTCCTGCCGCAGCAGCTTTTCCACCGTTTCCTGCTCTGTCTCCGGACACTCCACGATCAGCTCGTCGTGCACCTGCATGATGAGTCTAGCCTGCAAGCCCTCACGCCGCAGACGGTCATAGACCCGGAGCATGGCCAGCTTCATGATGTCCGCCGCCGTGCCCTGAATGGGCATGTTCAGCGCCACACGCTCACCGAAGGAGCGCTGGACGAAATTGGCCGATTTCAGCTCCGGCAGCGCCCGGCGGCGGTGGTACAGCGTCTCCACATAGCCCTGCGCCTTGGCCGTTTCCACGATGTCGGTCATGTACTGCTTCACGCCGGGATAGGTGGCGAAATAGCGCTCCATATAGTCCTTGGCCTCCGCCACCGTTACATGGATGTCCTGACTGAGAGAGAAGGCGGACATGCCGTACACGATGCCGAAGTTCACCGCCTTGGCGCGGGAGCGCATCTGGTGGGTGACCTCGGTCTCCGGCACATGGAACACCTTGGCGGCGGTAACAGTGTGGAAATCCGCGCCGGACAGGAACGCCTGCTGCATGGCCTCGTCTCCCGCCATGTGGGCCAGCAGCCGCAGCTCGATCTGGGAGTAGTCTGCGTCCACCAGTACATTGCCCTCCTCCGCCACGAACAGGCGGCGGATCTCGCTGCCCAGCTCGGTGCGGGTGGGGATGTTCTGCAGGTTCGGCTCCGTGGAGCTGAGACGGCCCGTGGCCGTCACCGTCATCTGGAAGCTGGTGCGTACCCGCCCGTCAGGGGACACCGCCCGCAGCAATCCGTCGGCATAGGTGGATTTCAGCTTGGCATACTGCCGGTATTCCAGCACCTTGTCCACGATGGGGGCTTCGTACCGCAGCTTTTCCAGCACCTCGGCGTTAGTGGACCAGCCGGTTTTCGTTTTCTTGCCGTGGGGCAGCTGCAATTTGTCAAAGAGAATGATCCCCAGCTGTCTGGGGGAATTGATGTTGAATTTCTCGCCCGCCATGTCGTAGATGGACTGCTCCAGTGCCACGATGCGTTCCTGCAGGTCGATGCCGAACTGAGCCAGCGCACTTTCGTTGATGCGGAAGCCCGCCAGCTCCATCTCCGCCAGCACCCGGCACAGGGGTAGCTCCATCTCGTGGAGCAGCGCCGTCATGCCCAGCTCCTCCAGCTTGGGCGGCAGCACCTCATACAGCGCCGCCACGGCGCTGGTATAGCTGCATAGAGCGGCTTCCTCCGTGGCGGTATCACTGAGTGGAGCAAAGGCGTCCTTGGCCAGATGGGCCGGGGCGGGCAGCTCCGCGCCGCAGTAGGCCACAAACAGCCGCTGAAGGTCATACCCTCCGGCGGTGGCGTCCAGCAGATAGCCCGCCAGCGCCGTGTCGAAGATAAAGCCCTCGGCGGGAAGGCCCCGCTCCAGCAGGGCGCGGGTCAGATCCTTCACATTGTGGGCTGCCTTGGGGATATCGGCGGAGAACAGGCCCCGCAGCAGAGCGTCCCAGTCGCCGTCGAACCGGTCAGTCCGCAGAATGACCGTCAGGCCGTGGTGTTCGTCGATCTCACACTCCACCGCCAGCGCCCGAAGATCGTCCAACCCGTACACCGCCACATGGGCCGCGCCGCGCCACTGGGCAAGGAGCCGCGCCGCGTCCTCATCGGTCTGGGGGACCTCGATCATAACGGTATAGTCCTCATCATGGGCAGCGGCGGCAGGCTCCGGCGTGGGAGCGGCGGGGGTCAGGCCGTATTTCCGGATGAGCTTGGTGAATTCCAGCTTTACGAACAGGTCGTAAAGCTCTGGCTTGTAGGGCTGGCGCAGGGCGTCCTCCGGGTCGAATTCCAGCGGCGCGTCGGTGACGATGGTGGCCAGCCAGTAGCTGCGGCGGGCGGATTCCTCGCCCTCGGCCAGCTTCCGCAGGGCGGCGGGCTTGGCCTCTACCGCCGGCATGGCGGCGTACAGTGCGTCGATGCTGCCGTAGCGCTGCACCAGCGCCGTGGCGGTCTTTTCGCCGATGCCCGGCACGCCGGGGATGTTGTCGCTGCTGTCGCCCATCAGGGCCTTCAGGTCGATCATATGGATGGGATCGAAGCCGTACTGCTCCCGGAACAGGGCGGGGGTCATATCGGTGGTGGAGGTCTGCCCCATGCGGGAGGTCACCAGCTTCACCCGCGTGCGGTCAGTGATGAGCTGCAGGCTGTCCCGGTCGCCGGTGACGATGACGCACTCCCAGCCCCGCTTTTCGCACCGGCGGGAGATGGTGCCCAGCAGGTCGTCGGCCTCGTAGCCTACCATCTCATAGCAGGGAATGGACATGGCGCACAGCACCTGCTTCATCACCGGCATCTGCTGGGCAAGCTCGTCGGGCATGCCCTTACGGGTGGCCTTATAGTTGGCGTCCGCTTCGTGGCGGAAGGTAGGCTCCCGCCGGTCAAAGGCCACGCACAGTGCCTCCGGCTGCTCCTCATCGATGAACCGCTGGAGCATGTTCAGAAAGCCGAAAATGGCGTTGGTATACAGCCCGTCCCGCGTGGTCAGGGGCTTCACGCCGTAAAAGGCGCGGTTGATGATGCTGTTGCCGTCAAGAACCATCAGTTTCATGGTCGATCTCCTTGTGGGGTCAATTTTCACATAATATTTTATTATAGTCCATTTCCCGGAAAAACACAACCTCCGTACTTGACAGTTTTCCCTTTTGTGATAGTATGAAGTGGATTTATATGTATTTAACACGAACGCTGCGACAGGAGGCCCCTATGATGAAGCTTTCTATCCGAAAAGTACTTGGAGTGACGCTTGCCGTGCTGCTGGTGGTGTGCATCTCCCTGCTGACGTTTTACTTCGTCAACTGCTATCAGTCGAAGAAGCTGGTAGAGGCGATCAGACAGAAAGATTTTCCGAAATAGAGTATATCGTGGAGAAATATCCCCATTGTGTCAATACATTTCCGTCAGTTAGCTCGCTTTGGTGGCTGGCCGTAATGGGCATACGGGTTCAATTTCCATTGGAGGTGGCCTGTAGGGAAGGAGATTCAGAGACTGTCAGATATCTGGTAGAGCAAGGCGCGGATGTAAATTGCAATGATGGTTTTACCCCATTGAGTGAAATGATTCTCGTAAAACCGGAAGGCTGGCATGATACATTTTACTATTTGATCGACCACGGAGCGGAGTTAAACTATGTAACGGAGTCCCGTACAACGGCTTTGGAGGATGCCGTGGAGTATGAGCATCGCGACGGTGTCGATATGGACGAAGTGTGCGATGTTGTCCGTTATTTATTGAGGCATTGCGTGATTGACAAGCAAAAAATAGCGGATGCATTCTGTAAATGCGTGGGACAGGACAGCCGCAGCATCCCAGTTGTGGAAATATTGATGAAAGAAGGGTATGTAAGCGTCGATGAGAGAGGTAAATGGGACATTACACCGTTAATGTATGCGGCAACTCATGGGGATGCGGAAACGGTTAAATACCTGCTGTCGTGCGGTGCAGACGTAGATGCCGTGGATGATGACGGTGAAACGGCGATAGACTGGGCCGAGAGAAACGGGCGAACCGACATTTTGTTATTGCTGAAAGGCGATAAAGAAACCATTCCCGATTGAACAGAGGTCAACTATGGACAAGCTTGCCAGACAAGTGAATATCCATCATGCCGTGATGCAGGGCAGCTATTTCGCCGGATTCTCTGCCATCTGGGGCTTCGGGCCGGTGCTGCTGCTGTACTGGGGCCTGAGCAACAGCGCGCTGGGCGTGGTCACGTCGCTGGCGCTGCTGCTGCCGCTGCTGATCCAGCCGGTGCTGGCGTCGTTGTCGGACGCCAATCCCCGGTGGACCAGCCGCCGTCTGGCGCTGGGTCTTTCACTGCTGACGCTGGCGGCGGCGCTGGCCATCATGCTGCTGCCGGAGCAGAAAACGGTGCTGCTGGTCAGCTATGCCGTCATCGGCGTGACGCTGGTGTGTACGTCGCCGTTTTTCAACAGCATGGTGATGGCCTATCACCTGCGGGGCGTCAATGTGAACTACGGTCTTGGCCGGGGCACCGGTTCCGCTACCTATGCCATCGTGGCGCTGGTGATGGGCTTTGTGCTGGAACGGCGCTCGCCCACGGTGATCCTGCCGGTGCTGCTGGCGGCGCTGGCGCTCCAGATCGTGTCCATCTGGAGCTTCCGCTATCCGCTGCCGGAGCTGCCCCGAACGGAGGAGGCCGCGCCGCCGCAGGTGCTGAGTCTGCCGAAGCTGCTGCGGAAATATCCGGCGTTCACGGTGCTGCTGGTGGGCTGCGCACTGCTGCAGGGCGGCCACAACGCCTGTAACACCTACATGATCCACATTGCCGACAAGGTGGGTGCGGGCGAGGGCTTGATGGGCGTCATTCTGGCGGTTTCGGCATTTACGGAGCTGCCCGCCATGGCGCTGTTTCCCCGGATGCACCGGCGCTTGAGCCTGCGGACGCTGTTCCGCATCTGCGCCGCCACCTTTGTGCTGAAGGACCTGCTGTTCTGGGTGGCCCGGTCGCCGGTGCTGCTGCATGTGGCGGCGGTGATACAGTTCTTTGAGTTCGGCATTTTCCTGCCGGCCTGCGTCTACTATGTGGCGGAGCGGCTGGACAGTGCCAATCAAGCCAAGGGTCAGGGCCTGATCCATGTGTGTTCCAACGGCCTTGGCCCGGCGGTGATGACCGCCATCGGCGGCCGGCTGATCGACAGCGCGGGCATCAATACCATGCTGATGGTTACCACAGCGGCGGGCTTTGCGGGTTTTCTGGTGGTGCTGGCCGCCACCTCGCGGTATCTGGATAAAGGAGATCAAGGAAAATGATCGGTTCATTTTTAATGGTAGGACAGCAGGTGCTGATCCTGTTTGCTCTGATGGCGGTGGGCTTCGTACTGGGCAAGGCGAAGCTGATGGATGACCGCGGCAGCCTTGCCATGACGAATCTGGTGATGTACGCGGTGTCGCCCGCCATGATGGTGGTGGCCTTCCAGCGGGAGAAGAACGCGGCGGATCTGCATAACTTTCTGGTGTGCCTGCTGCTGGCGGTGGCGGTCCATGCCGTCAGTATCCTGCTGGCAAAGATATGTCTGCGGGGGAAGGACGCCACCTGCGGCATCCTGCAATTCGGTACGGTGTTTTCCAACTGCGGCTTTATGGGCTATCCGCTGATGCTGGCGCTGCTGGGCAGCATCGGCGTGTTCTACGGCTCGGCCTATGTGGTGGTGTTCACGGTGCTCAGCTGGACGGCGGGCATCTATATGATTACCCACGACGCCGGTAATCTGCAGGTGAAGCATATCCTGCTGAATCCCGGCGTGCTCAGCGTGGTGGTGGCCATGGTGCTGTATCTGCTGGCGGTGCGTCTGCCGGAGATCGTCATGACGCCGCTGAACTATCTGGCCAACATGAATACGCCCCTGCCTACCATCGTGGTGGGCTATCAGCTGAGCCACGCCAATTTCAGCACCGCCTTCAGCGACCGTCGCTCGTGGCTGGCGCTGGCGCTGCGTCTGGCGGTGGTGCCGCTGGTGACCATCGGGCTTTGCTGGGTCTTCCGGGTGGACAGCGCCGTGGCGCTGGTGACGGTGATCGCAGCCAGTACACCGCCCGCCGCGCTTTTGAGCATGTTTGCCCAGAAATTCGGCGGCGATACGAAGCTGGCCTCCAGCGTGGTATCGGTGTTTACTGCCCTTTCCGTGCTGACCATCCCGCCGGTGGTGGGCTTGGCGCAGTATCTGATGGGATAAAAAATTCTACATAAAATAGAAATTTTTTATGACGGCAAAGCTGCTTGGAAATTCAATTATGTAAACAAAAACGGGTGTGCTGAAAATGCGCAAACCAGATTTGCGGGTTTTCCAGAAAGAGGGAAAACCCGCAAATACCGTTGAAAACACTTGCTGTGCATAAGTGTGGAAAAAGGTGTGGAAAGTGTGGATAACTCCTTGTAGAAATTATGCTGTTGTAAATTATGTAAACTTGCTGTAAAGGAGTAGAGCCTGTCGAAAAACGTTGAAAAAGTACAGCGAATGGGAGATATAAGGGAGAGTTGCCATATTTTGCACCGTTGGTGATTTTGCCGAAGCTGGAAGAAGCAAGAAGAAGAAATTTGAGATTTGCCGGAAAAAATGCAGGAACCGGGAAATGATTACATTATGTATTTCCCGACGAAAGAACCGCCCGAAGCCGCAAAATAGGAGTTGACGCGGCGCGGGAACTATGGTAAAATATATCTCGGCTTTTGAGAGCCGGACTGTGTTGTGATGCTTGTGTGGCTCAGCTGGCAGAGCAGCTCACTCGTAATGAGCAGGTCGCTGATGCTATATAAGGCGGCTATTGCATTCCGACCCACAGGTGTGGTAAACTAACAAACAGAGTACGGCGAGGAGCCGATTCTCATAGAGATGCTTGTGTGGCTCAGCTGGCAGAGCAGCTCACTCGTAATGAGCAGGTCGCCGGTTCGAATCCGGCCACAAGCTCCAGACTCCTCGCGGATGACGCGAGGAGTTTTTCTATGTGCAAGAGCAGCGACAAACGATATACACTTCCCATGAAGAACGCGGAGGCCTCCGTCCGCATGGAGGGCTGTCAGGTAACGCCCCAGATGCGGGAGCAGTGCCAGCGTGTGCTGCGTGGCGAGGTGACCACGGCGGAGCTGCTGCGGCGTTTTTCCAAACCAGCCGAGAGGTGACGATGATATGGCGTACAGCATCGATCCCATTCAGGACAACTGCTACCCCGGCACAACGGTGCTGGTGAACAAACTGCATATCCATGACGAGGCCGCGCTGCAAGAAGCGGAGGCTCTCGCCACCTATGTCAACGCCTCCAGGCTGGAACAATGCCCGCTGGAAGGCGTTTTTGACTTCGCCCACTACAAGGCAATCCATCAGTTTCTTTTCTCTGACCTGTACGATTGGGCGGGGCAGATCCGCACGGTGAACCTCAGCAAGAAGGGGACGGATTTCTGCCCTGCTGGGGAGATCGAACCGCAGGCCAAGCTGATTTTTGACCGGCTGAAGGAGCAGAATTACTTCAAGGGCTTGCCCCATGACGCATTCGTGGAGGAGATTACCGATTTTTACTGCATCACCAACTACCTGCATCCCTTCCGCGAGGGCAACGGGCGCACCCAGCGGGCGTTCCTGACGCAGCTTATCCGCAGCGCGGGACATGATCTCAACTGGTCGGAGGTGGATGGCGACCTGCTGATGATCGCCACCATTCAGGCAGCGCAGGGTGTGACAGACCTGCTGCGTCAGGTGCTTGGTGAGGCGATCAAGTGAGTATAGCAAAGAGTCGGCGCAGGGAATTCCCTGCGCCGACTCTTTTGCATGATGACGATATACAAGCTATCGGCATGGCGTTATGGCAGCCGTGGTTCAGCGTGCTGGCATGGCGATGCCCTCCCAATCGGACACATCGCACTGGCCGTTGCCCCACTCACCGACCGCGACGACAGTGCCGTCGGAACGCAGACCAACGGTGTGGTAAGACCCGGCAGTTATGGCAACGATGTCGGTCCAGTCAGAAACATTACATTGGCCGTCGTCAGAGTTGCCGACGGCGACGACGGTGCCGTCGGAACGCAGACCAACGATATGCCAAGTTCCGGCAGCTATGGCAACGATATCGGTCCAGTCAAAAATATCGTACTGGCTATAGCGACCACTCCGACCGACTGTGGCAACAGTGCCGTTGGAACGCAGACCAACGGTGTGGCCGCTCCCGGCAGTTATGTCGACGATGTCCCTCCAACCGGACACATCGCATTCGCCGGAGTCGTTTCTTCCGACGGCGACGACGGTACCGTCGGCACGCAGTCCAACGGTGTGGCCGCTCCCGGCAGCTATGGCAACGATGTCCGTCCAGTCAGAAACATCGCATTCTCCGGAGCTGTTATTCCCGACGGCGACGACGGTACCATCCGCACGCAACCCAACGGTGTGGTAAGACCCGGCAGCTATGGCGACGATATCCGTCCAGTCGGACACATCGCATCGGCTGTAATTACCTGCACCGACAGCGACGACGGTACCGTCAGTACGCAGTCCGATGGTATAGTCAAACCCGGCAGAGACGGCAGTGATGTCCTGCCAGTCGGACACATCGCATTGGCCGTAATCATCATAGCGGTTGCCAACGGCAACGACGGTACCGTCAGCACGCAGCCCGACGGTATGTTCACCTCCGGCGGAAATCACCTCCCGGACGGCAATACGGTCCCACAAGCTGCGGCTCTGCTCCGCCGCGTCGGAATAATCCCCCAGCTTTCCAAATTCGATAGCGGCCATTTCATAGTCTTCCGCTTCCAACAAGGAAACCGCGTTTTGGTAACTTTTCTTATGATTTATTCCGGGGATGATCACCGCTACAAGCAAAATCACAAACGCAATGCAGACGCTCGCGGTAGGTATTCCAATCGCCAATGCTTTTTTGCGCTTTTTTGCTGCTGTTTGGGCAGCGATCCGCTCCTCCTCCGCCTTGCGCTCATCCGCCAGACGAAGCGCTTCGATCTTCTGCTGGCAGAGAACGATCAGCTCGTCAGCATCCTTCCAGCCGGGAATCGTTTTAAAAATATGGATCGCTTCCTCGTAAGACGTCGCGCTTTCGCCGGTCATCTTCGCTTTGGCAGAAGCGTAGCTGGTGTCCTTACGGAGAAGCTCAGCTCTGTTAAGGCAGTTCTCGGCAAGGGCATCCGCATCCTTAAAACCGGAAATGCCCCTGAAGCTATCAGCAGCCGAACGGTAGGCATCCTCCGAATCCGCGCGGCTCATTGCATTTACGGCATCGTTGTATATGCCGGTCAGACGGGCGTTCTCGTTGCGGTCGTTAATGTGGGTGATATAGCCCTCCAGCGTAGCGCAAAGCGCTTTGTCGCCGAAACGGATGACTTTTCTGAAATTATCGCGGTCATCAAAAGGTTCATCACAATCGGCAAGCTGCGCTTGTTTTCTGACTCGCAGATCCGCCATCAACTTGCCCAAATACGCTTGTGCACACTCCGGGTCGAGGTCAAGCACCTTTTCGCAGTACTCGTCGGCATTGCTCCAATCGCCGTCCTCCAAGAAGATGAAGGCTCGTTTCAGCAGGGGCGCGGTGTTGGCGGCAGTCTCCTGTACCACCACCGTTTCGCGGACGGCGGGTCTGTCGCGTTCCGTCAGCTTCTTGATGCCACGGATCAAGTCCTGCATGAAGCCCAGCTTAGACATATCCTGCGCCTGCAAATGGGAAAACTCCTCCGGCAGATCGTAGGGATCCATATCGCGGTAGGCGGGGATCAGCACCTTTTTCGCGCCACCGCGGATCAGGGCCAGATAGCGGCTCCATTCGTTTTTCACCCACACGGCGTTGAAGTACTCCGGCTTCGTGCCCAGCACTACCATGACCTTGGCGCTGTTCAGTGCGGCGAATATGTACGGCTCGTAGGCGGTACCCAACTTGTCCTCCAACGTGATGCGGGAGAAGAACACCTTGAAGCCCTCCTGCGTCAGCTGGTGGTAGAGATCGGTAGCCAGCACGCTGTCCGGTGTCCGACGGCCATTGGCATCTGTCTCCTTGTAACATATGAACACGTCAAAAGGCTCTTCTCTCTGGGAAATCTCCAGAATGCCCTTCTGAATTTCGTTGATTGCTTTAGCCTCGGCCTCGTAGACCACCCGCTGGGTGGCGTCGGCGTACTGGATGGCGGCCTTGTAGTCTTCATCATCGAAAATGGAGGTGTACTGGGCGCGGTTCACCGTAGGCACGCGCTTGTGCGTGGCGGGATCCTCCACGTACTCAATACCATAGCGGCACAGCACCAGCGACCAGTACGCCTCAGCGTCGGTCTTGTCCTCGTTGAGAATCTGCTCATAGATGCCTGCCGCCTTGTCGAAGTCGTTGTTGCGCCGGAAGTGGTTGGCGCGGTCGTAGAGGTTGGCGCGCCGGTCGTCGTCCAGCTTAGGCAGCGTCTGTGTCGTGCCGCAGTATTCACATACGGCTACGGATTCACCGGGATTGATGTGCAGCTCCCCGCCGCACATTTTGCATTTAAAGATGGACATAGTTACGCTCCTATCTTTTCTCAGCTTGCCAAGCCGTCGGCTTATCTATCCTTTGCCAATTCATTGTTGACCTCGCTTAGCCGCGCCTGAAGCGCATCAAGCTTCCCATCAAACAACTCGTTTGCTTTTTTGATAATGTCCTCATCACTCATCTGCACGTTTTTTAACTGGGCCTTGAGGTTTTCCATGGATTTTTCCAATTCCCGTATACGTTTCATCTGAAAAATGCCAAGAGATTTGTATTCTTCTGTCATGGTATCCAGTTGAGACTGAAGCTTCGCCGCCTCCTGAGCGCTGTTACCTGCTGCGGTGGACTTCAGCTGATCAATCTGGTCTTTGATGTTGCTTTTCTCCTGTTCAAGTGCAGCCTGCTCCTCCGCATGTTCCGCCCAATAGTTCGCGTGACGGCGTGCTACATATTCACTGTATTCTCGCTTTGCGGTTTCCATTTTGGGGGCTAGTAATTCGCGCATTTCTACATAATACGGCTTCTTGTCATTAAACGCGCTAACCGCCGTGGCAATGATTACAGTATGCTTATCAGATAATTCCTTACAATCCTGAATCTCAGCTTCCATACGCTCTGCGGTCAAATACGGAATACGGCTTACTAACATCACCCACGCTTTCATTACTGGCGCAACCATTTCCGCCTGCTTTGCTGCCATTGTAATGGACATAGTCAATATCGCCGTGCTTGTCAAAGAAAATACAGTTTTTAAATGAGATATGATTTGTAGTTTCCCTTGCGTATAAATATTCTCCGCTAGCTCATACCGCTTTTCTTCCGGAGCTAATTCCAGTGCTTTTTGCGCCGCAGTAATCACCTGTCCTGTCTTCATATCGTTCAGCGAAGATTTCCAACCACAAGACAACGCTCTGTATGCCCATGCTTCGTAATTGTTGGGATCTATCTCCAGAATTTTATCGGAGTATTCTACAACACTGGCGGTATCTAGCGCGTCATGTGCATTTTTGCACATAGATAAGTAGTTTTCTACCTTCTGCCGTTTTTCATCTGTATGGTCGATCACAACAGTGCCCTGAATATCCACTGTACCTTCGATCATCAATTTGCGTGCCTCTTCCACGGAATACTTGCATCCGCAGCTCTGGCAAACAAATACACCGTCCTGCTTGATGAGATCAGTCCCTCCGCACATTTCACAAGTCAATTTTTTCATGTCAATTCCTCTCTTTCTATGTTTTTATAAGATCGATCGTTTCTGTTGCACTGTTTATTTATTCAGCTTGCACAGCCGGTTTCGCTCCGTCAGGGTGGCGGCGGCACGGCGGCAGAGGACAGCGGCACTGTCCAAATCACCATCGGTGAGACTGCGCTGCAATTCGTCCAAGCAGGCAGACAGGGACATCTCCACATCCGCCAGCGCCTCGCTGCTGACAGGATCGCTGAAGCGGAAGTCCTCCGCCAGCCTTTGCAGTGCGGCTCGCAGCTCCAGTGCGTCGCACTGGTTTACCAGCGCGTTGGCCTTGGACTGCATGGCGCGCATGGCAGAGATATCCTTTTTCAGCTGCACGTCCTGCCGCTCCACCTCGTCGCGCATCATATCGGCGGCAATGCAGCCCACCGCCGCGGCCGCCAGCGTGACGGCAAAGAGAATTACGCCCACCCATGTGGGCACCCATTTAGCCAGCGCCATGACCAGCAAGCCCAGCACCAGCTGCACCGCCAGATACACCACGCCGAGGCGGGCGATGGGGAAGCCGTAGAACTTGCTGCGGACACTTTCGCCGTTGCGGAAGGAAATTTTGAAAATGTAGAGCTGTGCGAGAAATGCGATGAGGGTAAACACAAAGCTTAGCCAGTAGGCCCCGTTTTTCACAAAGGGTACGGCCAGCACGATGACAAGCCATGCCGCCAGTACGATGCCGAGAATGACCAGCCCACGCACGCTATTCTTGTTTTTCATATCCATGCTCCTCCTTTATGTAAGCCGCCGGCTCATTCGCCCCGCTTTTTGCCGCAGTTGGGGCAGAAGTTGCTCTTGATGTTCGTCTGACCGCAATCACAGTCCCAGCCCGCGTCCGGCGCGGGCTTTTTCGCGCCGCAATCCGGGCAGAAATTGCTGGTGATGTTGGCCGCACCGCAGCCGGGACAAGTCCATCCGTTCTGCGGAACAGGCTTTTTCGCGCCGCAGTCGGGGCAGAAGTTGGAGGTGATGTTCGTCCGCCCACAGGCGCAGCTCCAACCACCCGCGGAGGCGGCTGCATCAGGAGCAGGTGGGGTGATCCCGCTGAAAACGGGGTTCAGGGCGTCCTTGGTCATGTTGACCACGCCGCCCATGGCGCCCAGTGCCACACCCAATCCGGCAATGTCGCCCAGACCGCTGCCGCCGCCGTTGGAGCCCATCTCGCCCAAGCCTGCAGCGTAGGCCTTCTGCACCTCGGATTGCAGCACGTCCTTCTGGGTGTAGCCCTTGGCACGCATGATCTCCGCCTCGGTAAGACCCGCCATACGCTGTGCCTGCGCCTCCGCCTGCGCCTTGATGACCGTCCGCTCCGCCTCCCGGCGTGCTACCTCTGTCTCGGTTGTCTGACGCTCCAGCTCCACCTTGCGCTGGGCGGCGGTAATGGCGGCCTTGCTCTCCTCCTGTGCGGTGCGGTAGGCCGCCTCGCTCTGTGCCTGCACGGTCTTGACCGCTGCCTCCGCCTGGTAGGTGCGGGTCTGGAGCATGACGGTGTGCAGTTCACGGATGCGCTTGAAGTTGGGGTCGTCCTCCGGCAGCACGATGTGGGTCACGTAGAACTGCGGGATAGTCAGGCCGTACTCCTCAAATCCCGGCAGGATCTTCTGCCGCAGGTCGGCGGAGATGTCGTCCACCCGCTCGTCGATCTCCAGCAGGTCGATCTGCTGGTTCTTGATGATGGCGGGCAGGTTGCTGCGTACCGCGTTGACGATCAGCGGGCGGAAGGCACTCTGCACGGACTTGGTAAAGCCCGCCTGATCGCCCCACGCAATGCCGCTCATGGTGCCCACCAGCTTCAGCAGCAGCTTGCGGGCGTCGGACACCTGCAAATTCAGCTCGCCGGAGGCTCCGATCTCCAGCGGCACGCTGGTCAGCGGATCGATGAACCGCACCTTGTCCGGCGTGCCCCACTTGATGGCCATCTGCACCGTCTTGTTGATGAAGTAGACCTCGCTGTGGAACGTACCCTCGGTATCGGTGGGCAGCTTATAGAGCTTTTCCAGCAGGGGCAGCTGCTGGGCCTCCAGCGTGTAGCGTCCCGGCCCGAACAGATCCAGTGCCTGTCCATCCCGGAAGAAGATGGCCTCCTGACTCTCATGGACGATGAGCTGAGAGCCGAAGTTGAAGTCCTCAATGGGGTGCTTCCACACCAGTGTTTCGTTGTCGCCCTCATACTTGATGATGCTGGCAAGGCCGTCCTTGCGGATGCTCTCCTGCATGATCTGCGCGGCCACGTCGTTGTCGTAGTCGCACACGGGGCAGACGAAGTGTGCCGCCGCCTTGGACGCACGCAGCCGCACGCCGCACTGGCCGCAGGAGAACTCCGCCATCTGGTTCTGCTCGTCCATGGTGTTGATGGGCTCGTGACAGACGGGACACCGAGCCTTGTCACCGGCAGTCTGGTCAAAGATCACCGTGTTGCCGCAGTGGGGGCATTGCCGCGACGCCATCTTATCCGTGCGGACGTTGATGGTATATCCGCAGGCGCAGTCGATCTTTTTCCGGGCAAAGAACCCGGTCTTACCCTCGGCAAACTTGCCGCAGTTGGGACATTCTATTACAAATTTAGCCATGATGTTTCTCCTTTTGTTTGCCATGCGCTCCAACGCACGATTATAAAGATTTGTTTTATTGTAAAGAATTCTTGCTATTTCTTGCCCCTTAACTACAAGCGTGGACAAATCAGCAGTATGTAAGGTCCGCTTCGTCAATGCGTAAATGAGTTGTTTTCTATCATTTCATCACACCGCGCAAGTCTCTGCGCAGAATCTTTGTAACGTTTGATTGCCGCAAACTCGCCGCGTGCCCACTTAATGTCCTCCATGCTTTTTGCACCATCCATTGCCTGACAAGCCTGATAGTAAACCGATTCTGTATCGAAATAGCTGCCAAAAAAGAGCTTTTGCCTATCTTTCGGCAGCATATAGAACAACTCAGAGTTTTTAAGCATGTATCGCAGCTCATCATCAGCCTTAATCGTCATGGCAATCGAATGCTCATCGACCAACAATGGTAATATTTTTTCGTCTTGCGCCAGAGTGGCAATAACCTGTCGGTTATTCAGCTTCTGAACGATTGGCGCAAGCTGCTCCTGTAAAGACATTAACTCATCATTCAAAGATTTTTCCGACGGCCCTGCACCATCAAAGCGCTTGGCAATTTTTCTCTCGTTATCAGATATAGAAGCCTGCAATACGTCAACTGTATCAGCTTTGCTAATGAATTTCTTCGCCTGAGATATTTTATCAGAGATACTCGAAGCGTGATCCGCAAGTTCTTTCATACGCGCCGCAAGCTCTTTCTTCTTGGAAAAGGCAAACACGCCTAAAGATGACAATTCCTTGTTCGTTTGCGCCAAATGCTGCTGTGTCTTTTCAAGCTGAGCTTCAAGAGAAGTAATTTGCTCAGATGTATTCTTTATCTCTCGCAGTTGACTCTGTGCCTTTTTAATATTTTCCTTCAGCTTCTCGAGAGGAACGCTTCGTTCTTCAATTTCTTTTGTTATTGCCAGGATTCTATCGTTGACAGTACAGTATTCCTTCCAGATAGCCATAGCGGCTTCCTTGCGCGAACGCCAATCTTCCTCGTACTTTGTTTTCAGCTCGGCGGAATCTTTATAATCGCCAAGGGTATCTAGAATTTTGATACCCTCAAAAAACTCCGGCTCATTGATCGCGTTCTCCAGTTTGGAGACAGCAGTTTTGTAGAGGTTATTGAGCCGCGCTTCCTCTGCCAACTTCTCTGCTCTCTGCCCACAGGCCTCTGCGTCTTTGTAGTCTGTAATTTCAGCGAACATTTTTGCCGCATCTCTGTAATCAGCTTCAAACTTTGCTGTACTCATGCGCTGCTGGGCTGCGGTATAAATTCCATTGAGCCGAGTCTCCTCGTTCCGCTGTTTGATATGAGCAGTGTAACCCTCCAGCGTGTTGCGGAGTGCCTCATCTCCAAACCTTATCGCTTTCTGATAGTTTTTGCTGCCGTCAAAGACATCTTCGCAGTTGGCAAGAGCCGACCTCTCACTTACCTTCAGTTCTGCCATCAGCTTTCCTAGATAGGCCTGCGCACACTCCGGCTCAATATCCAGTACCTTTTCGCAGTATTCGTCAGCACTATCCCAGTCCCCGTCCTCCAAGAACATTTCGGCGCGCTTCAGCAAGGATTCCACCGTGGCACTGGCTGCCGCTGTGCCTGTATCTGCGGGCGCAGGCGCTGCGACTGCACCTTTCCCCATGATCTTATCCACGCCGCGCAGAAGATCCTGCATCGCACCCACCTTGCCCATGTCCTGCGCCTGGAGCTTGGCGAACTCCTTAGGCATATCGTAGGCGTCGATGCCCTTGTAGCAGGGGATCAGGTGCTTGCTCTTGTCCTTGGTCATCAGCTGCAAAAAGCGGCTCCACTCGTTCTTCACCCACACGGCGTTGTAATATTCATAGTCCGTGCCGAAAGCCAGCATGATCTTGGCGGAGTGCAGCGCGGCAAAGATGTACGGCTCGTACTCCGTCCCCAGCTTATCCTCCAATGAAATGCGGCTGAAAAACACCCGGTAGCCCTTTTCCGTCAGCGCGTCGTACACATCCTGCGCGATGACGCTGTCCACGGTACGCTGGCCGTCCTCGGCAGTCTCCTTATAGCAGATAAAAATATCGTAGGGCGGCTCTTTGCCGGACACCTCCACGATGCCCCGGCGCAGCTCCTCGATGGCCTTGGCCTCGTCCCGGTAGACACGCCGCGCCACGGCGTCGGCGTTCTCCAGCGCCTGCTCAAAGTCGCTGTCTTCCATCACGCTGTCAAAGCTGGAGCGGTGGCAGGTGGGGATCTTCTTCCCCGTGGCGGGATCATCCACATACTCGATGCCGTAGCGGCACAGCACAAGCCCCCAATATGCCTCGGCCTCCGTGGGGAAGTCCGCCACGATGCTCTCGTACACACCGGCGGCCTTGTCGAACTCGCAGGCGAGGCGCAGCCGATTGGCGCGGGCGAACAGTGTCAGCTTTTTCTCATTGTCAGCGGCGGGTACCGTCTGCTGAGAACCACAGTATTCGCACACGGCGACGCTGCTGCCCTCGATCAGCTCCAGATCTCCCCCGCACATTTTGCATTTGATAACAGACATTTCTCTTTCTCCCCTCGTTTATTTCTGCGGACGGTCAGTTCCGTCCTGTCGTTCCGATACTTCCATGTGTTCCAATGCGAACTCGAAGCACTTGACCATGATCTCGTTGCGGGTGCAGCCCACATACTTGGCGATAGCGTCAATGTCGCGAATCATATCCTTGGGCAGACGCATGGAGATCACGGCGGATTCCTCCGTATACTTCTTCGGCCGGATGATCAATTTTGGCACAGCCATAGCAACACCTCCCGGGTGGTCGAAATTACGCACATTGATTATACTACGATTGTATTCTGCTGACAATATGCGCGGAGCATAGGGTGGCGAATAATGGGAAAATTCGGCGAATGATACATAAAAGCCGCTCTAATTTGTGCATATTTAACGCCATGCGTCCGGAGCCGAATTGACGATAAGAAAGAACGGCACGAAGGGGTAGCCTTCGTGCCGTTCGCAGTTTTGCATTTTATGACTTGTGTTTGTTCTTACATTTTGTCTCTGTTTACAAAATCTTCCCTAATAACCTTCAGAGCGTCTTTCTCGGAGAGCTTTCCTGCAAGGTACGCATCCCGTGCCTCCGCTGCATTTTCCAACCACTCATAATACTCCGCATAGCTCAGATCCCTTTTGGATGCCTTTTTGTTCGGGTCCAGCGCACGCTCATAGCGTTTGTACATTCGCTGCTTTGCACGGTCAAATTCCTCCACGACCTTTTTATTCTGCGCCTGCAGCTTATGCTTTAATGCGGGGCCCAAGTCCTTGCATGTTTTATCGTCCTTCAGTACTCTGTCGCAATACAAGGTTTTCTTGGTGGTCTTTGGAATGAAGTATCTGCCGCAGCATTCACACAATGCTACGCGCGGTTCGGCAGCGATAAAGTGGAGTACCAGAAACGTGTAGTAGTCAGCCGCTGAACGGAACAGATACTCAGGGGTATGCAGATTTGAAAAGCTGGAAATCTGTGTGAATTCTACCTCCTGCAAGTTCCGGTATTTCTTGTCCAGATCGACGGGGATATGGAAGCGCATATCCCGCAGGATGTTGTTCACAGAGAATTGTGTAAGCATTACCGCGGACAATTCTGAAATGATTTTCTCCACGGCAGTCACGGGATATGTGCCGCTCCCGTCAGCAGCGGGGATTCGGTCTTCCATGATGGTTCTCGTAAGCGTTCCATATAGGGGATCGTCTTCTTCAAACTCCTCAATCAAATCCTGCACCGTATCCTGTATAAACTCAAATACGCGCATATCGACGGTATCCTTCCCGTCGCCGTCCTGCGTGACCAGATATGCAGCGGACAGCCGGATGCGATCTACGATAAAGGCATAGAAATCAAAAATGAGTTCAGAGAACAGGATGACCTCGTCATTCAGCGTTATCGCCTCCAATTCTGTCTCGCCAGATATGGAAACCAACGTGCGTTTCAGACTTCCATCGTTGCCCGGCGTGACATATAGGCCGAGTTTTCTCTCCATTGGCGTACCTTCCCGTTTTGTCCACAAGTGATCTTTCTCCGCAGCGGAGGAAGATCACTTTTTCATGTATAACGTCCTGCATTCATTATACCATGAACACATTGGGTCGTACAGAAAAAAACTTTAGATTGGAGATGATATGCATGACGCATCAACAACTGCAAACCATCGACGCGGACACGCTGCTGTCCACTACATTGCCGCCTACACGGTTCATCATAGACCGGCTGCTGCCGCAGGGGTTACACATCCTTGCCGGAGCACCGAAGGTGGGAAAATCGTGGCTGGCTCTGTGGCTGTGTCTGCAAGTGGCGCAGGGAACAAGCGTGTGGGACTTCCCGACCCATAGAGGCACTGTGCTCTACCTCTGCCTGGAGGACAGCCTCACCCGTATCCAAAGCCGCCTGTTTCAGATCACCGACGACGCGCCGGAGGCAGTGCCAGCGCCACCGGTAGCGTGCCGATGAGGGTGGAGGGGAACAGGGCGAAGCTCAGCTTCATGGTGGCGAAGGTGGAGGCCAGCCATTTCACCACGAAGGTGCGGAAATCGTTGATGGCGGCGGCGTACTTCTCATAGCTGACGCCCGCCCGGCCAAAGGCCTTGATGACCTCGATGCCCTCGATGTACTCCACAATGGTGCTGTTCATGTAGTTGGCGGACTGATCGTACTTGTCGAAGTTCTTGCCGCTGATCTTGAAGGTCAGGCCCATGCAGATGAAGGACAGGGGGAACGTTACCAGCGAAGCCAGCGCCAGCCGCCAGTCGATGCACAGCAGCGCGATGATGCTGACAACGGGCAGCACCACATGGCCCGCGCCTTCGGGGATCATGTGAGCCAGCGGCGGCTCCAGATTTTCGATCTTGTCCATCATCATGCTCTTGATCTCGCCGATGGCGTGGTTCTCCACGTTGCCCAGCGGCGCGTGGAGGAAGCGGTCGGCCAGCCGCAGCCGCAGACCCTCCAGAATGGTATAGGCCATGGCGTGGGAGGTGCCGGTGGACAGGCTGAACAGCAGGATCTTCACCGCGTAGGCCAGCAGCGCCAGCAGGCACCATTTGACGGCCAGCGCCGCCGTGGCTGTTCCGGCCACGAACAGGCAGATGAGCGCGTATATGCAGTAGAACGGCACGAGGCCCAGCATGACGCTCAGCACCGACAAAATGACGGACAGGATCAGCTGCTTCTTTTCCCCCTCGGCATAGGCGAAAAGCGCGCTTGTCCAGCTTTTCTTTTTGGCTTCCATACAATGCCCTCTTTTCTGCTTGAATTTTTGTTAGGGAAAGCTAACCGCCATGTAAAAATTATAGAGCATCATTGCCCCATAATTTTCAGCCATCCGGCGGTGTAGAAGTCGCTCAGCTCCTCCAGATACCGCTGTGCGTCGGCCAGCGGCATGTCGTGAATGATGATCTCACAATAGGCGTTCATCATGCCGGTCACCAGCATATGCTCCAGCCGGAGATCGATGTCCGGCACGGTTCTGCCCATAGATCGCAGCACGCCGCAGTACCGCTCGGTGGCGGTGACCTCCATGGTCACCAGCTGGTCGATCAGCGAGGCGTAGGGCGTCCCCTCGGCGCGCTCCAGTATCAGGTGGAAGGCCGTGCGGCGGGCGTCCATATAGACCAGCAGCTCCTGCATGCAATGCCGGCCCACCTCGCCCATCTGCACCACCTGCTCCTCCGGCCGCAGGGCCTCAAAGCCGAAAACGGCGGCGCGGTAGGTGTCCAGCACATGGCGGAACGGTTCGTCCACCAGCGCGGCGAACAGGGCCTCCTTGCTGTCGTAGTAGCCATATAGGGCGCCGGTGGTGACGCCTGCGGTCTTGACGATGTTCCGCAGCGAAGCGGCCTGATAGCCCTTTTCCAGAAATTCCGCCTGCGCGGCGGCATGGATCCGCTCCAGTGTGGAGCTGTTTGATGCTGTCATCCGGTTCTCCCGTTATAACGATGTTATATTACGGTGTTATATTATAGCCGGACAGTGGTATTTGTCAAGCCCCGACAGGAAAAATTTTTGCCGGAAAGCCGCGAAAGCGCGGGAATTTCCTATTGAAACGGGGAAAAGACCGTGATACAATAGGTCAGCGGTTAGAAAAGGCTAACCGCTGAATTCAGAGAAACGATCCGCTGACGCGAAGGATCGGGAAGGGGATGTGCATATGGCCGGAGATATGGCGTTCTGGAATAGAAACGCCGGACGGTATGACAGGTTTATGCGGAAGGACGCGGCGGCCTATGAGCAGATGTATGCGCTGATCCGCCCGGTGGTACGGCATAAGAACGTTCTGGAGCTGGCCACCGGCACAGGGCTGATTGCCAAGCAGATCGTCAGCGCGGCGGCTGCGGTGGAGGCCACCGACGCCTCGCCGGAGATGATCCGTGAGGCCGGGCGGGGCAATCATTCCGCGAAGCTGCATTTTTCTGTACAGGATATGTTCCAGCTGCCCTACGCCGGACGCTCCTTTGATGTGGTGATCGTGTCCAACGCCCTGCACATCATACCGGAGCCGGAAAAAGCGCTGCGGGAGATCCGGCGGGTGCTGAAGGACGACGGCATGCTGATCGCGCCGACCTTTACCCACACGGGGAACTCGCTGTACGGCAGGGTCAAGGCGTTCGTCATGAAGCTGGCGGGCTTTCCGCTGCACAGCAAGTGGTCCGGCGAGGCGTATCTCGCCTTCCTGCGGGAAAACGGCTGGACGGTGCGAAAGAGCGAGGTATTGAAGGCGTCGTTTCCGCTGACCTATACGGAATGTGTGAAGGTGGAGCGCGGTGAGGAGGAGCTGTCATGAAGTATATGGGGATGCCCATGGGCATGTGGGTGCTGTTTTCCGGATCCTTTCAGACGCAGCTGACGGCTGTGCTGGATTACGCACCGGAGGTGGCCGGGGCGATCACGAAGCAGGCCAAGCCCAAATACCGGGAGATCATCGCCGGTCTGCCGGAGTTTGAAAAGGCTGACCGTTTTAAGATGAACATTGTCAACTGCGCGACGCTGTGCGCATTCGTCCTCTCCATGCCGCAGCGGCCCGGCGTGGAACAGCTGACGGCGTATTACGCCAAGGCCATGATGACGGGGCCGATGCGGTGGTTCTGCCGCAAGAGCGGAAAGGCAAAGTTCAGTGCCAAGGACATTCGGGGAATGGAGGCCACCGCCCGCTTGAGGGCTGCCGACCGCAACCCCTATTCGTGGAACATGGACTTCCTCCCGTATCCTGACGGCAGCGGCTACGAAGCCCGTTTCAGCAAATGCGGCATCTGCACGCTGATGCAGGAGCTGGGCCTGTACGACCTGACGCCTGCCATGTGCCGTCTGGACTACACCATGGCCGAGGCAGGCGGCGCGGCGAACTTTGCGCGGCAGTATACCCTCGCCTCCGGCGGTCCGTACTGCGACTGCGGCTATCAGAAAAAGGTATAGTGCCGATATATAGATGAAACAGGCCCCGTGTGCGCACTCCGGCATTTCCGGAGCTCACACACGGGGCTATCACTATATTATTATATAGTATTACTGCAGGGCGCGTCTGCGGGTCTGCTCGATGTGATGGCGCATGCCCTCCACGGCCTCCGCGGTATTGCGCTGCCGCAGGCTTTCCAGTATCGCAAGGTGTTCCTCCAGAGAACAGACAGCGCCGGTCAGACGCTCGCCGCTGACAAGCTCGCTGTCGAGGTTGTCATAGAACACAGCCTGAAACAGGTTATAGGCATAGAGATTCTTCATGATCCGGCTCAGCTGATGGTTGTCAATATAGTCGATCAGCGTCTCGTGAAAATAGTCGTCTTCGCGGAGCATGGCGGCGTAATCGGTCTTATCGACGCGCTGGATGCGCTCGATCATCTCATCGATCTTGGCTGCGGGAATCCGGTAGCTGGCCAGCTCCAGAACCTTCGGCTCCAGCAGCAGACGGATGTCAAAGCCATCGGAGATATCCTTGACGGAGAGATCGCGGACGAAAATGCCGCGATACGGGTATACATCGACAAGATCTTCTTCGTTCAAAGCGTTGATCGCTTCGCGGAATGGTGTTCGACTGGTACACAGCTCTTCTATGATCTGCTTTTCGTCCAGAGGCTGTCCCGGCGCGTACTTTCCGCTGGTGATACGTTCTTTGATCGTGTTGTAGATCTTGTCTCTCAATACCATAGGCTTTCTCCTTTACATGGTTTGTATATCATTTGTATACAAAACCGGAATGAAAAAATCGTCGGCATACTGTCGGCGATCATGAAATGTCCCTGACACTTGTACCAGGAACATTTCCGATGGATAAAATAGCAGAGACATGGCGAAATGTCAATAGGATAGTGGGATTTTGTCACATGCGACGATAAAATTTGGGAATTTTTACAAAGGGAAGAAGGTGGAAAATCAGAACAGGTGTGGCGGCGGGGCGTCCTTATGCAAGAAACTGTACGATACTGATGGTCATAATCGTATGTTTTTGTAGAGAAAACCATTGCGCGAGAAGGCTTTGCGAGGTATAATAAAAAATTGGAAAACTGTCATGATTTGCAACAAACGACCCGCGGACAGAGCGCGCTGCGCCGTCTGCGGGAGATGAAATACGGAGAACACATTTGTGAGAACTGAGAACGCCGCCCCGATAACACAAAAGGCGGATAAAGCGGGCTATCGGGGCGTTTACAGCAGGGTGGTCAAGCGTATGCTGGACATTGTCCTCGCGCTGATCGGCACTGTGATCGTCACGCCTGTTATTCTGATCGTCGGGATATTTCTTGTGCTGGAGGATGGCTTTCCTGTTTTTTACACGCCGCTGCGGGGCGGCTATCACGGGAAGCCCTTTCATATCATCAAGTTGCGCACCATGTACCGGGACGCGGATAAATACGGCGGCACTACCGCGCTGAACGATCCGCGCATTACCCGTATCGGCAGATATCTCCGGAAACTGAAAATTGATGAACTCCCGCAAATATTTAATGTGCTTACGGGCACCATGAGCTTCATCGGGCCGCGTCCGGAGCTGCTGCAATATACGGAGGCCTATCAGGGAGAGGAGAAGCTGATCCTTGAGGTGCGTCCGGGTATCACCGATTTCAGCTCCATCGAATTTATCGATCTGGACGAGATCGTAGGGGCCGAGAACGCGGACGAGATGTACGAGAAGTATGTGCTGCAGAAGAAGAACCGGCTGCGCATCCGCTACGCCAGAGAGGTCTCCTTCGGGACGGATATCTATCTGTTCGGAAAGACCGTTTGGGCTGTTCTGCGGAAGGCGGGACGTGTGATGCGGGGACGAAGCAAGGATAAAAAGTGATGGAATACATAACACTGCAAAATACCGATCTGCGCGTGTCGCGCTTCTGCATGGGCGGCTGCCCCATGGGCGGCTACGGCTGGGGCAGCGTGCAGGAAAGTGAGCTGCTGGACGCGGTGCACGAAGCCCTTGCCTGCGGCGTGAATTTCTTTGATACCGCCGATACCTACGGCCTCGGCCAATCAGAGCGGACGCTCGCCAAGGGCTTGGGAAGCCGCCGCCATGAGGTGGTCATCGAGTCCAAGTTCGGTGTGCGGGCCGGCAGCGGCGAGACGTTTTACGACAATTCACCGGATTATATCCAGCAGGCGCTGGAGGGCAGTCTCCGGCGGCTGAATACCGATTATATCGACGTCTATGTGATCCACTACCGCGACGGCAGAACGCCCATTGCGGATGTGGTGGGCAAGCTGGACGAACTGAAGGCTGCCGGAAAGATCCGCTATTACGGCCTGTCCAACATCCACGGTGAGGCACTGGAGGAGCTCCTGCCCTACGCGGGAAAATTTGCCTGCTGTCAGGAGGAGCTGTCCCTTGCCTGCCGCGGAAATGAAGCGGCGCTGCGCACGGCGCAGGAGCGGCTCCATGTAACGCCGATGACGTGGGGCAGTCTCGGTCAGGGGATCCTGACCGGAAAGTATACGGAGGATAACATCCACTTCGGCGCGGATGACCGCCGCAGCCGAGAGATCTATGTCAATTTCCACGGCGAAAAGCTGGCGCAGAACCTGCGCATCGTAGAGGGGCTGAAGGACATTGCCGCCAGCCACGGGGTGTCTCCTGCGGCCTGTGCCATCCGCTGGCTGCTGGATACGCTGCCGGAGTCGGTGGTTCTTGCGGGCGTGAAGCGACCCGCGCAGCTCCGCGCCAATGCGGAGGCCATGGGTTGGACGCTGAACGCGGAAGAATTGCACGAACTGGACGAGGTGTCGAGATGAAAAGAACAAGTGAAGCGCTTGCGTGGCTGATCCGCCGCCACGGCATTGAAATGACGCACCTGTCCGGCGGGAGCCACATTGGCGCGATCCTGTCCGTGGCGGATATCATTGCCGTGCTGTACGCGGACGTCCTGCGCTATGATACGCAAAGGCCGGATTGGGAAGGCCGGGACCATTTCATCATGAGCAAGGGCCATGCCGGAGCGGCAGTCTACGCCGCGCTGGCGGAAAGCGGCTTCTTCGACACGGAGGAGCTCAAGACCCACTATGCCAACGGCAGCCGCCTGTCGGGCCATGTATCCCATCAGCTGGTGGGCGTGGAGCTTTCCACCGGATCACTGGGCCACGGCCTTTCCGCGGCGGCAGGCATGGCGCTGGCCGCAAAGCAGGACGGGAGACCCTACCGGGTATTTGCCGTTCTCGGTGACGGCGAATGTGATGAAGGCTCGGTGTGGGAGGCGGCACTGTTTGCCAACCACTACCGGCTGGAGAATCTGGTGGCCATCATCGACCACAACCATATGCAGAGTCTGGACACCTGTGAAAAGACGCTGGAGCTGGAGGATCTGGGGGCGAAATGGCGTGCCTTCGGCTGGCATGTCATTGAACTGGACGGCCACGACCATGACGCTCTGCGATCCGCGCTGACGGATACGCACAATGCCGGTCACAGGCCCACCGTGGTCATTGCCAACACGGTCAAGGGCAAGGGCGTTTCCTTCATGGAGAACGACATCCTCTGGCACTACCGCTTCCCCCATGACGGCTGGGAGTACGACGGCGCGGTAACGGAGCTGCATGCGGCAAAGCCCGCAGGCGTGACCGATCCCTATACGCCCGACGGTATCGCGGACCCCGCCCGACCGGAACCTGACGCGGATATCGGTCGCGACCACACCACCTCCGCCGGATGGCACCCGACCTACATCAAGAAACAGTAAGGAGATAAGCTGTGTTCCAGTTCGTTTACTGGCTGCGTGCGATCGCGGCCGTGATGATCACCAACTCTCACTATGCGGATATCTGGCCCATTTCCGCCATGGCGTTCGGAGGTCATTTCGGAAACTGCATCTATTTCTTCCTGTCGGGCTTTTGCCTGTACAACATTCAGGAGTCATTTCCCAGATGGTACGCAAAACGTATCGTTCGCATCTATCCGGCCCTGTGGATCGTCGCTGCGATAAATCTGCTCACAGGCTTCTGGGGCGCGGACGGCATTATGGCATATGTGCACTGCCTCTTTTACCCAACGTGGTATCACTTCATTACATCCATCATGCTTCTGTATCTTGTGTTCTATGCGGTCCGGGCGATACAGAAGCGGATAAAGATCGATACGCTCTGGTTCCTGCTGGCAGCGTTCCTGGTGTATTTGACGGCCTACATTTTTGCATGCGATAAATCTTACTACCATATTGACGACGTCAGCGAGAAATGGTGCCGGTTCCAATTCATGGCGTCTATGCTGCTGGGTGCGGTTCTGCGCGAAAGATATGGCAGGATCAAAGCAAAACTTTCACCAGTGCACATTGTGTCATTGCTTGGACTTGCTGCTGTGTATTTTGTGGGAAAGAAGTTGCTCACACATTATCCGGCTGCCAGCAGATTTCAAGTGGCGCTGCCAATCATGGTTGTCACTTTTGTGCTTCTTCTGGCGCTTCTGTTTATCAAGCTGGAAAAAAAGCACAGCTTTGTTTCTGTTTATAAGGGAATAGACAAGCTGGTCAAATTTATAGCTGGCATATCGCTTGAAATATACCTTGTGCAGTATATGGTTATTCACTTCTTTGAGAGCCTTACATTCCCGCTCAGCTTTGTTGTCGTGACAGGCTTGATCCTGATCTACGCATATTTGGTTCATAAACTCGCACAACTCATTCAGAAGCCGTGCAGCAGATTGCTGAAAGCGCGGCAAAAGGAGACAGCCCAATGAGAGACACCTTTGTTCGCACGCTGCTGGCGCTTGCGAAAGAAGATCCGAATATCGAACTCATGACTGGAGATTTGGGCTTCGGCGTGCTGAAGCCCTTCTGGGAGCAGCTGCCGGATCAGTTCGTCAACGCAGGTATCGCGGAGCAGAATATGACCGCCGCCGCCGCAGGCATGGCGCTGGCGGGGAAAACGGTCTTTACCTATTCCATTGGCAACTTCCCGACGCTCCGCTGCCTGGAGCAGATCCGCAACGACTGCGCCTACCATAACGCCAATGTGAAGATCGTCTGTATCGGCGGCGGTTTCGTCTACGGCGCGCTGGGTATGAGCCATCAGGCGACGGAGGACATTGCCGTGATGCGGGCGCTGCCCGGTGTCGCGGTGCTGTGTCCCGGCGATCCCGCGGAAGCGGAGGCGGCAACGAAAGCCATTGCCGCATGGCCCGGCACCTGTTACCTGCGGCTGGGTCGGGGCGGTGAAATGCGCATCCACGACCGGATCGAGGATTTCCAGATCGGAAAGGCCATTCAGCTCCATGATGGACAGCGCGTGGCGATCTTTTCTACCGGCGCGATTGTTGAGGAGGTCGCAGGCGCGGAGATGATCCTCGCGGAACGTGGGATCCATCCTGCCGTCTACACCTTCCCTACGGTGAAGCCCATTGACAGGGATGTCATCGCGCGTTGTGCCGCTGATTTCGACCTTGTCGTTACGGTGGAGGAGCACAACCTCGCAGGCGGCTTCGGCAGCGCGGTGGCAGAGGTGATGGCGGAGCTTCCGGTGCACGGGAGACTGCTGCGTGTGGGCATACATGACACCTATTGCGCGCTGGTGGGCGACCAGAAGTACCTGCGTTCCCAGTTCGGACTGGACGCGGCGGGCATTGCTGCGCAGATACTGGAGGTTCTGGCATGAAGCGGCTTCTGTTGACCTGCACCGACCTGATGGCCATTCAGTTTCTGGTGCCCCATGTGAAGTATCTGTCCCAGCACGGATTCTCCGTGGAGTTGGCCTGTTCGGATGTCGGCGGGCGGCTGGAGGATCTGCATCAGGCGCTGGACGGCATTGCGCCAATCCATGTTGTGCGGCTGGTGCGCAGCCCCTTTTCGACGGAGAACCGCAAGGGCTATGGCGACCTGAAGAAGATCATTGACGGCAGCCGCTGGGACGTGATCTGGACGAACGAGCCAGTGATGGGCGTCATGACTCGTCTCGCGGCGCGTGGTGCCCGCAAGAGGGGCACGAAGGTAGTCTACATGGTGCACGGGTTCCACTTTTACAAGGGTGCGCCACTCCAGAACTGGCTGCTGTATTATCCGGTGGAGAAATACTGCTCCCGCCTGTGCGATATGATCGTCACAATCAATGAGGAGGATTACCAGCGGGCCAAGACCTTCCACGCCGGCAGGGTGGAGAAGATCAATGGAATTGGGCTGGATACCAGGAAGTTTGCTATCTGCTCGGTGGACAGAGCACAGAAGCGTGCGGAGCTTGGTATTCCGGATGACGCATTTTTCGTGGTATCTGTGGGGGAACTGCAGCACCGAAAGAACCATGAGGTTCTGATTCGTGCGTTAGGTCAAATAGAGGTAAAGAATATTTATTATGGCATTTGTGGGCGTGGCGAGTTATTGAAGAAGTTGCAATCTTTGGCTAGGCAACTAGGCTTACAGGATCGCGTGCTGTTTTTTGGCTACCGCCGGGATGTTATCGAAATTCTTCACTGTGCGGATCTGTACGCACACCCGTCAATGCGGGAAGGGCTGGGAATAGCTGCATTAGAAGCGATGGCGAGCGGGTTGCCGTTGCTTACCTCAAACGTCGGGGGAATTCCAGATTATGTCAAAAACGGCATAACTGGTTTTTCCTATGAATTTGATGATGTAAGTGGTTTTGCGGAAGGACTTGAACGGTATTACCAGAATATACAGTTACGCCAGACTATGACCCAAAATGGCTTACATGCCGTAAAGATGTACGATATCCGAGAAGTGGAACAAGTAGTATGCCGCGTGATGGCGCTATGAGGTAAAAGGCGGTGCCGCTTTTATGAAAGATGTAATTAGCATAATCGTTCCTGTATACAACACGGAAAGGTATTTGGCAAAATGCGCAGACACGATCATGGGCCAGACCTATTCAGCGTTGGAAATCATTTTTGTGAACGACGGGAGCACTGACAATTCTCCGGAAATGTTGAAAAGCTACGCGGCGGAGGACGGTCGTGTGAAGGTCATAACACAGAATAATCAGGGACTTTCAGCGGCAAGAAATGCAGGCATCTCTGCTGCCAGCGGCAGTTATGTGATGTTTGTGGACAGCGATGATTGGATCGACAAAGATACCTGCGAGAGTGCGATCCGGTTTGCGGAAATGAGCGCGGCAGATATTGTTATGTGGTCGTATGCACGGGAATATCCGAAGGGCAGCTATCCTATGGAGCTATTTGACGGAAAAGACGAAGTCTGGCGTGCGGAACAGGCAAAAGACATTTTGAGACGTTTGTTTGGCCCGATAGGAAAAGAGCTTGCCTGTCCGCAAAAAGTTGATAGTATCGTTACTGTGTGGGGCAAGCTTTATCGCAGGGAATTGCTGACAGGAGAGCTGTTTGAGAATACATGGGTAATAGGATCAGAAGATCTGCTATTTAATATCCCTGTATTCTACAAAGCGAATACGATCGCGTATATTGCAAAACCGATGTGTCACTATCAAAAGGAGAACAGCAGGTCTCTGACACATAAATATCCACCCGATCTGCCGGAACGATACGCCGAACTCCAACGAAGAATGCAGCGGTTTATTGACCGGAAGGGACTCCCGCAGGAGTACAGTGAAGCGCTGGAAAATCGCTGCTCTTTGAGCATAATCAATTTTGGCCTACGCTTGGTAGAGGATAATGGAAAGAGTCAAAAAAGCTGTATGGCAGAGCTGCGGCGGATTCGGGAATCTAAACATTATGGAGCGCCGTTGGAAAAGATGCCCCTGTGTGAGTTTTCTATTCATTGGAAATTTTTCTTTTTTTGTGCAAAAGAGAAGCTATATTTGCCATGGCTATTACTGCTGAGAGTAATGAACCATTTAAGGAGTCGTGCATAGATGGAGAAACGGTACTCTGTAATTGTCCCGATCTATAACGCAGAAAAGACACTGCGCCGCTGTATTGAAAGCCTTGTGAACCAGCCTTTTGACAGGTATGAGTTGATTTTAGTCAATGATGGTTCCACAGACGGAAGCGATGCCATATGTCAGGACTATGCCACGCGTTACTCGCAGATCAGGTATTTTCAAAAAGAGAATGGCGGCGTGTCCTCGGCACGGAATCTGGGGTTGGAGCAGGCCGAGGGAGAATACATCCTTTTTGTGGACAGTGATGATTATGTGTCGGATGACTATTTCACTGTGATCGACCGGGAGCTTGCGAAGCATCCCACCGATCTTCTGATGTTCGGAGCCGCGAGCGCCGGAACAGAGAAGCGGACATGGATTACAGGCGCTTACTGTGAAACAGAAGAGGCAAATATCGCACGAAGGATCGCAGATGCGATGCAGCAGTATCTGTTCAGCTCTATGGTGTCAAAATGCTTTCGGACAGAGCTTATTCGAAAGAATAAAATGCGTTTCTGTGAGGACCTTGCCATTGGGGAGGATCAGAATTTTCTCTTTGAATACGCTATGCACGTCCATAGCATAGCTTCGGTGGATGATGTGCTGTATTTGATAGATACAACAGATAAAGACTCTCTTTCCCGAAAACCGCGCAGTTATCTGACAGAACAACTGATGGAAGTCAACCGGCGTATGTATCGGGCATATCGTTCTGTGCCTCATGGACTGGCGGCTGCAAAGCATTACGAAGCCGCGTTGGCATGGATGACTTATCGCAGCGTCTATACCTGCTGCAAGGAGCTGCTGAAATTTGGTTATTCAGAAGAGCGGCGCCGTCATGAAATTGGAGAGATATGCAGGCGGTGCAGGGAAGAAAAGGTCAAGCCCTTGGGATGGAAATGCAGGGTGATCGCGCTCCCGGCGCGGATGGACTGGACTTGGGTGATCGATAGGATCGTGGCGCACAGAGCCTAGCCACAAAAACAGGATGAATAAACGAAAGATTTTGATTTTGCCCTCCAAACTGACAATAGGCGGTGCGGAGAAGGTCGCGGCAGATATCGGGCTTCACGCCGACCGAAGTAAATATGAGATACATTACGTTGTGTTTAGCGATGAAATCGGCGCCTATGAGCCAGAACTGGAAGCCTGCGGCTGTAAGATCTTTCATATCCCGCAGCCATCGGAAAGCTTCGCCGCGTATCTGAAAAATCTAAAGCACCTCATCCGGACCTATCACTACGATGTCATACATGCCCACACCATGTTCAATATCGGCTGGGCCATGCTTGCGGGCAAGCTGTACGGGGTGCCGGTGCGGATTTCCCACGCACATTCCTCGCTGATGGAAAAGTGCGGTGTGAAGGTACGACTGTATGAGACTGCCATGCGGTTTCTGATCCTTACCTGTGCCACAAGCTATGTCGCCTGCGGCGTTAAGGCGGGTGAGCGACTTTATGGGAAAAGGGCATTCCGGAAAAGGGGAAAGCTGATCCTTAATGGCATCGATACACAGCGTTTTGCGTTTGACACTCAGAAACGGGATGCGTTCCGAAAGGAACTGGGCTTGGATGACAAGTTCATCATTGGACATGCCGGGCACCTTGCTGGAGTGAAAAATCAGCGGTTTTTACTCGAATTGATGCCGGATATTCTCAAAAAATGCCCGGAAGCCTATCTTCTGCTGCTGGGTGAAGGTGAGGACCGCCCAATGCTGGAACAGAGGATTCATGAACTGCACTTGGAATATCATGTCCGTATGACAGGAAATGTGCGTAATGTGCCGGATTATCTGAATGCGATGGATGTGTTTGCTTTCCCGTCGCTCTACGAAGGCATGCCGCTTTCCATCATTGAGGTACAGTCCGACGGGCTGCCCTGTGTGATATCCGATCAGGTGCCAAAGGACGTGTTTCTGACAGACCTGCTCCAGCCACTGCCATTGGACGCGCCGGAACGTTGGGTGGATGCCATCTGCGCCGCCGCCAGAACTGTACCGGAAAAGTACGCGGCAGAAATGCGGCGGTCGGGCTTCGATACGGAATCGGCGATGCAGAAGATTTACAGGATTTACAGCGGGAGCAGCATGAAATGATCAATATTCTCTTTTTTATCGAGTCCCTTTCCGGCGGCGGTGCGGAAAAAGTGCTGCGCGATCTGGTGAACGCCATGGATCAGACCCGGTTTGCCATCACGGTGCAGACGCTTTATCCGGAGGATGCCGGAAAGTATCTTGCGCAGGGGATCCGATACCGGTACTGCTACCCCAAGGCGTCCCGCTGGAACGACCGGCGCATGCGGATCGAGGCAGCCCTTGGCCTGACCTATCCGCTGCATATCCGGGATGCGTATGATATCGAGGTGGCTTATCTGGAGTGCGGCGCCACCAAGATCATGGCCGGTTCCACCAATAAACAGGCATTAAAGCTGGCGTGGGTACATTGCGATCTGGCAAAAAAGGCTGCGCAGGTCGATCGATTTATCCGCGATACGGAAAAGTATTATAAAACATATGACAAAGTAGTCTGCGTATCGGATGATGTACGGAAAAGCTTTGAAAAAATGTATGGCCCGTCGATCGAGACGAAGACCATATATAATTGCTATGACGATGCGGAGATACTCCGAAAGGCATCTGCGAGCGTCTGCAAGGAGTCGGAACCAACCGTTATAGCCATTGGCCGTCTGACCGCACAGAAGGGGTTTGACATACTGCTGCGCGTACATAAAAGACTTGTGGACGATGGGCTGCACTATCAGTTGAAGATACTTGGCGAAGGTCCGGATCGGGGACAGCTGGAAGCTTTCATAGAAGAAAACACGCTGCGTGACTCGGTGACATTGTGTGGTTTTCAGAACAATCCGTATCCACTATTGAAAAGTGCAGCGTTTTATGTTTGCTCCTCTCGCTATGAAGGCTTCAGCACTACGGTCATCGAAAGTCTCATTTTGGGTATACCGGTTGTCACGACAGACTGCACCGGTATGCGTGAGATACTCGGCGACAGTCAATACGGATTGATCTCGGCCAATGGAGAAGATGGACTGCATGAAGCAATGAAACGCATGCTGACCGATCCGCAGCTGCTGACGCATTACCGGGAGCAGGCAGAGCTGCGCGGCAAGGATTTCAGTTGTGAAAAGCTGGTTCGGGCCACGGAGACATTTTTGGAGCGGGAATATTTGAAAAAGCTGGAGAGCAGGCATGGGCATTAAGGTCTATTACTATATGGTCGCAGCAGTGTTGGGCGGAGGCATTTTGCTTCCCCAGCATGGAAAGCGAAAAAAAGTATATATTGCGCTCATGGCGGTGCTGCATACGTTCCTCTGCGGCTGGCGGTATATGTACCTGACTGGCGACCTTCGGAAATACGCATGGGGCTACTACACGATCACGGAACCCGGGTGGTTCAGTGAAGATGTATTAAATGAGGGGCGTAACTTTGGCTTTTTCTGGCTGCAAAAGCTGTTCTCCACGCTGACAGACGGCGACTTTCAGGTATTCCTGATCTTCATCGCTATTGTGACGGAGCTTGCCGTTGCCGTTATCATCTATCGCTACTCGCCTGCACCGTGGCTGAGCTATTTGCTGTGGAACTGCTTTGGCTTTTACATTTTCGGATTCAGTGCTATCAAACAGGCGTTGGCAATGGCTTTGGTCATGCTTGCCTTTACGGGCATCATGGAGGAAAAACCGAAGCGTTTCCTGTTCTGGACGCTGCTGGCTGGCTGCATTCATACTCCGGCATTGGTCTTTTTACCGGCCTACTGGCTGGCAAAGAGCCGCCTGAGCATCCAGAAGCTGATCGCCTATGCGGTCAGCGCGGGTCTGGTATTTCTTTTCCGCAACCGGATCGTTATTTTCATCAGCGGCTTCTACTATGAAGAAACGGACTTCATGGTCAACGAGCATGTTGGCGGACGATTCCTGATGATCGTGGCTTTACTTGTCGTGGGTGTGATCCTGCGCGGCTTCTCCGGAAAGGATTTTTCCAAGCTGTTCAACCTTGTGTTCATTGCCGCGCTTATCCAGATGTTTTCCGGTTTTGATAACGTGTTTTCGCGTCTGGCGGATTATTATTTCCAGTTTTTGATCCTGTATCTTCCTATGATGTTTTATCCGGAGACGGATGAACCTTTGCGGGGACGCCGTCAGATTCAGCATTTGGCACTTACTCACAGACAGCGAACCGCGGCGCTCATTTGTGTCGCGCTGTTGGCAGGAATTTACTACCATCAGTTGACGCTGGACCAAAACATTACCGTTGAATCAGATAATTATCTAAACTACCGCTTTTGCTGGGAGGTCAAGGACGAATGACTTTCAGCGTGATCATTCCCTGCTACAACTGTGCCGAGACATTGGAGGCCACCGTGAAAAGTGTTTGTGCCTCCGGCCTAATTGACTATGAGATCCTCTTGATCGATGACGGCTCCACAGACGGAACTGCCGAATTGTGTGACAGTCTCTGTGCTTACGATCCGGCGATCCGTTGCATCCATCAGGAGAATGCCGGTGTGTCCGCCGCCCGTAACTGTGGGATACGGGAAGCGCAGGGCGATTACCTCTGGTTTGTGGATGCGGATGACACGGTGGATGCCGGTTCTCTTGTTCGGGCTGTGGAGATCGCAATCCACCAGCATCCGGATATGCTGTTGTTCGGTATGAGCTTTGACTACTATCATCGTGGTTGTATGTACCGCCGTGAGGAGCTTGTGCCGCCCTGTGAGGGGGGCCTATCTCTGGAGCAGTTAAAAGCCCGGTTCCAGGAGTTCTATCGCTGCAATGCGCTGACTCCGGTCTGGAATAAGCTATATCGCCGCGATTTAATAATGAAGCACAACGTCCGATTCCACGAGGACATGATCCTGATGGAGGACTTCCTGTTTGTGCTGGAGCTGCTGCCGTTCTGCCAGAGCATCTATTGTCTGCCAGAGGCCATTTATCACTATCGTCAGGCGGAGGATGAGGCTAAAATTATCAGTCGTTTGAAACATATACACGATATAGATGCTTTTATGCAGCCATTTGAATCAAGCATTCAAACACTGAAGAGTGCCAATGTATCCGGAGAGACAACAAAATTTGATGCAGGAGATGCAGTGCTTGAATCCATGTACTTTTTGATCATGCGACAGAGAGTGTTCATGGCGAGTATAGATGAGATTCGAAAAGTTTCTGCAGAATACGTTGATACATGCCAAAAGTGGAGTGTCTCTACTTGGAGTGAAAATGACCGGCTTTTCTGTGATATGGAAAAGCAAAGAGCTTTTTCAATCTTTCTTTGGAATAGATTGTCAATAATAAAACGTCAGATAAAGGAGCGCATAGCGTATTATTGCAGCAATAGACTATGCAGATGACAAAATGTTTATCTTTCGACGGCTGACACGAAGCCTTATTATCCAGAAATATATAGTTAAGATGGCACATCTATTCTTGCGAAGAGCCTATGTGATGGAAACGAGCGTGGCATATCAGATACTATGTCAATGGTCAAAGGATATGGGGCGCAGTTGTTTGCAGTGTAATAAGATAGGTGCTTATGCATACGATTTGTCAATTATTATTCCGGCCTATAATGCTTATTCCTATATTGAAGCGTGTATAAACTCCATACTAAATCAAACTACAAAATATACATTTCATGTCTTTGTTGTCAATGATGGTTCCACGGATCAGACGGCTGAATTACTGCATCAATATGCGGAAGATAAGCATATTACGATATATGAAGAGGAGAACTGCGGCGCTGCGGCTGCCCGTAATCGTGCATTAAAACACCTAAACAGCACTTATGTGATGTTTGTAGATGCCGATGACCTGCTGGAACCAAATGCGATTGATAAATTGTTGAATGCTGCATATGCAGAAAATGCCGACGCCGTAGAGGGCGGGTATTTTATTCTAAAAGATGGCAGAAAGCAAATCGGCAGCCAAATGCCAGATAAAACATTTGACCATGCTCTGGGTGTGCTTTCGGGCTTTACCTGCATGAAGGTTTTTAGGTCCTCACTATTTGAAGATGTTTCATTCCCTGTTGGTTATTGGTTTGAGGATACGGTTATTTCCATGATTCTATTTCCAAAAGTAGAAAGGGCGGTAACAATCGGGGATATGGTCTATTCCTATAGAGCGAATCCAAAAGGCATGACGTCCGCTGCAAAAGGAAGCCGAAAAGCGCTTGATTCATTTTGGATCATGATTCAATTAATGAAGGACCATGCAGCGCTGAATTTGCCGGAAAACAACGAATATCATCTTCAGCTTTTGCGTCAGATCCACATTACCTATCTGCGTACAAGAAATGCTCCAGAACAGGTTAAAAAATCAATTTTTGTGTTATCTGCGGTTATTATAAATAGTATTTTCAACGAAAATGTGCTAACGGACAATTGGAAAATGCAAATGCTTGAGACTGCTGTCAAACAGCGAAAATATGGACTTTACCGACTGCTTTGCGAAATGAATGAATCCTTGAACTGAGAATTCCGATAAGCGCTTATTTTTGCCCCTATTTGATGGGAAAGTCGAGAAAGGAAAACCTGCATGCCTGAGATCAAACGACAACCGGAACTGGATATTCTGCGGCTGCTGGCTATATTGGCGGTGATCGCCATACATAGCGCGGGTGGCCTTACGATCCATACGGCGACATTCCCGATTTCGGTCCATGTCATGATTGTCTGGTGCGTTCCGGTACTGTTCATGATTTCCGGACGCTTCTTTCTGGATCCCTGCCGGGATGTCAGCCTGAAGAAGCTCCTGACAAAATATGTGCCACGGATCGTGATTGCATTTCTGTTCTGGTCGATAGTATATACCGTGTACTATGTAGTTTCCGGCACCTACGACGGATTGAACATCTTCGGGATATTGTCACAGTTTCTGGAAGGGCCGTATCATTTCTGGTATCTGTTCGTTTTGATCGGTCTCTATCTGCTGACGCCGTTTCTGAGAAAGATCGCAGCGGATGACCAGCTGCTTGGATACTTTTTGATCCTGTTTGTCCTGCTGAATATCACGTTTGAATATCTGATCTATCTGCCGAAGATCGGTCCGATCATTCAGAGCTTTGCGCAGCGCTTCCCGCTCGATATGGCAACAGGCTATGTTGGGTACTATATGTTGGGCTACTTCTTATGGCATACGAGGGATCGCATGTCCAAGAAGCTGGAGCTGGGCATTTACCTGCTGGGCATCGTGACCTTGGTAGGCACCGTGATCGCGGAAGGATTGATCTCCCACGATATCTGGGGCGAGGATTTTGTGAAGCAGTACATGAAGCCCAACGTGATCGCCTATTCCGCAGCGCTGTATCTGCTGTTTGTGAAGCGGTTGTCTACGGTACGTTTTTCAGCACAAACGATCAATTGTCTCGCTTTTTTGACCGAAATGAGTTTTGGCGTGTACTGTATCCATGCGTTGATCAATGAGCTGTTTCCTTTCTGTGGCTCTCTGCCGGTATTGCGCACGCTGAGTATCTATTTGATCAGCCTCGTGCTTACATGGTTGATCCGCAAGATCCCGGTCGTAGGCAAAAAAATCACCTGAGGAGTATGTATGGACATTGATTTTGTCGTTCTGTGGGTGGACGGAAACGATCCGGTCTGGCAGGCGGAAAAAGCAAAATATCAGGGCCGGACGCTGGACGACAGCAACTCCGCCAACCGGTTCCGCGACTGGGGCCTGATGCCCTACTGGTTCCGGGCGGTAGAGAAGTTTACTCCGTGGGTGCGGAAGATCCACTTCGTCACCTGCGGACATGTTCCGGCGTTTCTGGATCTGGATCATCCGAAGCTGCACCATGTAAAGCACACGGATTTTCTTCCCTCGGAAGTGCTGCCGACCTTTAGCTCCCATGCCATTGAGATGAATATGCACCGGATACCCGGTCTTGCGGAACACTTTGTGTACTTTAATGATGATATGTTTCTGCTGCGCCCTATGCCGGAAACGGCCTTCTTCCGGGATGGCCTGCCCTGCACCTATGGCGGCGAGTACCCCATTGAGCTGGTGGGTGAGATCGGCATCTGGCAGCATGCTGCGGTGAACGATCTGGGTGTTATCAACGCCCACTTTGATAAACGGACGCAGGTAAAGCAGTTTGGTGGAAAGTACGCGAACCGGACCTACCGCTGGCAGGACAATATCCGCACAAAAGCGGTAGAGAAGCTGTTTCCTGACTATTTTACCGGCTTCAGGAACCTGCATGCCCCGGCGGCGTACCGAAAGAGCACCTTTGAAGCGGTATGGAACGCGGAGCCGGAGCTGCTGCGCCGTACCACGAGCCACCGGTTCCGCAGCGCGGACGATGTGAACCAGTGGGTGTGCCTGTGGTGGCAGATCGCCAGTGGACAGTTTGCGCCGTTCAATACGGACAACGTGGTGTCCTGCGCGGACGAAAGTGCTATGGACGAGCTGTGCCGCATCATTCACACACAGAGCCACGATATGCTCTGCATCAATGACCCGGAAAAACCGGTGGATTTTGAAACGCTGTCGGCGCGGCTGCGCGGTGCATTTGCGGAGATATTGCCGGAGAAGAGCGAGTTTGAGATTTGAAAAAGAAACTGATTTTTATTACCGAGGCGCTGTGGATCGGCGGGATCGAGACGGCGCTGGTGAACCTGCTGAACCGGCTGGACTATGACCGGTACGAGGTGACCTGTCTGATCCTGCGGGACTCACAGGAACTGGAAGGGCGGATCACGCCCCAATGCCGCCTGATCGTCTCCGACCGCCAGCATCCGGTGTCCTTTCCGGAGGCATATGCCCATAAGCGGATGTATAACCTGATGGAGGAGCCGCAGCATGCGGCAACGCTGCGCCGCCTGATCTGGCGGCTGCTCTGCCTTGCGCTGCGGGGGCCCGAGGCACGGCGCTATGCCGCCCATGTGAAGCAGCAGCTGAGCGGTGAGCACTTTGACACGGCAATCATTTACAGCGACCGTGCGGCGGAAACAGCCGTGCGTGCTATTTCTGCGGACAAGTTTCTGATGTTCTATCATCACGGCGCCATGCGGAGGGAATATCATGACGAGCTGGGGTACCGGCGGGCGGAGAAAGTCATTGCCGTCTCGGAAGCGCTGGCAGAGAAGCTGAAGGCGTATCGCCCGCGATACGCCGGAAAGATCATTGCAGTCAATAACCTGATCGATATTGAGGGCGTGCGGCGGAAGAGCCTTGAGGCACTGGAAATCGTTTTCCCGAAGGACCGGTTCAACATTGTGTCCTGCGGACGCCTGTCACCGGCGAAGGGCATGGACATGGCCATCGACGCCTGTGCGGAGCTGGTCAGACGGGGTCGCACCGCGTTCCACTGGTGGATCGTGGGCGGCGGGCCGGAGGAGAATGCGCTGAAAGCGCAGGTTCATCGGCTCCATCTGGAGGAGTATGTCACCCTGTTGGGGATGCAGGCCAATCCCTATCCCTATATCCGGCAGGCGGATATGTATGTGCAGCCCAGCCGGTTTGAGGGACACTGCGTGACCGTTATGGAGGCCCGGATCCTGGCAATGCCGATCCTCGCCACCAGAAACGCAGCCGAAGAGCAGCTTCAGGACGGTTATGACGGCATCCTCTGCGATGCCGACGCCGTGAGCATTGCCGACGGCGTGCAGACGCTGATGACGCATCCGGAGATGCGGCAATCCTGCCGGGATGCCTTGGCACGGCAGGATTTTGACGCAGCCAACAAGGAGATCATGCGGCAGCTGGAGATGCTGTTCTGAGCTGCCGATGAAGGAGAATTTCATGGAAGAGCAACGCTTTACCACGGTCATTCGCCCCAAAACAGGGTGGTTTGACCTGCATCTGAAGGAAGTATACGCCTATCGGGACCTGATCTTCCTGTTTGTCAAGCGCAACTTCGTCTCGAAGTACAAGCAGACCGTACTCGGTCCGGCGTGGGCAATCATTCAGCCGTTGCTGACCACGGTGGTCTTTACGCTGGTGTTCGGCAATATCGCCGGGCTTGCGCCGGAGGGCGTGCCGCCGTTCCTGTTCTATCTTTCCGGCACCATACTCTGGACCTATTTCTCCAACTGCCTGACCCAGACGGCCAACACCTTTGTGGCCAACAGCGGTACCATGGGGAAGGTTTATTTTCCCCGTCTGGTCATGCCTATCTCCACGGTACTCTCGGAGCTGATCAGTCTGGCGATCCAGTACAGCTTCATGCTGATCTTCTTGGTCTACTATGTGGTCACCGCACAGGGGATACAGCCGAACTGGTGGGTGCTGATGACTCCGCTGATCGTCTTGCAGCTGGCCATGCTGAGCCTTGGCTGCGGCATTATCATCTCCGCGCTGACCACGAAGTACCGTGATCTGGCCATGCTGGTGGGCTTCGGCGTGCAGCTGTGGATGTACGGTTCGCCGATCGCCTATGATATGTTCCGCTTTACGGCTTTTGCGCCCGGCGGGAAGTGGCACACGCTGTATATGTGCAATCCGGTTTCTCCCATTGTCAACCTGTTCCGTTACGGTTATCTGGGAACAGGCATGATGGAGTGGAACTACTATCTGCTGGGCTGGGGCACGACGCTTGTTTTCCTGTTCCTTGGCATTGTGCTGTTCAGCAGAGTGGAAAAGACCTTTATGGATACGGTTTGAGGAAGAATATGGACGAAATCGCAATCAAAATCGATCATGTATCGAAGGAATACCGGCTGGGCGCCATCGGCGGCGGTACGCTGCGGGGCGACCTGCAAAGCTGGATGGCGCGGCTGCGGGGTCAGGAGGATCCCAACAGCAAGATCGGTTCGGACGCCGCTGCCCATATGGGCGAGCGGTTTCTCGCGCTGGACGACGTCTCCTTCGAGGTGCGCAAGGGCGAGGCGCTGGGCATTATCGGCCACAACGGCGCAGGCAAGTCCACGCTGCTGAAGCTCCTTTCACGCGTCACAGCGCCTACAAGGGGCACCATCAGCTACAATGGCCGAATTGCCTCCATGCTGGAGGTAGGTACGGGCTTCCACCCGGAGCTGACGGGACGGGAGAACGTCTATATGAACGGCGCGATCCTCGGCATGACCAAGGCGGAGATCAGCAAGAAGTTCGATCAGATCGTGGAGTTTGCGGAGATGGAAAAGTTCATCGA
>OLPA01000355.1_pt1 | contig 42777 bp, 40 predicted proteins | sample 1672811 | NCBI WGS metagenome assembly OLPA01 (sample SAMEA3136726, study PRJEB25190) | human gut metagenome | biome: human gut; feature: human-associated habitat; material: faeces | place: Austria | collected 2013
ATACAGTCATTATAGCATAGCCGGAAAGAAATTGCCATTACTTTTTTCGGCGGCGCTGAGAGGAGAATGATTTTTGAGAGACTATCGCGCGGAATTTGAGGGCCGGGTGGCTTTTATAAAAGCGCTTGTAAAAAGCAGCGGATCGGCCGGCATCATTTTCGGCAACTCCGGCGGAAAGGACAGCGCTCTTGTGGGCATTCTCTGCAAGGCCGCCTGTGAAAACACGCTGGGCCTCATCATGCCCTGCGCCTCCAGGCGCAATTTCGGCCCTGACGCAGACGATGGGCATGCCCTGGCCAAAGCTTTCGGCATAGAAAGCCGCATGGTAGACCTTACCGGCGTCCGTGCCGCAGAGCTTGGCGCGCTTGAAAAGGTGACGAGCCTCAACGATGCCGCCCTCACCAACCTCGCTCCCCGCCTGCGCATGACCACCCTTTACGCCATCGCCGCCTGTGAAAACCGCCTTGTGGCCGGCACCGGCAACCGCAGTGAGGCCCACATGGGTTACTTCACCAAATGGGGCGACGGCGCCTGCGACTTTAACCCCATCTCCGACCTGACCGCCGGAGAGGTGTTTGCGTTCCTGGAGTATCTGAAAGCTCCCCGCTGCATCATAGACAAGGCCCCCTCCGCCGGCCTTTTTGACGGACAGACGGACGAAGAGGATATGGGCGTCAGCTACGCCGCCATCGACCGCTATATCCTCACGGGCGAGGCCACGGAGAATGACAGGGCCATTATCGACCGATACCACAGCCGCAGCGAGCACAAGCGCCGTCCCATCGCCACTTACAGGTAATTTCTCAGATGCAAAGGAGCCGGTTATGCACGAATTTTACGAAAACCCCCTCTGCGGCAGATATGCCGATGAGGAAATGAAACGGCTTTTCTCCGACGACACCAAGTTTTCCACCTGGCGCAGGCTCTGGCTCGCCCTGGCTGAGAGCGAGAAGGAGCTGGGCCTGGATATAAGCGAGGAACAGCTTGGAGAGATGCGGGCCAATCTCACCAACATCGATTATGCCGCCGCCGCCGCGCACGAGCATCAGGTCCGGCACGACGTTATGGCCCATGTACTCACTTTCGGTGAATGCTGCCCTAAGGCAAAGCCCATTATCCATCTGGGGGCCACCTCCTGCTATGTGGGGGACAATACGGACATAATAAATATGCGCAGCGCCCTGCTCATAATCAGAAAGCTGCTTGTAAACGCCGTGGCCGCCCTGGCAGACTTCGCCGGGGCCAACAAGGCCCTGCCCACCCTGGCCTACACCCATTTTCAGGCCGCCCAGCCCACAACCGTGGGCAAGCGGGCCTGCCTGTGGATAAACGACCTGCTTTTTGATATCCAGCAGCTTGATTTTCAATTGGACAACCTGAAGCTTCTGGGCTGCAAAGGCACCACAGGCACCGCCGCCAGCTTCCTCGCGCTTTTTGACGGGGACGGTGAAAAGGCCGAGGCGCTTGAACGGAAGATCACCGAAAAGCTGGGCTTCGAGCAATGCCAGAGCGTGAGCGGGCAGACCTACACCCGCAAGGCGGATTTCGCCGTTTTGCAGGTGCTCTCCGGCATTGCTCAGAGCGCCTCCAAATTCTCCAGTGACATCCGGCTTCTCAGCCACATGAAGGAAGTGGACGAGCCCTTCGAGTCCGACCAGATCGGGTCTTCGGCCATGGCCTACAAGAGAAATCCCATGCGCTCCGAGCGCATAGCCTCCCTCTCCCGCTATGTGATATGCGACCTGCAAAATGCCGCCGTCACCGCCTCCGCCCAGTGGTTTGAGCGGACGCTGGACGACTCGGCCAACCGCCGCCTGTCCATTCCCGAGGCTTTTCTGGCCACCGACGCGATTCTGAACCTGTATATCAACATTGTCCGGGGCATGAAAATCTACCCCGCCGTTATCGCCAAGCATCTGAACGCGGAGCTGCCCTTCATGGCCACCGAGAATATCCTTATGTACTGCGTCAGGCACAAAGGCGGGGACCGGCAGGTTCTCCATGAGGCCATCCGGCAGCACGCTGTCCAGGCCGCCCAGCAGGTGAAGCTCTACGGGAAAGACAACGACCTGCTCCAGCGTATCAAGGCGGACCCGGTTTTCAGCCTTACGGAGGCAGAGCTTTCCGCGCTTACGGACCCGGCCACCTTTACCGGCATGGCCGAGCGCCAGTGTGAAAAGTTCCTTGCGGAGCAGGTAAAGCCCATTCTGGAAAAATACAGCGGCAGCCTCGGCGTCAGCGCCGATATCACTGTCTGAGGAAATGAGAGATACAACCATATGTTAACATCAATTGTTGGAACAAACTGGGGCGACGAGGGCAAGGGCCGCATGGTGGACCTGCTCAGTGAGAACTACGATGTTGTGGTCCGCTATCAGGGCGGCAACAACGCCGGCCATACCGTCATAAACGAAAAGGGCAAGTTCGTCATGAACCTCATGCCCTCCGGCATCCTGCGGGACGAAACGGTGAACGTCCTCGGCCCCGGGATCGTCATCGACCTGGAGCATCTCTCCGGCGAAGCCGCGCGCCTGCGGGAGGGCGGCATAGAGATCGGCCCCCGGCACTTGAAAATAAGCGACCGGGCCACCGTTTGCCTGCCCTACCACAAGCTGTTGGACGGTTTGGAGGAGGACAGGCTGGGCGACAAAAAGTTCGGCTCCACCCGTCGGGGCATCTCCCCCGTCTACGCGGACAAGTACATGAAAAAGACCATTCGCATGGGCGATCTGCTTCACTGGGACAGCCTCCGGGATCGTCTCGCTGGCATCATTGAATGGAAAAATCTGACCGTTGAAAAGGGCTACGGCCATGAGCCTGTGTCCCTGGACGAGATCATGGCCTGGCTTGAAACCTTTGGCCGGCCCTTCGCCCCCTATGTCTGCAACACCACCGAGTATCTTGGCTCCGCCATCAGGGAGGGCAAGTCCATCCTCTTTGAGGCCCAGCTTGGCGCTCTGCGGGATATTGACTTCGGCATCTATCCCTATACCTCCGCCTCCACCACGCTGGCCGCCTACGCCCCCATCGGCGCGGGCATCCCCTACGCCCGGCTCGACGAGAGCATAGGCATCATGAAAGCCTATTCCAGCTGCGTAGGCGAGGGCCCCTTTATCTGCGAGCTGTTTGGAGACGAGGCCGAGGAGCTGCGAAAAGCCGGCGGTGAGTACGGTGCGGCCACAGGCCGGCCGCGCCGCGTGGGCGGCTTCGATGTGGTGGCCTCCCGTTACGGCACGCTGATGCAGGGCTGCTCCTATATCGCCCTGACGAAACTCGACGTGCTCTCCTATCTGAAAGAGATCCCCGTCTGCACCGCCTATGAACTGGACGGCAGAAAGACAGGCTATTTCCCCTCGGATATTGACGAGCTCAACGCTGCCAGGCCCGTGTACGAATATCTGCCCGGCTTTCACTGCGACATCAGCGACTGCCGCCGCCCGGAGGATCTGCCCCGGGCAGCCATGGACTACATCCGCTATATCGAAAAGGCCATAAACTGTCCCATCAGGTATGTTTCCGTAGGCCCTGAGCGGGACGCTTACATCACCCTGTTCTGATTTTTCGGAGGCGAATGCAATGGACCCGCAGAAAATTCTTATACTGGACTTCGGCGGCCAGTACAATCAGCTCATCGCCCGCCGTGTGCGCGAGTGCAGCGTATACTGCGAGGTGAAGCCCTATGACATGAGCATAGAGGCCATCCGAAGCTTTGACCCCATCGGCATTATTTTTACCGGCGGCCCCAACAGTGTCTACGCCCCCGGTTCCCCCCAGCTTGATCCGGAGATTTTTGCTCTCGGTCTGCCCATTCTGGGCATCTGCTACGGCTGCCAGCTTATTTCCCACAGTCTGGGCGGCAAGGTGACCGCCGCCCAGGAGGACTCTGCCAGGGAATACGGCAGGACCGAGACCTTTTTCGACACCTCCTGCCGCCTTTTCAAGGGCCTGCCAGAGGAGAGCGTCACCTGGATGAGCCATGGGGACTACATGGCCCGGGTTCCCGAGGGCTTCGCCCTTGTGGCCCGTTCCGCCAACTGTCCCACCGCGGGCATCTGCGATGAGAACCGGCGCTTTTATGGCGTGCAGTTTCATCCCGAGGTAAACCACACCCGGTTCGGCCGGGAGATGCTCCGCAATTTCCTGTACGAGATTTGCGGCGCGAAGGGCGGCTGGACCATGGCCGACTATAAAAATGCCGCCGTCCGCGCCGTGCGGGAAAAGGTCGGGGACGGGAAGGTGCTGCTGGCCCTCTCCGGCGGCGTCGATTCCTCCGTTGCGGCCGCCCTGCTGGCGGAGGCGGTGGGCAGCCAGCTCACCTGTGTTTTCGTGGATCACGGCCTTATGCGCAAGGACGAGGGGGACGAGGTGGAGCAGGCCTTCTCCCGCTGGAACATCAACTTTGTCCGCGTAAACGCCGGGGAGCGCTTCCTTGAGAAGCTGGCCGGCGTTACCGAGCCGGAGCACAAGCGCAAGATCATCGGCCAGGAGTTTATCCGGGTCTTTGAGGAAGAGGCTAAAAAGCTGGGCGCTGTGGACTATCTGGCCCAGGGCACCATTTACCCCGATGTTATTGAGTCCGGCAAGGGGGACGCTGCCGTCATAAAAAGCCATCACAATGTGGGCGGCCTGCCCGACTATGTGGACTTCAAGGAGATCATCGAACCTCTGCGCATGCTCTTCAAGGACGAGGTGCGCCAGCTTGGACGGGAGTTGGGCCTGCCGGAATATCTGGTCATGCGTCAGCCCTTCCCCGGTCCCGGTCTGGGCATCCGGGTCATAGGCGAGGTCACCAAAGAAAAGCTGGATATTCTTCGGGAGGCAGATTTCATTTTCCGGGACGAAGTGGCCAGCGCCGGCCTTACGGAGGGCATGAGCCAGTACTTCGCCGCCCTTACCAATATGCGCTCCGTAGGCGTCATGGGCGACGGGCGCACCTATGACTACGCCATAGCCCTGCGAAGCGTCACCACCAGCGACTTTATGACCGCGGACTGGACCCGCATCCCCTACGAGCTGCTGGACAAAATCTCCAGCCGCATAGTGAATCAGGTCCGCGGGGTGAACCGCGTCCTCTATGATATAACCTCCAAGCCCCCCGCTACGGTGGAATTCGAATAAGCAATTGACATTTTCCCGCTTTTGTTTTAGAATATATGGGACAATAGAATATGCGCTTCGGTAGGTGAGGTTACCGCAGGGATTTGGAGATTTCCTGAGATTGCTGCCGCGAGATTGTGGAGACACAACGAGTTGGTTTAGCAGGATATGTCGTGAAGGCATACCCTAATGCAATTGATATATGCCCGGCGATACTAAAGCTTGAACGATGTTTTTGGTTTTCAAAATTGACAGGGGCTCTTCATCGTTCAGGCGATGAAGAGCTCTTTTTTTGTTTGATTTCTGCAAATGAATTTAAAAATGCTGTCCGCTGAGTACAGCAAAAGGAGGTGAGGCTATGGACTCCGGAACCAGTTATCACTCGCAAGGCAGACTTTTAAAACGAAATAATTGGAGGTATCATTATGCTGAACAAGGATATTTTTTCCAGGCTTCTTCAGCAGCGTCAATTCAAATCTGTAAGAAGCATCCTGGATGTGATGAACGCCGTAGACATTGCCTCGCTGCTGTCAGAACTGGATGGCAAAGAACTTGCATTGGTATTCCGCCTTATTCCCAAAGCAAAGGCGGCCGAGGTGTTTGCAAATTTAAACAGCGCCATGCAGTCCTATCTTGTTGAAATGTTTTCAGAAAAGGAACTGCGGGAACTGCTTGACGATTTGTACATGGATGACACCGTAGATATCCTGGAGGAGCTGCCGGCAAATCTGGTCACCCGTATTCTCGCCGCAATAAGCCCCGAAAACCGCAATATCATCAACAAGCTCTTAAACTATCCGGAAGATAGCGCCGGAAGCATTATGACGACGGAATATGTGGATTTAAAACCAGGCTGGACTGCCGCGCAATCAATGGAACACATTAAGAAAACCGGGATTCATAAAGAAACGATTTACACCTGCTATGTGACGAATCAGCGGAAGCTGGTCGGCATTGTTTCAGCAAAAGATTTGATGACAGCAGATGACGGCGCCCTGATTCAGGATTTGATGGAAACGGAGATCATATCGGTAACAACTCACACAGACCAGGAGAACGTAACTCATATTTTCCGCAAATACGATTTTATTGCGCTTCCTGTGCTGGATGCAGACGGCCTGCTTGTGGGTATCGTAACCTTTGACGACGTAATGGACGTGCTGGTAGCCGAAGCTACCGAGGACATCACAAAAATGGCCGCGGTGGCCCCGAGTGAGAAAACGTATTTTGAAACGTCGGCCTTTGCGCACGCCAAACGCAGAATTCCCTGGCTGTTGCTCCTGATGTTCTCGTCCATAATTACCGGAACAATCATTACGGATTATGAAAACGCCTTTGCTGCGATTCCCCTGCTGGTGTCCTTCATTCCGATGCTTATGGATACCGGCGGAAACTGCGGTTCACAAAGTGCAACGCTTGTAATTCGCGGACTTGCTCTTGAGGAAATCCGATTCCGGGATTTTTTCCGGGTTATCTGGAAAGAATTTAAAATTTCTCTGATTGTAGGAATTATACTCGCCGCAGCAAACGGGGTCCGTATTTTCCTGATGTATCAGGATGTCGCTCTGGCATTGGTCATTGCCTTTTCCCTGGTTTCAACCGTAATTATTTCCAAGCTGATCGGCTGCATTCTCCCGTTGCTGGCAAAACGCGTCGGGCTGGATCCGGCAATCATGGCTTCTCCGCTGATTACGACCTTAGTGGACACCTGTTCAATTATCATCTATTTCAATTTCGCAACAAAAATATTTGCGTTATAGAAATGCCCGGCCGCCCGGCGCATTCTGGCAAAAGCGCAGGCGGGTCCCCGCTGCGTCAAATGGCTAAAACGCTGGCTGAATACAAAAAATTGCTAAGCAGGAGTCTGGATATGCACATCAGGCGCGCAAAAAAAGAGGATTTATCCAGAATTGCGGAAATTCTGGTTTACAACAACAGGGTGAATTATTTCCCCATCTTCGGCAGCGAAGAATATTCTTTTAAAGAACTTCAGGTCCTTCCTCTGGCGGAGGAATACGAAAAGAGGCTGCCCGCCTGCCTCGTGTATGACGACGGGATCCTCCGGGGCTTTATCGAGACGGCGGGAGCAGAAGTAAAAAAATTGTATACGGATGTTTTTTTTCAGGGCCGGGGCGTGGGCGCGGCCCTGCTGGAATACGCCGTCAGAGAGCGGGGCGCCCGCTTTCTCTGGGCGCTGGAGAAGAATTCCGGAGCCATCCGCTTTTACGAAAAGCAGGGGTTTTTCCCCAGCGGAGATCGGATCCTGGAGGAGGGCACAGCGGAATACCTAATCCGGCTCGAACGGAAATAACAGCAAAACTGCTATGTTCTCCAACAGTCCAGAACAAAAGACCTGTTTGATTATATAGCGCCCCTCCATTCATATTTGCCCTTTTACGCCTGTGCCTGCGGGAAGGTGCTTATTTCAGAGCTCCCTATCCCTCTGGTTGATCAATTGATTTTCCCGTGTGGGATGGAAGCGATAACGCCGAATACCATAGTCTGCGCAGAGGCATTCTGGCATGAGCTCAGCGAGGTTGCCAGACGCGGTTATGCCTTTGACGACAGGGAGGCCACAAAGATCGGAAGCGGCATTGCTGTCCCGGTACGCGACAGGGACGGAATGATAATCGCAGGGCTTTCCTACAGCGGTTTTGTTGGGGTGGATGATACGGATGCGCTTTTGCGGTATCTCCCCGCGTGCTGGATAATAAATAGCAGGAGAGAACAAGGTCGGCTTTTGCTTTCTTGCTCCCCCCTGCTGTTTCATTTTATCACGCGAAGTCCTTTCTGTATTTTTACAGCATATTTATTGTTTTCAGAGCATCTGGAATAGACAGTTTTCCGAAAGATACGGTTGCTCAGGCAGCGGGCTTTTCCATCGTGTATCTGCGTTTGGCCCGGCATTGATATTTATCGTTCCCCGCAGAATTGTCTGCGAGGAACGATTTTTCTATTTCCTTATTGAAAAACGATAAATAATAATTGACATTCAATAAGATTCTGTGCTAATATGTGGCCACGAAAGGAGCGATGCAAGCATGAAATGGACAGAGGACCGGAGCCTCGTGCTTTCTCAGATATGCCTGGGGCTTTTTGCGCTTCTGCTGGCGGCGCTGGATATCGGCTGTTACTGGGCAGTGGGGTGGTTCATCTCTCTGCGGAATATGCCCTGGCAGAACGGGGCGGCGCTGATGGCGGTAATCTATCTTTGCAGCGTTTTTGGCTGGTTGCTGCTGAACAAGCTCTGGGGCCTGCTTCGAAACATGAAAAAAGGCGTGGTTTTCGCAGAGGAGAATGTGCGGCGGCTTCGCTGCGTGAGCTGGTGCTGCGCCGGGGCGGCTGCCGTGTGCCTTTTAGGCTGCGCGTTTTACCTTCCGCTGTTGTTCCTCTCCATGGCGGCAGGCTTTATGGCGCTTATCGTTCGGATCGTTAAAAATGTGTTTCAGCAGGCGGCGGCCATGAAGTCTGAGCTGGACTTTACGGTTTAGGGGGCTGTCATGGAGATTCAGGTAAATCTGGATGTAATGATGGCGAGGCGGAAGATCTCCGGCGGAGAGCTGGCGGAAAAAATCGGCATTACCCCCGCAAATCTCTCCATCCTGAAAAACAACAAGGCAAAGGCCATCCGCTTTTCAACCCTTATGGCCCTCTGCCATGAGCTGGGCTGCCAGCCGGGGGACCTGCTGGAATTTATTGATGACGAGCCCGAAAAAGGAGGCTGAACATGGACAAAAAAACAATGACTCCCCCTGAAATCCCGGCTTTTTCTCCCTCTGCGGCCGAGAAAATCGCCGCGTTCTGCATGTATCCGGCGGCATATTTTTACGGGCGCTTCGGCACTTCCGGCTGGGGTCTGCCTATTTTCGCCCTGATTTTCACGGGCCTGACGGAGCTGATCAATCGGGGCCGTAAGCGCCCGGCGGAGAGCTGGGTCTGGCTGGGCTGCCTCTGGCTTGTGGTATTGAGCATTTCGTTTCACCGGGCAAGAGCCTGGGGGGATGTACTGCCCTACCTCTTTGCCCACCTTTTCGCCGTATGGTGGGTCATGAGCCGGAGCGGGCGGCTTATGGCGGGTATAAGCGGCCCGCTGCTGCTTCTGGATGGGCTCAATGCTTTTATCATTTTCCCGTTCAGGAACTTTTTCCTCCGCCTGCGTACCGTCTGGTTCACGCTGACCCACATTTCAAAGAGAGAGCGGGCCAGGCCAGGGACCGTGATCCTGACCGCCGGCGCTCTGCTTGCGGCTCTGCTGCTGTTCACGGCCTCCGCCGGGCTGCTCATCAGCGCAGACGCGGGCTTTGCGGCGCTTATGTCCGGCTTTGAGTCGCTTTTCCGCTTCCGGCTGGATGACGACGCTCTTTTTACGCTTCTAATCAGCCTGCCCATAGGGGCCTATCTCTTCGGCCTCATCGCAGGCAGCGCCCGGGAGGATGAAGCCCGCCTTCGCGGGAGGGGTGAAGCCGTTTATTCGGGCCTGGCCGTGCTGCGCCGGGTGCCGAACAGCCTCTGGGTTGGCATCGCAGGGCTTTTCTGCCTGCTGTATCTGGCCTTTTTCCTCGTGCAGGCCCGGTATCTTTTTGGCGCCTTTACCCGCACGCTGCCCGACGGCTTTATCGTCTCCCAGTATGCCCGGCAGGGATTTTTTGAGCTGTGCCAGGTTATGGCGGTAAACTTCCTGCTGCTCTGGCTGGTGACCCGGCTCTCCGCAAAACCCGTAAACGAGAGCGCCGTTCTGAAGCTTCTCTGCGCCCTGCTTCTGGCTGAGAGCCTGCTTTTTGCCGCGATCGCTTTTTCAAAGCTGGCCCTTTATATCTCCTGCTTCGGTTTTACGCCCCGGCGGCTCCAGTCCTCATGGCTGGTCTGCGTGTTGGCGGCAGGCTGCGTCAGCGCCCTGTACTCTCTTCTGAGCGGAAAAAAGTCCTTCCGCTTCTGGCTTTTGCTTTCGGCTGTCAGCCTTGCTTTTTTACATCTGTATTGAGTTTGAATCCGGCGCAGAGTATAATGCTCTAAAAAGGGGGTGCTCCATGAAAATTGCCATTGTATATAAAAGCCTCACAGGAAACACCGCCATGGTGGCGGAAGCGCTGAAGGAGGCGCTGAAAGAAAAGGGTCCTGTGTACTTCGGCCCGCCGGAGGGCTGTCCGGAGGCGGAGCTGTATTTTGTGGGTTCCTGGACGGACAAGGGAAGCTGCGCCGGGGAGATTGGTGAATTCCTCCGCTCCCTTGAAAATAAACAAGCTGCCCTTTTCGGTACGGCGGGCTTCGGCGGCTCGGAGGAATATTTCCGGGTTCTTTCCGCCCGGGCGGCGGAAAATCTGGGCCGGGGCTGCACGTTTTTAGGCAGCTTTTACTGCCAGGGGAAGATGCCCCCCTCTGTCCGCGCCCGGTATGAAGCTCTGCTCCGGGACAATCCTGGGGATAAGCGGGCCGCAACCAGCATTGAAAATTTTGACGCCGCCCTGAGCCACCCGGACAGGGCGGATCTGGAGAAGGCCAAAAGCTGGGCGCTGACCATGCTCGCCGCCTCGGCGAAAAAGGAAGGGTGAGCCCCATGTGGCCCCGCCCCTTGCGCTGATATCAGCCATTACCCGCTGGACTTTTGGGAACAAATAAAAACTTCCGCCTTCATTTTGAAAGCGGAAGTTTTTCTCATGCCGTTTCAAAGGGCCGCGATAGCCCAGGCCACCAATGATCCCTGCAAAGCGCATGATGGTGTTGCCAATCATAAAGGCGATTAATCCGGCAAAAAAGGCAGTTTTGGCATTCTTGGCAAAGCGGGACCAGTTGCATGACTGGGTGCCCATGGATGCAAAGGTGCCCACGATGGCGGTCTCCGCGGAGGCCACGCGCATCTCCGCGCTGGGAACGGCCTCAGTGACCGCGGCGAAGCCGCCGGCAGACTGGGGAACATGGTCAATTGGGTAGCCCTGGTCCATTTTCTTATTGTTTTCCGCTTGAGCGGACTGTTTTTTATCTGACACTGGTCTTTCCTCCGCTTTATATATTTATCAGAAGAGCGCTCTGCGTTCAACCGGGCTGGACTGGGCAATCTTCCGCCCGGCCTTGTAGGAGGCCAGGACGGGCGCGTTGTAATTGAGCGCCTCGTAATAATTCTTCGCGTCCATGACGACGAAGCTGGCAGGGCGGCCGGGGGCAATGCCGTAGCCCTCGCCCAGGTGCAGGGTCCTTGCGGCTTTGGTCGTGACGAAGCGGTAGGAATTCATAATGTCCTCATAGCCCATCATCTGGCATACGTGCAGACCCATGAACACCACGTCCCGAAGATTGCCGTTGCCCATGGGATACCAGGGGTCGAATATATCGTCATGGCCAAAGGAGACATTGATCCCCTCCTCGGTCAGCTCCTTGACCCGGGTGATGCCCCGGCGCTTGGGGTAGGTATCTACCCGCCCCTGAAGGTGGGTGTTCACCAGCGGATTGGACACAAAATTGATGCCGCTCATTTTCAAAAGCCGCATAAGGCGCAGCACATAGGCGTTATTGTAGGAGTGCATGGCAGTGGTATGGCTGGCGGTGACTCTGTCAAACATCTGCATCTCCAGAGCCCTGGCCGCCAAGGTCTCAAGGCCCCGGGAGGCCTCGTCGTCTATCTCGTCACAGTGCACGTCCACAAGCAGGTCGTTCTCGGCCGCAAGCTCCATGACAAAATTCAGAGACTCCACGCTGTACTCCCGGGTGAACTCGAAGTGGGGTATGGCTCCCACGCAGTCTGCCCCCAGCTTCACCGCGTCCCGCATGAGCTGTTTGCCGTTGGGGTAGCTCAGTATTCCCTCCTGAGGGAAGGCTACGATTTGGATATCCATCACATCCCGCAGCTCCTCCCGCAGCTCTGCCATTGTCTCCATGGCGGTGAGGCTGGGATCGGTCACGTCCACATGGGTGCGGATGAACTGCACGCCGTTTGCAGCATACATCCGCGCCACCCGGTGAACCCGTTCCCGGATATCCTCCCGGCTCAGTTTATCCTTGCGTTTGCTCCAGCATTCAATGCCCTCAAAGAGGGTGCCGGACATGTTCCAGACCGGGTCGCCGGCGGTCAGACAGGTATCCAGATGCACATGGGACTCGATAAAGGGGGGCAGAACCAGGCGGTTGTGCAGGTCTATAATCTCCTCTCCGGGCAGAGGAGCGATATTTTCCGCAATTTCCTGAAATTTTCCTTCGCTCACTCTGATATCCACGGCTTTCCCGGCGTTCTCAATCAGCGCGTTTTGAAACAGCATGTCTTATCTCCGTTCCGCCCCGGAGGGCCTTTTATTTTTTGATCGGTTCAGGCGGCGTTGGGCGCTGCGCTGACAGTGCCGCGCTTTTTGATAAGGAAGGTGTAAGCGCAGTAGCACAGGCAGGCTACGGCCATGGCGTTGACGGAAGCGATGCCCCAGCTTATAAAATTGCCGGCCAGTGCGCCGCCGACCACGCCCAGCACGGAGCCCCAGTTCACGCTCTCTCGTACAGGGATCTCATCAGAGTACTCCTTGCCGTGCAGGAAGAAATCCAGCGTAATGATCGCGCCAACGGGAGGCAGGGTGGCATTGAGGAAGCTGAGCCAGCCCACAAAGTTATTGTAGAGCCAGATAGCGGCTACCGTTCCGATAACGCCAGCCACGATGACCATGGGGCGCTTGCGGACCTTGGTGATGTTGGACAGGCCCAGGCCGGAGGTGTAGAGGGCGTTGTCGTTGGTGGTCCAGATATTGGCGCCGAGAACAATCAGGGCAGGAATCATCAGCCCCTGAGCCAGCATTACATAGAAAATATCATCCTTGCCGGTAAACGCGCCGCCCACAGCGCCGAAGGCAAACATGAGGGTGTTGCCGAGGAAGAACGCAATGACGGTGGTGAGAACCGCGGTCTTGTTGTTTTTTGCAAAGCGGGTAAAGTTGGGGGTTGCGGTGCCGCCGCTGACAAAGGAGCCCATTACCAGGCCCACACCAGTGAACACGCTCATGCTGCCGGCGCTCTTTGCAAAGATGGCGCTCAGGCCGCCGCCTGCGGTGGTGGCAGTTACCATGGAATAGATGCCGAGAACGGCAATAAGGGGAACGGAGATATAGCTCACAATTTCAAGGCCCTTTATGCCGAAGTAGGCAGAGGATGTCATGCAAACGCCGGCAATGACAACCAGCAGCACGGGGCTTACATTCAGAACCTCGGCCGCAGGAACGGCGAACATGGCAATCCCAACACCGAACCAGCCAACCTGAGTCAGACTAATAAGCGCAGAAGCCAGGTAGGAGCCGTATTTTCCGAAAGAGCGCTGGGCAAGCAGATCAAGGGACATGCCGGTGCGGCTGCCAATGTAGCCGAGCACGCCAGTATAGGCGCCCAGAATAATGCCGCCGATGATAATGGCCCAAACGAACCCGCCCAGGTCGAGGCCATTGCCAAGTTTCGCGCCGACGGACATGCTGGCCGAGAAGAAGGTAAAGCCTAGCATGATGAAAAACATGGGCCAGAAATTTTTCCTTGCACTCTGAGGCACGCTTTCAAGGGAATAGTCTGCGTCCTGATGACGGGAAATGTTTTTTTCGTTTGACATGGGATACGCCCTCCTTTAATTTTTCGGTGTGGCGGAGGGCGCGAAAAAACGCGGCTCTCCGACAAGGAAAGCCGCGTCCAATGACACGTTAAAGATACTTCGGTATCGCAGTCCTTGGAGGCCTCACGGGACCTCTCTTAAAGCACCGTGGCTTATTATAGCGGGGCCTTTCTCGGCTGTCAATCCCTGGCGGAAAATTTTATATTTCGACGGTTTTCCCCTTCCTTCTGGCTTGAAATTCTCGCTTTCTGTGGTAAAATTGCAGTCAAAATAACATTGGGGGCCATACAATGGAAATTCAGCTCATACCCTGGAGCCGTGAGCTGGCTCCGGCACTTTGCCGCATTATGAACGGTGCCGACCGTCGCTGTCTCTCCAACCGCCTGCCCCTGCCCTACACCCAGGCCAATGCGGACTGGTACCTGGGCATGGTGGAGGAGTGCGAGGGAAAGAGCGGTGTCTTCCGGGCTGTTTTTTCCGGCGGTGTCTGCGTTGGCAGCATCAGCGCGGAATGTCGGGAGGACGTGTACGCAAGGAACGCGGATGTCGGCTATCTTCTGCTGGATGAGTTTAAATCCCTGGGGATTATGACCCGGGCCCTGGAGCGGATCTGCCCGATCGCTTTCCGGGCGCTCGATCTGCTGCGCCTCACCGGTCTCGTATTCGAGCCCAACACGGCCTCCCGCCGTGTATTGGAGAAAAATGGATTTCTCCTTGAGGGGCAAATGAAAAACGCCGTCTGGAAGGACGGCAGCGTATATGACCTGTGTATTTACGGCAAATACAGAGACTTCTGACGAGGCAAACACTGTTTTTGCGGCATATGCATCGCTTTATGCTCTTGCGCAGCGGCAGAGAACAATATATAATGTACAGGCATATAAATAATTGGAGGAACTGAACATGGCAGATAACAGACGCCCCGAAAATATGGAGCGTATCACTACTCCCCAGCTGGCTGAGGCTTTTATTAACGAGCAGTTGGCCCAGCTCCGCGCCCAGATCGGCGATAAAAAGGTTCTTCTCGCCCTCTCCGGCGGGGTGGACTCCTCTGTTGTGGCCGCCCTGCTTATAAAGGCTGTCGGCCGCCAGCTCACCTGCGTGCATGTTAACCATGGCCTGCTTCGCAAGGGCGAGCCCGAGCAGGTGGTGGAGGTTTTTCGCAACCAGATGAACGCGAATCTTGTCTATGTGGACGCGGTTGACCGTTTTCTGGATAAACTGGCCGGTGTTGCCGAGCCCGAGGCCAAGCGTAAAATAATTGGCGCCGAGTTCATCCGCGTGTTCGAAGAAGAGGCCCGCAAGCTTGACGGCATCGAGTTTCTCGCTCAGGGCACCATTTATCCTGACATTCTTGAAAGCGGCCCTGTGAAAGCCCACCACAATGTGGGCGGTCTGCCTGAGGATCTGCAGTTTGAGCTGGTTGAGCCTCTGCGGCTTCTGTTTAAGGATGAGGTTCGCGTCGTGGGTAAGGCGCTCGGCCTGCCCGATGCCATGGTGTTCCGCCAGCCCTTCCCTGGCCCCGGCCTTGGTGTGCGCTGTCTTGGCGCCATCACCCGTGACCGGCTGGAGGCCGTGCGTGAGTCCGATGCGATTCTCCGCGAGGAGTTTGCCAAAAATGGTCTTGCGGGTAAGGTCTGGCAGTATTTTACAGTCGTGCCCGACTTTAAGTCTACCGGCGTGAAAAACGACCTCCGCTCCTATGACTGGCCCGTTATCATCCGCGCCGTCAACACCCGCGACGCCATGACCGCCACCGTGGAGGATGTCCCCTTCGCCCTCCTCCAGCACATAACCCAGCGCATAACCCGGGAAGTCCCCGGCATAAACCGCGTCCTCTATGACCTGACTCCCAAGCCCACAGGGACCATCGAGTGGGAATAATACCAAAAACGGTGAAAACCAGCATAAACACTGGGTTTTTGAGGCTTGAAAAAGTCTCGTGACAAGGGTTTGACAACAATTTCAGATTATTCATAAATAAAGAGCTAACCGATTTTTGTTACAAAGTCTGTTAGCTCTTTTTTATGTAGCTATATTTCCGCAATGTTCAAATATCGATACAAATAGTAAAGTTTATCAAGTAATGCTGGGTATCCCTCAAGCAAGCGTTAAAGGCGCAGGGATTTGTCGGTGTTCACAAGAAAGACAGCGAGTGGGCAAGGTGGATACAAGCTGAAAAAGAACAGCTCGCCGCCATTATGGAACGGCACGGAATTGAATGGGAACACAAAGGAATTGACCGTCCCCACCTCGAAGTTCTCGATTATAAATTGCAGGAATGTCAGCGAGAATTGGCGGAGTTGGATGCAGTGGTCAAGGGGAAATCTGGCGAAGCAAATATACTTGAAAGGCAGATTGAAAACTTTACCGAGAGGGCAAGAGTTATCACCACCATTTCACAAAATTTTGAAAACGAGCCTGAATATCCGTTGCCCGCCCCTGCGGCAATGATGTCGGCATGGAGCTATAAAACCAAGTTTGTCGATCCGCTTTACTTTTTTATCTTTATGTGGTATAACATTTGAGCCAAACAAAGCAGAATAAGGAGAAGGACAATTTAATACCGAGGGGATATTATACCCTTTTTTGGTTATCATCTAATATGAGTTTGGTAAAAGCGCAACTCCACTCGGATGGTAACAAGGGTTTCCTTTTCTGTTTGAGCTTTGTTTGGCGACAATCGGAGTTTGCGTTTTTCGGTGCGTCGGCTTCGGTTGGCGCACTTTTTTATTAGGAGGTTAGAAAATGGTATTAGAACTTAAAAACATAGAAAAATCGTTTGGTGAAAAGAAAGTTCTTACCGGGGTTTCATTCAAAGCGGAAGGTGGCAAAGCATTTGGTCTGCTTGGCAGAAACGGCGCAGGCAAAACCACGTCTATCCGAATTTTGATGGATGTGTTTCCCGCCAACAGCGGCGAGGTGCTAATTGATGGTCAGCCGATTGATTATAACAAGATCGGTATCGGCTATCTTCCCGAAGAAAGAGGTCTGTATCCGAAAAAGATTATCATTGATCAGCTTACATATTTTGCAGAACTGAAAGGAATGAGCCGCAAGGCCGCCGTGCAGTCAATCGACTATTGGCTCGAAAGACTCGGTATGACCGAATATCGTAACAAGCGGCTTGATACACTTTCCAAGGGCAATCAGCAAAAGATTCAGTTGATTACCGCACTTGCTCACGATCCCGATATTGTTATCCTCGACGAACCTTTCTCCGGTCTTGACCCCGTAAATGCAATGCTCTTAAAAGACGTGGTTAAGGAACAGATTCGCAAGGGCAAGATCGTTTTGTTCTCCAGTCACCAAATGAGCTATATCGAAGAATTTTGCGATAGCATTGCCATCCTTAACAACGGCGTTGTTGCCCTGCACGGAGATTTGCGCGATATTAAGCGTGACTATCCCCGTGACCGCTTGGTTGTTCGCACGGAAAGTCCCGATGCGATTATATCTGATTTCGGTCCTTTTTGCGCAGTAATGGAAAACGGTGGCTTAATGATTCGCCTTGCCGATGCCTCCGAAAAGAAAGCAACGATGACTCGTCTTGTCGAAAACTACGATATCGACGAGGTGAAGGTGTTTGAACCTTCCCTCAATGATATTTTCGTAGAATACGCAGGCGGTGCCGCAAAGGAGGGCTAAGCGATGAAACAGTTTGGAAAAATACTCAAATTTGAACTCAAGCATTATTTTAAGAACAAGGTGTTTATTGGCGTTACGGCATTTTTGATGGTGCTGATTGCCGTTGTAATGTTCTTTCCTCGAATTACTGCACTGTTTAAAGCAGATGATACCTCTGTGGAGGCACCTGCCGATTTTCCGGTTATGCTTGTAAAGGCAGACGATGCAGCACAAGCCGATATGGTGCGAGAAACCTTTGCTGCCTCTTTTGCGGATTATGATGTGCAGATCACAGATGATGAAATCAGCGTAATTAAAGACAAGATTACTTCCGGTGATGCCGAATGTGCATTTGTTATGACCGGACCCACTTCCTTCACGTATTACGTGGATAATCTCTCTATGTATGATATGAACACTGAGATCGCAACCGGTGTCCTGCAGCAGATCTATCAGATGAACGCAATGATAGACAGCGGCATGTCTGCTGAAGATGCTGCAGGTGTCATGAGCATCCAAATCGAAAGCGATGTAGAAAGCCTCGGCAAGAATCAGATGCAGAACTTCTTCTACACCTACATTATGATTTTTGCGCTGTATATGGTGATCCTGCTGTACGGTCAGATGGTAGCAACCAACGTGGCAACCGAAAAGAGTTCCCGGGCGATGGAAGTTCTTATTACAAGTGCAAAGCCAACCTCCATGATGTTTGGTAAAGTTATCGCATCCTGCCTTGCAGGTTTCATTCAGCTTGTCGCCGTGTTTGGTTCGGCGCTCCTGTTCTATAACCTCAATAAGTCCTATTGGGGCGATAACATGATTATCGATTCCATTTTCAATATTCCGCCTGAACTTCTGGTATATATGTTGGTGTTCTTTATTCTCGGCTTCCTCATTTACGCATTTATGTTCGGCGCAGTTGGTTCTACCGCTTCCAAGCTGGAAGATATCAACACTTCGGTTATGCCGATTACAATGTTTTTTGTAATTGCTTTTGTTGTGGTTATGATCTCCATGAGTTCCGGAAATATAGATAACACACTTATGACGGTTTGCTCCTACATTCCGTTTACCTCACCGATGTCGATGTTTACGAGAATTGCTATGAGCACAGTGCCTTGGTATGAAATCGCTATTTCCATTGCGATCCTTATCGGCTCTACCATTGGTGTGGGAGTTCTTTCCGCAAAGATTTACCGTGTTGGTGTTCTGATGTACGGAACCACTCCCAAAATCAGTAATATCATTAAAGCTGTTTGGAAGGCGTAAAAAAGTAAAGGTACCGCATTTTTTAAGGTGATTTCCCTATGAAATTCACTGAAAACTCTTGAATTTCGAAGTTAAATTACTTATAATATTGTTGTCAGTGTAACAACGCCCTGACAACAAAAATCTTGATAGTCCATATTTTATGGATAATCTGAACGCTCCCGATAATGTGTGCAAAAATACCAATACAAAATTGTTCAGGTTGCGGTTTTCAGGAGCGAGTGGGCTGATGCTATTTTAATGCTATAAAGCAGCCGCTTACCATTACAGAGTGACATGAAAATGCCCTCTGGGAAACGACAAGTTTTCCAGAGGGCTATTTTTGTGTCTGTTATTCTTTTCGCCATTGTTTGGACGGGGTGTGTCTGCCGGAATCATCGGCAGTCCGTGGCCGGTTGAGTTTCCATTCCAGATATTCTTCTCTGGTAATCTCTCCGGCTGCCAGCTGCTTCTTGCGGCGCTGCCATTCCAGCAGGAACTCGTCCAGCAGACGGTAACGGAAGCTGACGGATATATGCTTCTCCGGGAAGTCCGGGCCTGTGGTGTCGGTCACTTCATAAAGCCGAGTGCCGGGATAATGCTCGTCCAGCTCAAACAGAGAATGCATGATGTCCTCAGCGGCATAAAGAGTAGGTTCACAGAGGGAACGGAAATCCACCTCCAGCACCTCAGCGATTTTGCGGAGCAAGCCCTCTTTCGGGGTTCCGGTGTTGCTCTCATACTGCGCCACACGAATATCGGCACTTTTTTCATCAAAGCCGATTGCGATATCTAATTCCTTCTGCGTTATGCCCCGGAAGTTGCGGACACGTTTAATGCGTTCACCTACTGCCATTGAAATGAGAAAGATCACAGAGCGATCACCCCCACTCTGTTATCCTTTTTGTTTTAGCTTTACAGATAAGTTGACATCTGTAAACAATTGTGCTATAATTACTGCTAAATTTCGAATGTTCGTATGATGAGGTAAAGGAAAAATGAAAAATCAAATCGAACAATTAAAACGATCGAAGAATGCAGTCATTCTCGCTCACTATTATGCTCCTGCGGAAGTACAGGAGATTGCAGACTATGTTGGCGACTCTTTTTATCTTGCAAAAATTGCAAAGCAATGTGATGCCGACATTATTGTGTTCTGCGGCGTGCAGTTTATGGGAGAGAGCGCTAAAATACTCAATCCCGATAAAAAGGTTTTAATGCCGGATTTAACCGCAGATTGTCCAATGGCCCATATGGTTGCCGATGGCATCATAGAAGAAATGAGAAACAAATACGATGACCTTGCGGTAGTCTGCTATATCAATTCCTCAGCAGAACTTAAATGCAAAAGCGACGTTTGTGTTACATCCTCAAATGCGGTCAAGATTGTAAAAGCATTGCCGAACAGGAACATCTTCTTTATACCTGATCATAACCTCGGGAGTTTTGTTGCTGAGCAGGTACCGGAGAAGAATATCATTCTCAATGACGGATGTTGTCCAATCCACGCAAAGATTACTGTGGCGCAGGTCAATTTAGAACGAGAAAAACATCCTAATGCGGAAGTTTTGACCCATCCCGAATGTGTTTCGTCGGTTGTTGAGCTTTCCGATCACATAGGCAGTACGGCAGGTATTATTGCATACGCTAGGAACAGCAATGCAAGAGAGTTCATTATCTGTACCGAAGACGGTGTGAATTATAAGCTGATTGCTGACAATCCGGACAAGCATTTCTACTATCCCAATCCGCATCCTTGCTGTGCGGATATGAAACTGAATACCCTTGAAAACGTTTTGTCAGTTCTTCAAAATGAAGATAAAGAAGTAACTGTTGGCGACTGTGTTCGTATGGGCGCATTGAAACCGCTTGAGAGGATGCTGGAACTTGCAAAGTGAAATGAATACAGATATCATAATAGTGGGTTGTGGCGTAGCGGGGCTTTACTGCGCACTGAACCTACCGAAAGGCAAAAAGATAACAATCGTTACCAAAAACGAAGCCCCCAAAAGTGATTCTTTCCTTGCTCAAGGCGGTATATGTGTTCTTCGTGATGAAGAAGATTTCAAGGTCTTCTTTGAAGATACGATGAAAGCCGGACACTACGAAAACAATCCCGATTCGGTTGAGATTATGATACGCTCATCTCAGGAGGTTATCGGAGACCTTGTTTCTTTCGGCGTTCAATTTGAGAAGAATGGAGATCGTTTCCATTACACACGTGAAGGTGCTCACTCCAGACCGAGAATACTTTTTCACGAAGATGAAACCGGGAAAGAGATTACTTCTCATTTGCTTGAAACTGCACGAAGCCGAGAGAATATCACTTTGATAGAGAATTTCACAATGGTAGATTTGATTTGTGATGATAATGTATGTAACGGTATAATCGGTCACGATGCAGACGGAAACTATATTCGCATTTGCGCTGATTATACGGTTCTTGCTACCGGTGGCATAGGCGGACTATTCAAGCATTCCACTAACTACCGTCACCTGACAGGTGATGCGCTTGCCTTAGCAATCAAATACGATATTAAACTGCAACATATTGATTACATACAGATTCATCCCACAACGCTCTACACGAAAAAACACGGCCGTGAATTTTTAATTTCTGAGTCGGTTCGTGGCGAAGGTGCGATACTGCTCAACTCTAAGGGCGAGAGGTTCGTGAATGAGTTATTACCCCGTGATGTTGTGGCAAATGCCATTTTTGAAGAGATGAAAAAAGAAGGCGGCGAGCACGTGTGGCTCTCTATGGCACCGATTCCCGCAGAGGAGATACGGACTCATTTCCCTAATATTTATCAGCACTGTCTTGAGGAAGGTTATGATGTAACCAAGGAACCGATTCCGGTTGTTCCGTCACAGCATTACTTTATGGGCGGTATAGATGTTGATAGTTATAGCAAAACCTCTATGGAAAGGCTGTATGCAATAGGCGAAACCGCTTGCAATGGTGTTCACGGGCGCAATAGATTGGCCAGCAACTCATTGCTTGAGAGCCTTGTGTTTGCCAAGAGAGCTGCTAAGCATATAACAAGCGATTACACTGAGTTAGAGAAATCCAGTAAAATAACAGTCGATGCTTCACAGTATGAAGGCTACGCAGAAAAGTATAAAGAATTAGTTTTGGCAGCAATAGAAAAGGAGAAACTAAGTCATGAATAATGTTTCGATGAAACTTAACGCAGACAACCTGATCCTGCTCGCTTTGCAGGAGGATATTCCTAGTGAGGATATTACTGCCAACTCCGTAATGAGAGAATATCAGCTCGGCGAGGTAGAACTTATCTGTAAGGAAGATGGTGTTATTGCCGGCCTTGATATTTTCAAAAGAGTATTTGAACTTCTTGACGAAAAGACTGCGGTGACCTTTACCTGTGCCGATGGCGACGAGGTAAAGAAAGGCCAAAAGCTTGGCGTTATCCGTGGCGATATCCGTGTTCTTCTTTCCGGTGAAAGAACTGCACTCAACTTCCTGCAGCGCATGAGTGGTATCGCAACATATACACGTAAGATTGCTGACCTGTTAAAAGGCAGCAAAACTAAGCTTTTGGATACCCGTAAGACGACACCGAATATGCGAATCTTTGAAAAGTATGCTGTAAAGGTCGGCGGTGGCTATAACCACCGTTACAACCTGAGTGACGGTATTCTTCTGAAGGATAACCACATCGGTGCCGCAGGTGGTGTTAAGCAAGCCGTTTTGATGGCAAAGGAATATGCTCCGTTTGTACGTAAGATTGAGATCGAAGTAGAAAATCTTGATATGCTAAAAGAAGCTCTTGAAGCTGGCGCAGATATCATTATGCTCGATAATATGAGTGTTGAGGATATGAAAGAAGCGGTAAGACTCACTGCAGGCAGAGCCGAAACTGAGTGCAGTGGTAACATCACGAAAGAGAATGTTGCAAAACTTGTAGATATTGGTGTAGATTATATCTCAAGCGGGGCACTCACACACTCTTCGCCTATTTTAGACCTTTCTCTTAAAAATTTACACGCAATATAAAGGGGTGAATATATGAAGGCCGTCGAGAGAAGAAAAGCTATCGCCAAGCTCCTTCTATCATCAACCGAAGCTGTATCGGGAGGCAAACTGTCAGAGGAGTTTGGTGTATCACGGCAGATTATTGTTCAGGATATAACTGTGCTCAAAGGTTCAGGTTACGATATCCTTTCTACCCATAACGGTTATATTATTCAAAGATCTCCGTTAAAAGAGCGTGTCTTTAAATTGCACCATACAACCGAACAGACTGAAGACGAGTTGAACGCCATCGTAGATCTCGGTGGTACAGTAGTTGATGTATTTGTTTGGCATAAAGTTTATGGCAAAATGGCGGCGCCGTTAAACATCTTCTCACCCCTTCATGTGAAACAGTTTATAGAGGGTATTAGAGCGGGAAAATCATCTGAACTGATGAACATTACCGGAGGATATCATTATCACACTATTCGTGCGGAATCTGAAGATGTTTTAGATAAGATCAACGAAGTTCTATCCCATAAAGGCTATATTGCTCCTGAAATCTAAGCCAAAATGGTTATAAATACTTGGTTATCATACGGCGGTTTAAGAAACTAAATGCAGCGTCATTGCCGAACAACGCAAAGTGGATAATCAAATGGAGCGGGTTGCTCGGATGAATAACATACGCAGCATAGCCACAGAAATCATAAACAATGATATCATTTACAATTATCCCGGACATGGTTTGCTGTCTCCTTTTGAATGTTTGTGTGGTAACTTCATTCTATCAGAGGACGGCAAACTCTGTCTCTTTTGATGCGCTTTTCAATTTGCGCAACTTATTGTACCTTATCATTATGGTTCACAACAGTTTTATTATATTATTTTCAACTCTATCTTGTCAATATTGTCCTGATATTTTCCCATTTCTCCGGATAATTTTGTCTTGATGCACAAAAAATCGCCTGCAAAATCAGGGAGTATTGCTCTTGAAAGCGCAGGCGGTTTTTGATATTCTATAACCAGAAAGGGTGATACCGATGTACAAGTAAGTCCCCCCCGCGATGCAAGCAGATTTTGCTGGCGAGGGAAGAACGCCGCAGCTCAAAAAATTTTTCAGGAGGACAGAAAGCACTGGGCTTGTCTCGCTTATGAGAGTTATTTTCGGTTTGATGGCGTGCTTTGGATCTGTGTCCCGTTGACAGGCGGCGTTGTATCCTGCAGAAAGAGAGGTAACCATGATGTTAGATACTAAGAATTCACAGAAGTAACCCCTGGCTGTGTTGTCGGAAAATCCGGTGCAGTCAGGGGTTACTTCTTTTTTTGCTTTTTGCCCGGAAGGGCGTTTTTTTATCCGTTTTTCAAAAAAATACTGCCGGAAACAGAGGTCACGGTAAAGTTTTCAAGATAAATAATATAGCTGTCGCTGTAATTGCCATAGGGGTAGCTAACAGTGCGGCTGCCCTTAGGCCAGAACTTCAGTGTGCCGGAAACCGGCGTGCGCTCCGTGCTTTCGGTGCTGCCACTGTACTGAAGTGTGTCATAGTCCACGGTAAAGCTGCCCTTGTTCGCCACACCTTCGGCGGTAAAGCTGATTTCCATACTGTCCTTATACGCCGCTGAGTTGGCGGCGGTATAGCCCTCCTGGAGGGAAAGGCCATAGGAAATCTGCACATAACTGACGTTTCCCTCGTCATCCTTGAAATAGACGGGGTACTCCCTGTACTCAAAATAATCGAATATATTCGCCGCCGTGATCTCGACCTCCACTACCGGCGGCGGGGTTTGCGCCGCGGCATCGGTCTGCCCGGCTTCCGCCTTGTCCTTTCCGCAGGCGCAGAGAGAGAGGAGCAATATAAGCGCGAGCAGCAAAACTCCTGTTTTTTTCATGGATTCAGCCTCCGGCATGTAAACTGCCACATTTTTTCCTCTTTATTATAATGCGTACTGGGCAAAGCCGCAAGCCTTGAACGCTGTGGCTTCCAAGGCCAACTGGCTTTGCTCAAGTACAAGGTTTTTGCAAAAAATCGAGAAAAAACCTTGCACCTTCCCCTGGCGTGGCGCGCCACGCCAAGGGAAATACCCATTCTAACAATGACTGAATTCCATAAAAACGGTTAAACGTGCCGTTTTTATGGAATTTCGCGGCTTACGCCAGGTGAACAAACCGCTTTGCGGTTTATTCAGCAGTTATTATTATAAAGCCTAAGTGTGAATTTTTCAAGCAGCGCCGTCTTTCCGTTCCGGCCAAGGCAAATAAAAACAGACGCGGGGCCCCACGTCTGTTCTGTAATTATGCGGTTTTGGTGAGATCAGATCTTCATGCAGACATCCCATGCGCGCCAAATAACAGTGCGCAGGTTGCCGATGGCAACGCAGTCGCCCACACGGTAGGCCTTGCTGCTCTTGCCGCCCACGGGAGTGGGGACAAAGCCGATGCCGTTGACAACATCATCGCAGGCGACCTCAAAGGTCTCGCCGGTCTTGATATTCTTGACGGTGACGGAGCCGTCCCGGATGGCAGTAACGGTGGACTCCAGATATACGGGCACCTTGTGGTATTCCATGGCGTCACGCAGGAAAGAGGTGTTGGCAAGGCAGGTGGCCTGGGCGTTGACCAGGTCGTTGGCATACTCGACGATAATCGGGTGCTTGCCCTGGAGGATGAGGTCGTAAGCCGCCTCGCAGGAGGACTGTCCGCCGCCGATGAAGAGGACCTTGTCGCCCACTTCCTTCTTCTCCTTGAGGAGTTGGGTGAACGTCAGGCACTTGTCGAAGCCGGGGATCATGGGCATGGTTCTGGGCACGGAGCCGGAGGCCACGATGATCTCGTCGAAGCCGCGGATCGTGCCAAGATCGGTAACCTCGGTGTTGTAGTGAACTTCCACGCCGGCCTTCTCGATCTCTCTCTGATACCAGCGGATCAGCTCCTTGTCGTTCTCTTTGAAGCTCATGGCGGAAGCGGTCAGGAACAGGCCGCCCAGCTCGTTGCTCTTTTCGAAGATGACGGGCTTATGGCCGCGCTGGAGCAGTACCAGGGCGCACTCCATGCCGCCCACGCCGCCGCCGATTATGGCGACCTTCTTGGGCTTTCTGGTGGGAACGATCTTGTACTTGTTGTGCTGCATGGTGGTGGGGTTCAGCGCGCAGCGGGCAAGATGCAGGGAGTCATCCAGCTTCTGCATATTGGACGTTCCCTTGGCCTTGGAGAAGTTGAAGCAGCCGTTGTGGCAGCGGATGCAGGGCTTGATCTCGTCCTGGCGGCCTTCCATGATCTTGTGAACCCACTCATGGTCCACCAGGTTCTGGCGGGCGATGGCCACCGCGTCCAGCCGGCCGGCGGCGATCTCCTCGGCGGCCTTCACCGGATCCATACGGCCGGCGCAGACCACGGGCTTGTCCGTGAACTTCTTTATGTGCTCGACATACTCCAGATTGCAGTTGTCGGGCATGTACTGTGGCGGATGCGCCCAGTACCAGGCATCATAAGTACCGTTGTCGCAGTTAAACATGTCGTAGCCCGCGTCCCCCAGATATTTGACGGCTCTCTCGGACTCTTCCATGTCGCGGCCCCACTCCTCGAAGTCCTTCTCATAAGGCATGGCGCCCTTGCCCCAGGCTTTGGTCTTGGAAACGACGGAGTAACGCAGGGAAACAGGGAAGTCCGCGCCGGCGTCGCGCTTGATGGCCTGGACAATCTCCACGGGGAAGCGGAAGCGATTTTCAAAGCTGCCGCCGTACATGTCGGTGCGGTAGTTCCAGTTTTTCATGGTGAACTGGTCAAGCAGATAGCCCTCATGGACCGCGTGAATCTCAACGCCGTCCACGCCGGCCTCTCTCAGGCGCTTGGCGGTTTTACCAAAGGCCTCGACCATCTCACGGATTTCGCTGACGGTCAGGGGGCGGGAGGTAACGTCCTCAGCCCAGCGGTTGGGCGTTTCGGAAGCGGAGGCGCAGCAGTACTGAACGTCAACAATGGGGCTTGCCAGCTTATTGAGCAGGTTATTTTTGGCCAGCGTGGTCATCCAGCCGTTGATGGCCATGGAACGGCCCATGCCGGCGGCAAGCTGGATAAAAAGCTTGGCTCCGGTCTTGTGGAACTCCACCATGTACTCCTTGAGCTGCTTGAACATCTGGTCGTTCTGATACAGCCACTTTCTGCCAGGGATGCCCAGCTGGTCGCGGACGCACTGCATACCGGGCAGGATAAGACCAACGCCGTCCTGCGCTCTGTTGAGCAGGAAGTACGCGGCCTCCTTATCGAAATGGTTAGGCTCCAGCCAGCCGAACAGGGATGTGCCGCCCATTGAGCACTGAACTATGCGGTTTTTGATTTCCACATTGCCAACCTTCCAGGGTGTAAACAGGGCACTATACTTTTCGTCCATTTGATGCTTCCTTTCTTCTTTTTAAATCGGTAGTGACGCGGGCCGGGGCGGCGGGACACGCCATAGGCCCGGAAGGACCCCGCCCCAATCACGCCCGGGCAGGCTCTCCGCGTCTTAGCGTTACAAGTATAACACAAAGCCTGACAATAATCAATCGAATATAGCGTCTGAAATTGGTAAATTTGCCTTACACATTGACGCATTTTGTACAGACATTGGTTTAAAACCGCCAAATACTTAAAAAAGCGGAAGCAATTGCGAGAAAAACCCGCGGGACGGAGCCCGCGGGTTCAAGCATAACTGAGCAATATGAAATTACTCCACGGAAATCATGTAGTAATACACCGGCTGACCGCCGCGCACTAGGCTGACCTCCGCCTCGGGAAAACAGCCGCCTATGGTACTGGCAGCCTCGTTGGCCGCGTCCTCCTGAACATCCTCCCCATAGTAGACGGTGACAAACTCGGGGCTGAACGCATCAAAAGCCAAGCTCAACTCCTTGAAAAGGGTCTTGATGTTGGTATAGCTGCCCAGCAGCGCCCCATCCAGCAGGGCCAGATACTCACCGGCGTGTATGGCGTGACCGCCGAAGTCGGAATCTCTGGCTGCATAGGTGACCATAGCCGTGTGGACGCTGGCCATAGCGGTTTTCATGGCCTCTACCAGCGCTTCCTCGCTCTCGTCGGGGTTGAAGTTCAGCAGGGCGGAAACGCCCTGCGGCACCGTCTTTGTGGGCATGACCACCACTTTTTTCTCCGTGAGGGGAATGCACTGCTCGGCGGCCATAATGATGTTTTTGTTGTTTGGGAAAACGAACACCGTGGAGGCGGGAGTGCGGTTGATTTCCCTGAGTATATCGTCGGTAGAGGGGTTCATGGTCTGGCCGCCGGTAACGACACCGTCGGCGCCCAGCTCCCGGAAGAGCGCTTCCATACCGTCTCCCGCGCAGACGGTAACAACGCCGTATTCCTTCTCCGGCGCCGCCACAGCGTTTTCCAGTTCCTGCTCCACCTGTTCCAGATCGTCGGTGCTCTGGGCTTTGCGGCCTGCCATCAGATCCTCATGCTGCGTGCGCATGTTCTCTATCTTTGCCAGTTCAAGCTCGCCGTACTTCTGGGCCTCGTTCAGGGCGTTGCCGGGGATATTGGTGTGCACATGGACCTTGAACGCCTCATCGTCCTCGCCGATCACAAGCGAGTCGCCTATGCTGGCAAGATAGCCGCGCAGAGGCTCCAGGTCTACATTCTCTTTCTTCTTGCGGACAATGAACACGGTATCAAAAGCAAAGGTGATATCCTCGGTATCCGTAACGCCGAAAACACTGCTTTCAGCGTAATCTCTGGGGCCGCTGTCCTCCTGGGAGACCACCTCGCCTCTGAGGGAGGCAAGCATGGCGCCCAGAATGATCAGGTAGCCCTTGCCGCCCGCGTCCACAACGCCGGCCTTTTTCAGCACGGGGTTCAGATTGACGGTGTTCTCCAGCGCCTCCTCGCCGGCCTTCATGGCGCAGACGAGCGTGTTCTCCAGGCTGGCCCCGGCGGAGGCCGCCTCGGCGGCGGCGGCGGAAGCCAGGCGGGACACGGTGAGAATGGTGCCCTCGGCGGGTTTCATGACCGCCTTATAGGCGGCCTCGACCCCGTCGGCCATGGCGCCGGAAAACTCCAGGGCACCTGCAGTCTCCGTGCCCTTCAGGCGGCGGGAAATGCCTCTGAAAAGCAGGGAGAGGATAACGCCGGAATTGCCTCTGGCTCCTCTGAGCATAGCGGAGGCCACACAGTCCGCGGCGTCAGCCACGGCGGAAAAATTCTTTTTTCTCAGCTCGGCGGCGGCGTTGTTAAGCGTCAGGCCCATGTTCGTGCCGGTATCTCCGTCAGGCACAGGGAAGACGTTCAGGTCATTTATCATCTGGGTGTTTGCGTGAAGCGCCGCGTCGGCACAGAGAATCATCTCTTTGAATGCCGCGGCGTCGATATAGTCTCTCAAGTGAAAAGCACCTCCGGTGGGATATGCAGCAAAAGGCTTATCCGATAATCGTATCTACATATACGTCAACATTTTTCACCGGCACTCCGGTGGACTTTGAAAGCTTGTAGCTTACTTCATTCATAATGCTGTTGGACACGGCACTGATATTCACTCCGTGGTCAACGCCGATATGAAGCTCAAGAGAAATGCTGCCGTCGTCATTGAAGCGGACGTCCACACCCTTGGACATGGATTCCCTTCTCAGAAGCTGAAGCGGCCCGCCTTCCTTGCTGCGGCCTGCCATGCCCTTGACTCCAAAGCAGCTTGTGGCCGCGTCTCCCGCAAGGTTCGTAAAGACCTCGCTGGTGATGCTTATTCTGCCTCTGTCGTTGATTATATTCACCATAACTGACGAGCTCCTTTCCGCTGTTTTTTCAAATTTACCGGCCTGTTTTCAATCAGGGCGCAAAACCGATTTTATGATTATAATACAGTATTTCAAAAAGTACAAGTATAATTTGAAGAGTTTTGTCTTTAAGCCCCTTTTCTGGTTATCAATTACAATTTTGGCCGCAAAAAAAGCGATTTTCATGAGATTTTTGTGCGCCTTTCGTGTTTACAATTTGACGAAAGAATGTTAAACTTGCATTGTCCCATGGCATGTTCGTTCAGCGCTCCGCGTTGGGCGCGCCTTGTTGTGCGGGCAGGCATTTTAATTTTATATATGGAGATGAATATAGACATGCAGAGACACTTCAAAACGATGGACGGCAACAATGCCGCCGCCCATGTATCCTACGCCTTTACTGAAGTCGCGGCTATCTACCCCATCACCCCTTCCAGTCCCATGGCGGACTATGTTGACCAGTGGTCAGCCGCAGGCCGGAAGAACATTTTCGGCTCCACCGTCAAGGTTCAGGAGATGCAGGCTGAGTCCGGCGCCGCCGGCGCCGTGCACGGCTCCCTGAACGCCGGCGCTCTGACCACCACCTACACCGCTTCCCAAGGCCTGCTCTTGATGATTCCCAATATGTACAAAATCGCGGGTGAGCTGCTCCCCGGTGTGTTCCACGTCAGCGCCCGCACTCTGGCCAGCCACACCCTCAACATTTTCGGTGACCACAGCGACGTTATGGCCTGCCGCCAGACCGGCTTTGCCATGCTGGCTGAGTCCAATGTGCAGGAGGTCATGGACCTGTCCCCCGTGGCGCACCTTGCCGCCATCAAGGGCCGCGTTCCCTTCCTGAACTTCTTTGACGGCTTCCGCACCTCCCATGAGCTGCAGAAGATCCAGGTCTGGGATTACGAGGACCTGGCCGACATGGTGGATATGGACGCCGTCGAGGCTTTCCGCGCCCGCGCCCTGAACTCTGAGCACCCCGTCATGCGTGGTTCCCATGAGAACGGAGACATCTTCTTCCAGAATCGCGAAGCCTCCAACAAATACTATGAGGCAGTCCCCGCCATTGTGGAAGAGTATATGGGCAAGATCAACGAAAAGCTCGGCACCGATTATCAGCTCTTCAACTACTACGGCGCTCCCGACGCCGACCGCGTCATTGTGGCCATGGGCTCCATCTGCGACGTAGCGGAAGAAGTCATCGACTACCTGACCGCGCAGGGCGAAAAGGTCGGCCTTGTGAAGGTCCGTCTGTTCCGGCCCTTCTGCCCGGACAAGCTTCTGGCCGCCATCCCCGCCACGGCCAAAAAGATTGCGGTGCTCGACCGCACCAAGGAGCCCGGCGCCCAGGGCGAGCCTCTGTATTTGGACGTTGTCACCGCTCTCTCCAATGCCGGCAGGACCGATGTCTCCGTTATCGGTGGCCGCTACGGCCTCGGCTCCAAGGATACGCCTCCGGCTTCCGTCTTTGCCGTTTACAACGAGCTGAAGAAAGCCGACGCCAAGCGCCAGTTCACTCTCGGCATTGTTGACGACGTGACCCACATGTCCCTGGAGGAAGTTCCCGCTCCCAACACCGCCGCGGCAGGCACCATCGAGTGCAAGTTCTGGGGTCTTGGCGGCGACGGCACCGTCGGCGCCAACAAGAACTCCATCAAGATTATCGGCGACCATACCGACAAGTTTGTCCAGGCCTACTTCCAGTATGACTCCAAAAAGACCGGCGGCGTGACCATCAGCCACCTGCGCTTCGGCGACAAGGCCATCAAGAGCCCCTACTATATCAACAAGGCCGACTTCGTTGCCTGCCATGTTCCTTCTTATATAACCAAGGGCTTCCCCATCGTCCGTGACGTTAAGCCCGGCGGCGTGTTCCTGGTCAACTGCCAGTGGGACTTTGCCGAGCTGGAGCATCATCTGGACGCCGCTTCCAAGCGCTACATCGCCAAGAACAACATCCAGCTCTACATGATCAACGCCATCGACCTCGCCAAGAAGATCGGCATGGGCAAGCGCACCAACACCATCCTCCAGTCTGCCTTCTTCTCTCTGGCAAAAGTCATGCCCGAAGCGGAAGCCATCCAGTACATGAAGGACGCCGCCCTGCACTCCTACCTGAAGAAGGGCCAGGACATCGTCGACATGAACTATGCCGCCATCGACGCCGGCGCTACCGCTTACGTCAAGGTTGAGGTTCCCGCCGCCTGGGCCGAGGCTGCCGACAACAAGGCCGCCGATGTCAAGATCGGCCGCGAAAAAACCGTTAAGATGGTCAGCTCCATTCTGGAGCCCATTGACAAGATGGATGGCGACTCTCTGCCCGTCTCCACCTTTGTGGATCATGCCGACGGCACTTTCGAACTGGGCGCCGCTGCCTACGAGAAGCGCGGCATCGCCGTCTCCGTTCCCAAGTGGGACGCCGAGAAGTGCGTGCAGTGCAACCAATGCGCTTTTGTCTGCCCCCACGCCACCATCCGTCCCTTCGCGCTGACCGCCGAGGAGGCCGCCGCCGCGCCCGCGCAGACCAAGCTGGCGGACATCAAGGCAGGCAAGGGCAAGGGCGAGTACAAGTTTGCCATTGCTGTATCCCCCATGGACTGCATGGGCTGCGGCGTCTGCATCAGCCAGTGCGCGGTCCACGCCATTGAGATGGTTCCCATGGAGAGCCAGGCCGAGCAGCAGGAGGTCTTTGACTACATGGTGGAGAAGGTTTCCGCCAAGCCCGAGATGTTCGTTGCCGACAATGTGAAGTTCAGCCAGTTTGCTCAGCCCTACCTGGAGTTCTCCGGTTCCTGCGCCGGCTGCGCCGAGACCAGCTATGCACGCCTCGTAACTCAGCTCTTCGGCGACCACATGCTCATCTCCAACGCCACCGGCTGCTCCTCCATCTGGGGCGGTCCCGCCGCTACCTCTCCCTACACCGTCAACAAGGACGGCCAGGGTCCCGCCTGGGCCAACTCCCTCTTTGAGGACAACGCCGAGCATGGCCTCGGCATGTACCTTGGTCAGAAGAAAATCCGCGACGATGTGAAAGTCCACGTTGAGTATCTGGCCGAGAACGCCAACAACGCCGACATCAAGCAGGCCGCTCAGGACTTCCTGGCCACCTACGATGACGGCAACACCAACCAGGAGCCTGCCAAGCGCCTCGTCGCTCTGCTGGAAGCCAATGGCTCCTGCTGCGAGCATGCCAGCGAGATTCTGAAGAAGAAGGATTTCCTGAACAAGAAGTCCTGCTGGATCTTCGGCGGCGACGGCTGGGCCTTCGATATCGGCTTCGGCGGCGTGGACCATGTTCTCGCTTCCGGCGAAGATGTGAACATCTTCGTGTTCAACACCGAGGTTTACTCCAACACCGGCGGACAGGCCTCTAAGGCCTCCAACATCGGCCAGGTCGCTCAGTTCGCGGCTGCCGGCAAGGAGATCAAGTCCAAGTCTCTGGCTGAGATCGCCATGACCTACGGCTATGTCTACGTTGCCCAGATTGCCATGGGCGCCAACAAGGTTCAGACTCTGAAGGCCATTGCCGAGGCAGAAGCCCATAAGGGCCCCTCCCTCATCATTGCCTACTCCCCCTGCGAGATGCACAGCATCAAGGGCGGTATGGAGAACTGCCAGAAGGAGATGGAAAAGGCCGTCAAGTGCGGTTACTGGAACCTCTTCCGCTTCAATCCCGATGCGGAGAAGCCCTTCGTTCTGGACAGCAAGGAGCCTGCCGGCGGCTATCAGGAGTTCCTGATGAACGAGGCCCGTTACAGCCGTCTGACCCGTGAGTTCCCCGAAAGGGCCGACGCCCTCTTTGAGGCCTCCGAGGCCAACGCAAAGGCCCGTTACGAGCACCTGATGAAGCTCAAGGCCCTCTACGAATAATCCCAGACCTGCTAATACACAGAAAATCCCGGCGGTTTCCCGCCGGGATTGTTTTATCCTCTGTAAGCTTTTGAAATTATGACTTCGATTTTTTATATCTCCGCAGGACATTTGAGCACGGCGGTAAAGGGCCGGGCAGGAATGGCGTTCAACTCCAGCGTATTCGTATCAAAATATTTTACGTCGTTCCGGAGCCTGAGATACGCCTCCGCCGGTGCAATTTCCCCAAAGCCGAAGCCCGCTCCCCGGTAGTGCATGGGGACGGTGACGGCAGGGTTCAGCGCATCGGTCAACTCCTTGGCAGTCCGCGCGTCTATGGTGTAAAAACCGCCCACAGGGATCATCAGCAGGTCGATCCGTCCCAGAGACGCCAACTGCCTGTCGTTGAGCAAATGGCCCAGATCCCCAAGATGGGCAATTCGCAGCCCCTCCGCCTCTACAAGCGTGATTTTATTTTCTCCCCGCAGTCTGCCGCCGCTGCCGTCGTGAAAGCTGGAGATGCTTTTAATCTCCCCATTGAAATCCCGGCCACTGAGCGTGACCGCCCGGGAATCGTTGTGGTCCGAATGGGCGTGGCTGCATATGACCTTATCCGCCCTGAGCGCCGGCAGTCTCAGCCCCGGTACCTCCCCCGGTGCGTAGGGGTCAAAAACCAGCGAGCCCTCCGCCGTCTCCAGCAGAAAGCAGGAATGTCCATACCATGTAAGCTTCATTTTTTCGCCTCCTTTTTGTTTTTTCTGATTATATCAAAGCGCTGCCCCATAGGCAAGAAAATTAAGTTGACCCCTGATTCGCAAAATGCTATTATTGCTTGTGTATAAGCATAGGAGGAATTTTAAATGAAAACTCGTGCCGGCCGAGTTGTATTCGGCCTGATTGTTCTTATATTATTTGCGGTCTACGCCTATCTGCAGGCCTCCGCCTCGCCTCACAGCAAGGATATCGGCGCGCCGGCCTCCCCGGAGGCCACGGCTCAGGAAACCGCCCCGCTGGAGGAAACGCCGGAGCCAACGCCCACTCCCACCCCGGAACCCACCATTGACCCCAACTCCCCCGAGGGCCGGGCCGCGGCGCTGAATCTGCCCGCGCCGCCTGATATTGATGTGACAAGCTGGGAGTACATGCTGGTAAACGCGGATCATTCCATCGACCAGTATGAGCCGCCGGAGCTTGTAACTGTCGAGGGTCAGCTTTTTGACAGCCGCGTGGTGGAAGCCCTCAACGCCTTTGTGGCCGATGCCCGGGCGCAGGGTCTCTCCGTATACCTCTCCTCCGCCTACCGCAGCTATTCCGACCAGCAGGCCAACTTCAACCGCGTGGTAGGCAACGGCTATCCGGACGGCAAGGACAGCGCCGGTTTCTATGTCTCCATGCCCCCCGGAACCAGCGAGCACCAAACCGGCCTTGTATGCGATATTACGGACGTTTATTATCCCCTTAAGGACAGCAGCCTCGAAAACACCGAGATGTTCAAGTACATGAGCGCCCATTGTCAGGATTTCGGTTTTATCGTCCGCTTCCCCTCCGGCAAGGAGGAGGTCACCGGCGTCATGTACGAACCCTGGCACTTCCGCTATGTGGGCGTGGATGCGGCTGCATATATAATGGAAAACGGCCTCTGTCTCGAGGAGTTTCTGGCCCTGTACGGCGTGGAATGAGCCGCCCCTTTTTTGGAGGAATGAAAACGATGCAAAAGCGTATTATCAGCCTGACTCTGCTTGCCGCTCTGCTTCTTCTGAGCCTTACGGCCTGTGCCCAGGCCGCGCCCCCGGCGGAGACCCCCTCCCCGGAACCCAGCCCGACACCCGCCGCGGAGCCCACGCCCGCCGTGGACCCGGACACGCCTGAAGGCCGCGCTCTGGCAAAAGGCCTGCCCGCGCCGCCGGACGTGGACATCACAAGCTGGGAATTTATCCTGGCTAATTCATATAACAGCATCGCCGAGTATGAACCGGACTACGGCGGCCTTGAGGGCCAGGGCTTTGATTCCCGTGCAGTCGACGCGGCCTCCGCTTTTCTCAAGGGCGCCCGCGATGCGGGCTATATGGCCTTTATGGCCGTTGCCTACCGGAATTATGAATACTTGCTGAACCATTATATCGGCATGGTCGCCGCGCTGGGCAGCGCCGAGGAGACCGCGAAGATTATGTTCGGCCCCGGCACGAGCGACCATCAGACGGGCCTTGCCATTGATTTCACTGACGATTACTCTCTTGCCTCGAATTATAACAACTTCTTCAACGAAGGCTTTGAGGACACCGAGCTTTTCTCCTGGCTCTGTGAGCACTGCGCCGAGTACGGCTTTATCCTTCGCTACCCCGAGGGTAAGGAGGAGTACTACGGCACCGCCTGTGCCGGGCACTTTCGCTATGTGGGCGTGGATGCGGCCACATATATAATGGAAAATGGCATCTGTCTTGAGGAATTTATCCTTCTCTACGACCCTGACGCCGTTTATCTCCCTAAAAAATGAAAAAACCGCCGCCCGGGCAGCACAATCGGCAGGGCGGCGGTTTTCTCGATTTTTATACAAGTTTAATTTCACGGCAGGAGCCATGGCCGAAGCTCTCTTCCATTTTGGCCTTGTAGACCGGGAAATAGTCACTGGGCATGAGCGCCTGTACGCAGCCGGCAAAGCCGCCGCCGTGAACCCGCCAAGCGCCTTTTCCCTCCAGAAGCCCTGCGCTCCGCTCAAGGCCCTGGGCAAGCTTTGTATCCCCTGTGGCGCTGGTGATGATGTTATTGAGCAGTTTCTCCGAGGAGCGGCCGGACTGGTTCATCAGGCGCATATAGCGCTCCCCGTCCCCGGCAATGAGCGCGTCCCGCATGAGGGGGACCCTATCGTTCTCGTCAAAAAAATGCATTGCCCGGCGCACAGGGCGGTTAGATGGGTCCCATCCCCTGCTCCGGAATTCCTCCGGGTCCACGTCTCCCAGAACACCCTTATCGAAAAGATTGGCAATGTATACCATGTCCGCCGGGATACGGGCATAGGAGGTGTCCAGCCCCGCATGGCTTCCGCCGGTATCCGTCAGGCACATGGTCAGGCCCATGGGGGCAAAATCCGCTTGAATGGGCTGGATCTCCCCGGTCTTGAAGTCCACATATACCGTGTGCCCCAGCGCGCAGGCAAGCTGACTCATAAGGCCGCAGGGCTTGCCGAAATATTTATTTTCCGCCTGCTGGGCCGCCCTTGCCAGGACTACGGGCTCCACCCGGCCGCCATTGAAAAGCTCGCTGACTATCCGGCCCATAAGCACGGAAAAGGCCGCTGAGGAACTGAGCCCTGCGCCGATGGGGAGGCTGCTTGTCACCTCCGCGTCAAAGCCGCCGATCTCCAGACCCAGCTCGCTGAAAGCTGCGAGTACGCCTCGAATCAGAGCTTTTGGCGTGCCGAATTCCGCCGGGCGGACAGAGAGCTGACTGGTTTTGATCTCAATGTACTCAAAGCCCTCGGCACGCACATGCACAACAGGGCTGGAATTTGCCTGGCAGACAGCGGTAATGCCCAGGTCTATGGCGGAGGCCAGAATTCTTCCGTTCTGATGGTCGGTATGGTTGCCGGCAAGCTCAGTCCTGCCGGAAGTAAACAATTTTTTCATCATAAGCCAGATAGCTCCCCTCTGACGCATAAAAAAACCCACTCTCGTACAATTAACAAGATATACCAAATACCCGGTAAAGTCAACCTCTATTATATCCTGTTAAGACAAGTATTTAACATATCATACAAATTCCTTGCCTTTAATGTGGGCAGACTATATAATAGATACAATAAAGAACAAATATGGAGGCCGATACATGAAAAGCGCGAATGGGATTAATCTGACCATGCTGTGTGATTTTTACGAACTCACCATGGGAAACGGCTATTTTAAAGACGGACTTGGCGAGCGTGTGACTTATTTTGACATCTTCTTCCGCGACCTTCCCGACGGCGGCGGCTACGCGGTGGCGGCAGGACTGGAGCAGATCGTCGATTATGTTCAGAATCTCCGCTTCGGGCCTGAGGATATAGACTATCTCCGGGGCCGGGGCCTGTTTGACGAGGCTTTTCTTGACTATCTCAAAAACTTCCGCTTTACCGGGGATATCTGGGCCGTTCCCGAGGGTACGCCCATTTTTCCCGGAGAACCGGTTATAACCGTGCGCGCGCCGGCTATTCAGGCTCAGCTTCTGGAGACCTATATGTTGCTGGAGTTCAATCACCAGAGCCTCATTGCCACCAAAGCCACACGAATCTGCCGGGCGGCGGACGGCAGAGCCGTCCTGGAGTTCGGCTCCCGCCGGGCTCAGGGTATCGCCGGCGCCGTTACCGGGGCCAGGGCCGCTTTCATCGGCGGCTGCGCCGGTACCGCCTGCACCGTATCCGACCAGATTTACGGCGTTCCCGCTGCGGGCACCATGGCGCACTCCTGGGTGCAGATGTTTGACTCGGAGTACGAGGCTTTCGTGAGCTACTGCCGGAGCTACCCCACCAAAGCCGTGCTGCTGGTAGACACTTACAACAGCCTGAAATCCGGCATTCCCAATGCCATCCGGGCTTTCAACGAAGTGCTCCGGCCCATGGGCATCACGAGCTGCGGCATAAGGCTGGACTCCGGTGACATGGCCTATCTGACCCAGCGGGCCAGAAAAATGCTGGATGAGGCCGGCTGGCCAGGCTGCACCATCACCGTCTCCAACTCGCTGGATGAGCGGCTCATAACCGAGCTTCTGCATCAGGGTGCGAAGATAGACGCCTTCGGCGTGGGCGAGAGGCTCATAACCGCCAAGAGCTCCCCGGTGTTTGGCGGGGTGTACAAGCTCTGCGCCGTGGAGAACGCGCAGGGTGAGCTGATCCCCAAGATAAAGGTCAGCGAGAACGTAGGCAAGATTACAAACCCCGGCTTCAAAAAGGTCTACCGCTTTTTCAATCGGGACACCGGCATGGCCGAGGCCGATTATATCTGCCTGCGCCACGAGACTGTGGACGACGCCCAGCCTTTGGAGATCTGCGACCCTCAGGCCCGCTGGAAGCGGAAGCTCATGGAGAATTTCCGGGCCGTTGAGCTCCAGGTCCCCGTGTTTGAAAAAGGCAAGCTTGTGTATGAGCTGCCTACGCTGGAGCAGATCAAGCGGAACTGTGCCTATCAGGTCAGCACTCTCTGGCCCGAGGTGAAGCGCTTTGATTACCCCCATCAGTACTATGTGGACCTGTCCGAGGAGCTTATGGAGCTCAAGGACAGAATGCTGGCCGATTTCGGCAGAATTGCGGAATAACGAGGACAGCCTTTGCCTCCAAAGGGAGACAAAGGCTGTTTTTTACTCTCTGTGGTAGATTCGCCGGACTTCCCGGCTCTCCCCGCCCTCCGGCGCGCTGAGTATCAGGGGCGGCTCTATCTTCAGCCCCGGCTTTCCTCCCCGGCGGCCCTCAACAAGCACCAGGCTGGGTGCGGCCTCCGCCCGGGGGCAGACCAGGCGCAGGCGCTTCGGCTCGATGCCGCTAGCGGACATGGCCCCAAAAATCTCTGCCAGCCTTTCAGGCTTATGAACCAGTGCAAAGCTTCCGCCGCTGCGGCACAGAAAAGCGGCCGCGGTACAGATATCCTCAAGGCAGCAGTCCGTCTCCCCTCTGGCCGCCGCCCGCGCTCTGTCCTGGGAGAGCTTGCCGCTGCCCAGGGGAAAATAGGGCGGGTTTGAAACCACAAAGTCGAAGCTCCCGGCCCTGAAAAGCGCCCTGTGCCGCCGTATGTCACCGGTTATTATCCTGCCCCGGCTCTCCAGCCCGTTTCGGCGCAGATTCTCCTCCGCCAGCTCTGCCGCGGCAGGCAGCAGCTCAAGCCCGGTCATGTGCAGCCGCTCCGACCGGGCCAGCAGCAGCAGGGCGATGGCCCCGGAGGCACAGCCCAGGTCAATGCCCCTGACCGCGCCCGAAACATTCACAAAATCCGCCAGCAGCACGCAGTCCGTTCCCAGGCGGAAATGCGCCGCCTGAGCAAAAAGTGGCCCGCCAGGCCATAGCTCATGGAATTCGGCCATTTTACCTTAGTTCCTCCCCAAAAGGCAAAAAGAAAAAGGAGCGATAAAAACCGCCCCTTCCTCTTTGTGCAATTACTCCTGAACGATCGCTTCGGCAGGGCACTGAGCCGCGCAAGCGCCGCACTCAAGGCACTTCTCGGCGTCGATCTCGTAATGCAGGTCGCCCATATCGATCGCTTCGGCAGGGCACTGAGCTGCGCAAGCGCCGCAGGACAGGCACTCATCGGTAATGACAAAAGCCATGGTGTTACCTCCGTATGTATATTTGGCCGGTCGGCCATTTTCGCCCCTATTGTAACACATCTGTTGCAAAAATCAATTGAAAAATTCGGCCCCCAATATAAATCCAGTAAAATCTGGGGATAATTTTCAGCACAGCCGATACATTTCGCCGCTTTTGGCGGGGGTATTGGGCGATAATTATCATGTCTGAGCCGGATTGAGGGGGGTACAACCATGAAAAGCAACGAGAAATTCACACAGCTCGCAGAACTTGCCATAGAAAACGCAAGAGCCGCCGCCGGAGAACTGGGACACAGCTATGTGGGCACAGAGCACCTGCTTCTGGGTATAATCACCGAGGATGCGGGGCTGGGCGCCCGGGTTCTGCGCGGGCGGGGCATAGACGAAAACAGGCTCCGTCGGGCAATTGCCGACTGGGACGGCACAGGCGCTCCCGGCGTCCCGGTGCAGGGACTCAGTCTCCGGGCACAGGCCGCCGTGGAGCGGGCAGCCTCCGAGGCCGGGGAACTGCGCCAGGGCTATATCGGCACCGAGCATCTTCTGCTGGGCATCCTGCGCCAAAGCGACTGTGGCGGGGCCGCTGTTCTGCGGGAGCTGGGTGCAGACTTAAACGACCTTTACACCGATATTCTCGCCCTTTTCGGCAGTCCCTACTCCAACGGCCGCCCCCAGACCGGTACAGCCAGGAGCACGGTCCGCCGGACTGAGACCCGGGTGCTGGACCAGTACAGCAGGGATTTGACGGAAATGGCTGCCGCAGGCAGAATAGACCCCGTCGTAGGCCGGGGCGACGAGATTCGGAGAGCTGTGCAGATCTTGTCCCGCCGGACAAAAAACAACCCTGTGCTTGTTGGGGAGCCGGGTGTGGGCAAGACGGCCGTGGCAGAGGGGCTCGCCCTCAGAGTCGCTCGGGGTGAGGCCCCGGAGGAACTGAGAAGCAAGCGCATTGTCTCCCTGGACATCCCCGCCATGCTAGCCGGAACAAAATACCGGGGAGATTTTGAGGAACGGGTCAAATCCGTGTTGAAAGACGTTAAGCGGGCAGGAGATGTGATCCTCTTTATAGATGAGCTGCACACGATTATCGGCGCCGGCAGCGCCGAGGGAGCCATAGACGCTGCCAACATTCTCAAACCGGCCCTTGGCCGGGGTGAGATCCAAATAATCGGCGCCACCACACCAGAGGAGTACCGGCGGCATATTGAGAAAGACGCGGCATTGGAGCGGCGCTTTCAGCCGGTGCGGGTAGCGGAGCCGGGCAGGGAGCAGACGCTGGAAATGCTTCGCAGTCTCAGAGGCTGTCTGGAGAGTCACCACGGCGTGCGGATAAGCGACGAGGCCCTGACCGCATCCTATGAACTCTCCGTCCGCTTTATAAATGACCGCTTTCTCCCCGACAAGGCAATAGACCTTCTGGATGAGGCGGCGGCGGGGCTGCATGTGCTGCAGAACGGCGGCGCCGGACGGGAGACCGTCACCGCGGCCCATGTAGCCCAAGTGGTGTCGCTCTGGACAGGCGTCCCCGTGACAGGACTGGATAAGGACGAGACAGAGCGGCTTAAAAACCTTGAGGAACGGCTCAAAAAACGCATCATCGGTCAGGATGAGGCGGTCTCCGCCGTGTCCCGGGCCATACGACGCAGCCGGGTGGGGCTTCGGGATCCGGGCAGACCCGTGGGCAGTTTTCTTTTCCTTGGCCCCACGGGCGTGGGTAAAACAGAGCTGTGCCGGGCGCTGGCGGAGACCGTATACGGGGATGAACAGGCCATGATACGCCTGGATATGTCCGAATATATGGAAAAACACACCGTCAGCCGTCTCATCGGCTCACCCCCCGGCTATGTGGGGTATGAGGACGGCGGACAGCTGACGGAGAAAGTACGGAGAAAGCCCTGGTCCGTGGTGCTTTTCGACGAAATCGAAAAGGCCCACGAGGATGTCTGGGATATTCTGCTCCAAATCATGGATGACGGCCGCCTGACCGATTCCACAGGCAGACGGGTAGATTTCAGCAACGCGCTTATCGTGATGACATCAAACATCGGCGCCAAGGCCATCACCGACAGGCGGCAGCCCCTGGGCTTCGGCGGAGTCGATACGGCCGGCGAGGCTGATATGCGCCGCCGGGTGATGGAGGAGCTGCGCGCCACCTTCAAGCCGGAGTTTCTCAACCGGGTGGACGAGACTCTCGTGTTCCACCGGCTGAAGCCGGAGGATATGCTGGGTATAACCCAGACCATGCTTTCCGGCGTAAAAGCCCGCTTTGAGAAGCTGGGGCTGACGCTGGTGGTGCCGGAAGAGACGGCCAGATGGCTCGCTCAGGCTGGCTATGACGACAAGTTCGGCGCCAGGCCGCTGCGGCGCACGGTGCAGCACAGCATAGAGGATGCGGCGGCGGAGCTGCTGCTGGACGGGAGAGCAAGGCCCGGAAACAGCATTGCCGCCCTGGTGTCGGGCGGCAAGGTGATCTTATCGGTTGCAGTTTAGCGCTCAGTTCTTTCCGGCCCTGCGCAGGACCTCAAGCGTTTCCTCCAGCTCGGCCTCGCGGGGCTTAAGATAATCTCCCGCGGCACTGATAAACTTCACGGGGTCCGGGTGGAACTTTGTGGAGCCAAGGGTGCTGATATAATATTCCTCAACGGAAAGCGCGGCGGCATAAGTCCGGCCGCAGGTCTTGCCGCATCTGGTAAAGCCCGCTTCCTTTATTGCGCCCTTCTTGAGCATACTGTTGAGCAGTATATGCACAGAGCTGTTTTTCCAGCTTTTATCGTTCGAAAGGTCCATAAGCTCTCCTCTGGACAGGGGCCTCTCGTTCTCCCAAAGCACATCCATTATCTCAAGCTCATTTTTCGTCAGGTACATTGACGGAGTCCTCGTTTCCTTCATTTGATAACAAAATAATAAGAGATTTTTGCCCAAAAGTCAACCCGAATATGGGTAAATCTTTTTTTCTATGATGTTATACTGTGTACCATACAAAGATAGGGGCGAGGAATTTGCGTTATTCTGAGATTCTGTCAATGCGCATACATCAGCTTTGTGAAGAGCGGGGTATTGCCGTAAACAAGCTTGCCTCCATGAGCGGTGTAAAGCAGTCCACACTGGACAATATTGTCCGGAAAGTCACGAAAAATCCCGGGGTAAGAACTCTGCACAAAATAGCCATCGCTTTTAACATGACGATTTCCGAGTTTCTGGATTTTGAGGCGATGAACGACTATTCCTTTGATGATGACGGCGAAGGCAATGGAGACGATGACTGAACGGCCGGGCAAAAACCCGGGCGTTCAACTCAGCTTGTCAAAAAAGTCCGGCATGGACTTTTTGACCGCGCTTTCCGCCGGGCATTTTGACGCTGTCAAAATGCCGCTTCGCT
>OLPA01000361.1_pt1 | contig 42405 bp, 40 predicted proteins | sample 1672811 | NCBI WGS metagenome assembly OLPA01 (sample SAMEA3136726, study PRJEB25190) | human gut metagenome | biome: human gut; feature: human-associated habitat; material: faeces | place: Austria | collected 2013
CCATATTCAGTAATTAAATGAAGTGGTGTTTCATAGTGTGATAAAGTAATCACTGGTTCCATTCCTAATTCATTCATACGAGCAAACATATCATCATAATAGGCAAGTCCTGCTTCATTTGGTTTTAGTTCATCTCCATTTGGGAAAATTCTCCCCCAAGCAATTGAAGTTCTAAAACTGTTGAATCCCATGCCTTTCATAAGTTTTAAATCTTCACGGTAACGATGATAACCATCAACAGCTTTATGACTTAAATAAACTTTATCGGGATTTAATTCCATTTTATATTTTTTCTTTGTTTCATCCCATTTAATACCAGGATCTTTTGACATAATACCTACTAATACATCTGTAACGTTTGGTTGTTTACCATCCTCTAACCAAGCCCCTTCATATTGGTTGGCAGCAATAGCTCCACCCCATAAAAAACCTTTTGGAAAACTCATTTTCTCTACCTCCGTTTATCTAGGAGATATTATAGCACTTACAAAATGCAAGATTTACTCGTTTCATATTTTGAAAAAAGTAAAAAAGAAGAATCATTGATTTTTCTAATATTTATAAAAGCCTTCACCTGAAGCCATTCCAAGTTTTCCTTCATCAATATATTTCTTTAACATCTTAGCCATTCCTTTAAAATTATAAGGAGCTAAAAATGAAGGAACTTTTAAATACATTGAAACAATATTATAAGCTGTTGTAAGTCCTACCGTATCTAAAATTTGGAAAGGTCCTTTAGGAGCACCTGTACCTAAAGTCCAAGCTTTATCTATACTTTCAGGATCGCTAACCCCATTAACATAAAGATCCATACCTGAAAATAATAAAGGAACAAGCATTGAATTTAATAAATATCCTGATTTTTCTTTACGAACAGGTAATGGTATCATTCTTATTTCTTTAGCAAAATCCATAATCAAATCAAAATATTTTTGATCCGTTTGTTTTTGTGTCATGACTTCTGTCATATTATTTTTCCAAATACTATTTGCAAAATGTAAAGATAAATACTTATTTGGACGTTTTGTATATTTAGCGAACTTCGATGGTAATAATGTCGATGAGTTTGTAACAATCACTGTTTTTTCTGGTAATAAGTCTGCCATCTTTTTATAAATATCTATTTTTTGTTCAACATTTTCCGCCATTGATTCAATAATTAAATCGGCATCACTGACTGCTTTTTGTAAATCTAATTCTAATTTAATATTTTCATAGGCCTTATTAGCTTTTTCTAAACATTGTTCTTTATCAAAATCTTCATAATCACTAATACCCATGGCCCAATTTTGAGGTGTCTTTCCTTTATCGCTATCCATTAAAGTAATCGTATCATGATAAACCTCTTTTAAATGATCTAATTTAGGCTGACATCTTCCTATACTTCCTTCACTTCTAAGCCAAATCGTTACATCAAAACCACAATAAGCTGTTTGATAAGCAATTTGACTTCCTAAAACGCCTCCACCAATAACAACAACATTTTTAATTTCCATAGATTCATCCTCCTACCTTTATTTTACCATTTTGTTAAAATATTCACAAAAGATATTTTCTCTTTTAGTTTGAACTACATATAAAAAAGAACCCTATTTCTAGGATTCCTTTATACTATTCAGCTTTTGTTGAATTTACTTCTTCAAACATTTGAGGAATTGCATGTTTATCTTCTTTGTTTTTATATTTGAAGTAAACAACTGTTAATAATGAACATACTATTAAGATTCCTGCAAACACTGCAATTTCAACTGAAATTGAAGGAGCTGTCATACTAATTGTTTTTCTAAATCCATCTACACTATAAGTATATGGTACAAATTTATGAATAGCTTTGTAGATAGCTGGACCTGTATCTAATGGATATGTACCAGCAGAACCACCTAAGTTAACAATCATGAATACAAGTAATAAGAAGTCACCAATAAATCCAGTTGTTAAACTTAATAACATGACAAGTGACATAAATGCCGCTGATACGAGAATTGCAAGTAAGTATGTTAAACCTAAATTAACAGGTTCAAATCCATTAATTAATCTTAAAGCAGTAACCATTACGATAGCTGCTAATGTAGAAACTGTATACATAACAGTTGCTTTACTTGCCCAATATTTCCATGCATTTTCAGCTTTTTTAATACCATGTCTAATTGGATACATTAAAGCAAATGCTAAGCATGTTACATATAAACCAACTGACATCATATAAGGAGCCATTGCATGACCGTTATTTTCAACTTTAGAAATTTCTTTATGACTTGTTTCAACAGGAGTAGCTACCATATCAGTAGTTTTATCTGTTGAATCAATCTTACTTTCTTCTGCCCCAGATTTTAATGCATCATTTAAAGTAGTTACACCATCAGCTGCACTCTTAATTCCATCACCTAAAGTATCAGAACCAGCAGCCAACTTACTAGCACCATCACTAATTTGACCAGCACCATCAGATAATTGATTAGCACCATTCATTAATGTAGCATTATTACTTACTAATGTTGAAGTACCATTAGTTAATTGATCAACACCTCTTGTTAAAGCTGCATTATTACCAGCAATTTGTTGTAATCCTGTTTGTAAGCTCGTTACCCCAGCTGTATAAGCTTTAACTCCTGAAACTAAAGCATCTTTGGAATCAACAGTTACTTGTTGAATATTTCCATCATTATCAACAGTTACATATTTACCACCATTAACTTTGGCATTTACTTCATTTAAACCAGCTTGTACTGTTTGAGAACCTTTTAACAATCCTTCTGTTTCAGTACCATCTTTTAAAGTTCCACCATTAACAGCTGTATTTAATTCAGTTAAACCACTACTTAATTTAGAAATAGCTTCTTTATTTCCTGATGTAACTTGAGAAACAATTCCATTATAAGAATATTTTTCAAATGTTCCTATAATAACTGCCTTTTCTTCTTCCGTTTTACCCGTTGCATTTGCAATAGCAGTCCCTGCTACTGTTGCTTCTTGTTCCGATAATTGAGAATTCATCCATTTTAAACCTAAATCTTTTAATTGATCATTTCCCAACATTGCATTTAAAAGGGTATTAGCAGATACTAAACTATCATTTCCAGCACTAGCTGCTTTGATTTTAGTTGTATTTTCAGTAGATAAACTATCTTTTAAACTATCCGATACAGTTTGTAAACCAGCAACTACTTGTTGATTTCCTGCAACTAATTTTTCAGCTCCTTCACCTAATGCTTTAACACCTGCATTTAATGCTGTGTTATTTTCAACCAATTGATTTGCACCAACTAAAGCTTGACTAACACCTGCAGTATAATCACTAACACCTGTTTTTAATTGGTAAATACCATTATTTACTGTAACAACACCATTTGTGTAATCTTTTAAACCTTTAGTTAAAGTATTTGTACCATCTTTAAATGTTAAAGAACTACTTGCTAATACTTTTAAGTTATCACTAATAGTTTTGTTACCATCTTCTAATTGAGTCATACCATCAGATAATTGTTGAGTACCATCGCTGGCTTCAGCAAATCCATCTGACATTGTTCCAATTGAAGTAAAGATTGTTTCAGCATATGTTTTTGTTACTGAAGCTGAAACTTCAGCTTTAATTTTTGCGATTGCTGAATCATCCATTTTTGATGCAACATAGTTTGTACCTGGGTTTGTTGTATAATTTAAAACCATCTTTTTAGGATTTTTATCCAACAAAGTTGTTGCATTTTTGGAGAAATTGCTTGGAATCGTAATGACCATATAATAGTCACCATTTTTTAGTCCCTTATTTGCTTCTTTTGAATTTACAAAATGGAAATCCAATGAATCGTTGTCTTTTAATTTTTTGACTAATTGATCACCAACGTCTAATTTCTTATCGTTGTATTCAACTGCCTTATCTTTATTCACGACAGCGACAGGAAGATCTCCACTGTTTCCATATGGATCCCACATAGATCCAAGGAAGACAACTGTGTAAATACTAGGAATAAGAATAAGAGCAACTAAAACGATTTGAATCCAATGATTTTTTAAAATGTTTTTCCACTCTTGCTTAATCATAAATATCCTTCTTTCTATCTTCTATAGACATTTTACATCTATAGATATATAATGTCTATAGAGTATTATAGTTTTTTCAATATAAATGTCAATATTCTTACATACAAAATATAAAAAATTAGTTATAATAAAAAAAGGGAAGGGATTACAATGAGAATAAGAAAAAGTTTTGAACAAGCAATTTGTATTTTATTGCTTATTGGAACAAATGATGGACCATTAAAAAGTCATGAACTTAGTAAAAAGCTAGATGTTTCTGATTCATATTTAAAGAAAGTAACAAGACAATTGGTCGTTGCTGGTCTTATTACTTCTAAGGCGAGTAAATTAGGTGGTTTTATTTTAAATAAAAAAATGAATGATATATCATTTTTAGATATCTTTGAAGCAATCGAAGGAAAAGAAAAATTTATTGAAACTACACATTTAGTTGATAAAGTCTTTGATCCAGCATTAAATATTCAACATACAGAAGATATCATTATCAATCATTTAGATGCTGCTGAAAATCAATATAAACAAAAACTCAAAGAAATCAATCTTGGTGAAATTACAAATTATGTTCATCAAAATTCAATATAAAAATAGGCTATTTGAATAAGCCTATTTTTATTATATGGTTCTATTTTTATTTTTTGCTTAAATCATTTCAATTTTTTTAACCGTAACAACTAATCCAACAAAAGATATCATAAGAAGTATGCTATATAAAACATAATTAGCAGTATCTCCTGTTTTTGTAACTATGCTATTCTTATTACCTGTTACTTGTACTAAGTTATTATTATCTTTAACAACAGTAAATGTTGTACTTGCCAAGCCATCTGTCCATACAATTTCAAATGTGTGTTTTCCTGCAGCTAGTGTGTTAAGATAATCTTCTTTTAATGTTACAACAGTTGAACCTTCGCTAACAGTATAATTCTTTGTATCAACAATAATACCATCTACTTTTACACATTTGAATTTTGAAAATTCCCCATTACCTCTAATTACAAGGCCTTTATGAGCATCTTGTGTCCATGAACTATCAGCACCATCTAAAATTTTATATTCTTCTTGTCCTGGAGATGGTACAACTTTGGAAATTTTTTCTGTTTCTTCATACTTACAAACTTCACAGACTCTCTTTTGTTCACCTTCTTGTTTTTCAGTAGCTTCTCGCACAATTTGCCAATTACCAAATTTATGTCCTGTAGCTTTAATAACAATAGGTTTACTTATAGAATTTATCATATTACTATCTGAATACATTAATCCACAATCTTCACATTTCCAGTATTCTTCAAATCCATCTTCTGTACAAGTAGCTGGTTTTTCTTCTACTAATTGAAGATGATGTCCTTTTGGATCAATTATTTGTGTTCCACTTGTAACATCACACCTTCTACAATGAAAAGATTTTTCACCAGATTCTGTACAAGTAGCTTCTTTATCTACTGACATGGTGTCGTTCCAATCATGCTCACCATAATAATCCTCGCAAATATTTGATAAAACATCCTTTGTTGTACTAGGTTGAACACCTGTTAAATCTGTACTATCAGATCCTCCCATTGCTTTTAAATTTGGATTTTTTTCTACATCGAAAGAATTATCTATAAAAATCCCATTACTATTTGAATTCCCTACAAAGCCTCCTGGGCTATATGTTTTTGAAGAACTAGTAATTTTTCCAGATGAGCAACTTTTAGTAATAGTACTGCCATCATTTGTACCTGCAAAACCACCAACTTTTGGTTCAAAATCAGTAACTATACTTTCTACATCACCAAAAGCTACACTATTTTTTATTTCAACATCTGACTCAACATATCCAGCAAAGCCACCCACATTCCAATCACTTGCTGTTACTTTACCATAAGAAGCACATTTATCCACACCGCTTTCAAAGAATAAAACCCCTGCAAATCCTCCTACAGACCATGAACCACTCACATTACCTTTAGCGATACAGTTTTGATAAATCCCATTAAAATCTTCACCTATGAAGCCACCACTTTTACCTCCGCCAATGACTTCAACATCTACCACGCAGTCTTTATAAGTTCCATAACTGTTATACCCTACTAATCCCCCACTCAATGCTTTGGTATTTTCTACTGTTCCTGAAACTTTACAATCACTCACAGAAATAGACATCCCATATCCTTGTGAAGCATTTCCAATTAGAACTCCTGCTGCATTTCTATCTTTACATGATGCTTTTACATAAGCATCAGATATGATAATATTTTTTAGCTCATATCCACTAAAATTTCCAAATAAGCCAGCACTTACTCCTTCTTGAGTTTCATCTATATAAAGACCTGTAATTGTTTTATTATTACCATTAAAGTAGCTACTAAATGCATGAAAACTATCATTAGAATCTCCATAACCAATTGGAATCCAACGATGTGCACTTAAATCAAGATCTGCTGTCAATACAAAATATTCTTTGGCATGAGTTTTATCGACTATACCAGAGTTAACATCTACCGCCAATTTAGCAAGCTGTTCTGCTGTTTCAATTTGCCATGGGTCTTCAGCTGTTCCACTTCCTCCTGCAAAATCAGTTGCTGCATAATCTGTCCAAATACCATTTGGGGCATCTTTCGCAAATACTGGTATCGACATACATGTCATACTAAAGAAAATACTTATTATAATTCCTAATATAAAACTTTTACGATGTCTTTTTCTCATTTTATTTCCCTCCTTTTTGTTGATACTCCCTGTATCATTATTTTATATAAGAACTCTAAAAATGTCAATTTATAAACTTAAGCGCTTCCATTTTTTACAAACAAAAACTCAAGGACTGTTCCTTGAGCTATCTATTATAAAATATTCTTAAATACATCTTATTTTTTATTAAATAACATTTCCAATAAATGAACACCATTTCCTTTTCCTAAAAGAATTCCTTTTAAACAGCGATTACAAACACAAATAATTTTCTTATTATCAAATTGTTGAACATATTCTTGCATGTATTTTTCTTGTACATCTTTAGGATAATGTGATAAATGTGTATCATCTAACGCTTTTGATTCATAATGGAGTGTTCCACAAAAAATAGAATTGTCTTTATTATTTTTCATTTCAATAACTTCGATATTCATTTTCTTTAAAAGACTTCTAACAGCTTGATGTACTTCAGGATGATTTCTATCACGAAAACAATCCTGTAAATACATTTTTTGTCCATGATAATCAGGAAAATCAAAATTATCTAATTGATCAAAATATTCCCAAACAGACATAGTCTTTACTTGATTCTCTATTTGCTTTCTACAAGCTTGACATACATATAAACCAATATCGCCTTTTTCAAATTCTCTTTTATCAATTTTACAACATCTTGCAATCGGCATTTGTTTTTCAAAATAATCTCTTACTTTTTTTGCTGTTTGAAGATGCATTGTAGCAAAGTTACAACTTGGATAATAAATATACATTCTCTTTCCTCCTAAATTATTTGAATAACTACTTCACTGATTCCTGCAAGAACCATAACTAGAATTGGATTTAACTTATATTTTCTAAGTAAAAGCAAACAGATGATAAAAACAATAATTGCATGATATCTTATATAAGAAATACCAATTAATGAATCTTTAAAAAATGAAGAAATCAAAATACTGATTCCACTAATCGCAATCATTGAAACAACTGCTGGTCTTAAATAAGCTAAAATTGTTTTCATTACTTTCATATCTTTATATTTTACATAAAAATAAGCAAGTAATGAAACAATGATACATGAAGGTAAAATACAACCAAAAGTGGCAATAAGAGCACCGGGTAAATGAGCTACATATTGTCCAACAAATGTTGAAGAATTGACCGCAATGGGTCCTGGTGTCATTTGGGAAATCGTAATAAGATCCGTAAATGTATTCTGACTGATCCAATGATATGTAGAAATTACTTGTTGACTAATAAGTGGTAAAGCTGCATAACCTCCACCAAAGCTTAATAAACCTATTTGAAAAAAGGCCCAAAATAATTGTAAATAGATCATGCTTTTTTCCTCCTCATCACTAAATCAATAATAGCAAGTAAAATACATCCTAAAATAATGTACATAATATTAATATTAAAGAAATAATTCAAAACAAATGAGACAATCATAATTAAGATATTTCTACCTTGATGTTCATCCATGACACTTAAAGCCATATCATAAACAACACTTACAATAATTGCTCCAATTCCTGCACGCATTCCAAGTAACATCGCACTTATGATTTTATTCGTAATAAACATTTTATAAAAATAAGCTATCACACTAATAATCACAATAGGAGGAATAATTGTCCCTATCACACAAACAATAATCCCTAAAATTCCTGCCATTTTATATCCTAAAACAATCGCTCCATTAACAGCTATTGCTCCTGGAGCACTTTGTGCAATCGCTACTAAATCCAACATTTCTTTTTCATCAATATAATGAAGTTGATCCACAAATCTTTCTTTTAATAAAGAAACAATCACATAACCTCCACCAAAAGTAAATGCTGATAAATAAAGTGTAGAGGTAAACAATTCCATTAATAATTTTCTTTTTTCCTTCATTTCTATCACCTATTTCATCTTAATACACATTGATTCATCTGTAAAATATTATATAATTATATTATACATAGGTATTTGCCTATATAAGGAGGCATTATGACATTTAGACATCTAGAAATCTTTATGAGTGTTTATCAAAATCAAAGTATTACTAAAGCATCCAAAGAATTACACATTAGCCAACCTTCTGTTTCATTAGCTATTAAAGAATTAGAAGAAAAATATCAAACACCCTTATTTGATCGTATGAACCGTCAAATTTATCCTACAAAAAAAGCTCATCTTTTATATAATCATTCATTACAGATTCTTTCATCTCTTGAAAATATGGAAAATGAAATGTATGAAGATCATGTAGAAAATATTTCTTTTGGTTGTAGTGTCACTATGGCACAAGTTTTTTTACCTCCATTATTAAAAAAATTAAAAATGATTTATCCAACTATTCATTTTCATATTATCGTTAATAATCTTGAATATATAGAAAATTTACTTTTAAAAAATGAACTTGATTTTGCTTTAATTGAAACAACACCGCTTCATCAATTAAAAAAAATTGCTTTCTATCAAGATGAACTTGTTATTGTTGTTCATCAAAAGCATCCTTTATTAAAAGTAAAAGATTTAAAAGAATTAGAACATTTTGATTATTATTCACGTGAAAAAGGAAGTTCTATTTATGAACTTGTTCATAGTTATTTTATAAGTCATGATTTAGATATTGTGCCAACTATTGAATGTACAAATCCTCATGCTTTAATTGAACTTGTTAAACAAAATGATGGTTTTACGATTCTTCCTTATTCTTTAGTTAAAGAATCAAAAGAAATAACTTATTTAAAAAATAATGATTTTCAAATACAAAGAACGTATCATATTGTTATGCATAAAGACAAAAAACTCCTTCCTCTCTATCAAGAAATATTTGAGCTTATTAAAAAAAAGGAATAATGACCAAAAATCATTATTCCTTTTATTATTTAGCTTTAATTGCCCAACGCATTTTTGTTGATTTAGCTCTTGAATTTCGATGACATTCTTCTTTAGTAGGTCGTATTACATTTCGACATACATCTTCATAAACACCACTATTTTTCATTTCTTTAAAAGCCTTTTTAACAATACGATCTTCACCTGAATGGAAAGTTAAAATAGCTACTCTTCCTCCTGGTTTTAAAATATGAGGTAGTTTTTCAACAAATTCATATAAAACTTCAAATTCTTGATTGACTTCTATTCTTAAAGCTTGAAAAACTCGAGCTGCTGTTTTATTAACAATATCTTTTCTATTTTTATCTTCAATAAAATTTAATGTCTTATCAATAATTTTATAAAGTTGACCTGTTGTTTCTACTTCCATTCCTGAACGAATAAATGAATAAATATTTCTAGCTAGAATATCTGCATAAGGTTCATCTGAATTTTCTACTAAAATATTTTCAAGTTCTTCTTTAGAGAGTTCTTTTAAGATTTCAGAAGCTGGTCTTCCAGCTTTGGGATTTAATCTTAAATCTAATGGTCCTTCTTTTTTATAAGAAAATCCTCTTTCAGGATTATCTATTTGCATGGATGAAACACCTAAATCAGCCAATACAAAATCAAACTTTCCATATTTTTCACTTACTTCATCGATATTTCTAAAATTCGTTAAGACCGATGTAAAAATATTTTCATCAAATCCTTTATTTCTTAATCTTTGTGTTGTTTTTTCAATTTCAATTGAATCAATATCTAATCCATAAACGTGACCTTGACCTTCTAATTTTTCTAACATTTTAGAAGTATGACCACCATAACCTAATGTACAATCTAAACCAACTTGTCCGGGTTGAATATCTAAAAAATCTAGAATCTCATCAACCATAATAGAAATATGCATTCCTGCTGGTGTACTTCCTTTAGAAATAACTTTTTCTATCGTTTCTGGATATTTTTCTGGATTTAATTCTTTATATTTATCTTCAAAATTTCTAGGGTGTGTCCCTTTATATCTTTTTCTTCTTTTATGTATTTGTTCACTCATAATTATTCCTCATTCTTTTTACTATTATAATATAACGAATAATCGTTTAATAAACAATAAAGAAATAAGATATTATTTTTGAAGTGCATTTTTCTTTTTCATTTCATTACGATAAGATTTCATAAAAATAAATAATATCATAATACTTATTATCGAAAAAATTATTAATAACATAGAAGGCATAACATATGTATTTGTATGACTTTGAACACTACCAATAATTACCGGGAAAAAAGCTACCCATATTGCTTGTGTACTTAATATTGAATAATTAAGAGAAAATGTACGATGTCCAAATAATTCTCTCATCACAGATGGAATAGACGTTGCATTGCATCCATATGAAATCAATAATAATGCTGCACCAATAATATAAATAATTATATTTTTTGAAGATAATCCTATAAAAATAAAAATTGTTGACATAAGGGTTCCTACAGATACAAGAATCAAATTTTTAATAACACCTAATTTATCAAAGAAAAATCCAAAAATAAATCTTGCAAAACCATTACAAAATGATACTAAAGAAACAACTGTTGCTGCTAAAGCAGTACTCACACCAATTGTTTCTGTCATCATTGGAGCATTATGATTTAATATACATAAACCAACTCCTGGAAGAATCACAATGATAAGATAATAAATCCAAAACATGGGCATTTTGACCATATCTGCTGTAATGACATTATAATCTTGTTTTCCTTCATGACGATTTCTTGGAGGCAATAAGTCTATTTCTTTCAAATTTGGATCGCCTACATAAAATCCAAGTAAAAATAAACCACATCCACAAACCATAGCGACCATTCTAAAAGCAATTACGATTCCATGATTTTCAATAATTGAACTAATCATTGGTCCAAAAACAGCAGTCGATAATGCATAGCCCATTAATAATAAACCGGTTGCTGTTGCTGTTTTTTCTGGCATCCATAAAGGACAAGCCGAAATAACACAATTATATCCCATTCCTACAATGATTCCATAAGATGCATACAACATATAAATATTTGTAGAAATACTTGTTAAATAAAAACCAATTCGAATTAATATTCCTGATATTTTGATAACATGAGAAAATGATATTTTCTTACTTAAAATTCCTGTAAGAATACTACCTACAGAAAAAAATAAAGTATTGATCGTAAACGCGAATGAGGTTTGACTTCTTGAACATCCATTTAATGTTTCAATCGGTACCACAAATAAACTTCAGGCAAGAGTCACTCCTAAACATAAACAACATAAAATACCTGCTATTAATTTTAATATTCTTTTTCTTTTGATATTCATTTTATTTTTTCCTTTCAAGATGCATATACATCTTAAACAATAAAAAAAGAAATGTGAGCACTTTCAAAAATTAAAAAAAAGATAAAGTCAAATGACTTTATCATTAAATATTTGTGGCTTGTTTATTTTGATACTTTTCATAAGAAATAAGAAAAGGTGTATAAATAACAATAGAAACCACAATTAAGATAGCTTGTGTAATTGCACCAAAAATACTTGCTCCTGTTGCTAGAAAACCAAAGATAATTGGTAGTGTTGTCCAAGAAACTGTTAAACAAGCTACTGAACAAAATCCTATAATAGTCAGTATATATCCAATTACAATATTAATAAGTGGTGTTATTACAAAAGGAATACCTAAAATTGGATTTAATACAAGTGGAATACCAAAAATAACTGTTTCATTAATATTGAATAATCCTGGTACTAGTGATAAAGAAGCAATTGCTTTATTATCATCACGTTTTGAGAAAATCAATATCGCAATAACAAGTCCTAGTGTTGCTCCTGCACCACTGAATTCCTACTAGCCAAAATAAACCAAGTAATAAATGGATAACAAGAACACCAGGAATTGTTGCACCAATAGAACCAAGTGGTCCTTGAATACCATTTTTAATCACATCATTTAAGTAAAGCCCTGTTAAATGATAACAAGCAGATCCTATACATGATGTCACAATAAGTGTAAGTGTTGCTGGTATTAAAACTTCAAATGCACGTGCAACACCAGGTGGTACTTGATCTGGCATTTTAATTTTTAAAGCATCTTGTTTTTCAAAGAAACAAAATAATTCAACAAATAAGATTCCAATAATCATTCCCGTAAATAAACCGGTTACCCTTAGTTCATTACTCGCGATTCCCGTAAAAGCTTCTTTAGCGCCTTTAACTACATGAGAGGTATTTGTCACTGATAACCATGCTGCAAGTCCTACAAGTCCTGGAATATACCCTGCTTTTTCAGCTGTCATATTCCAAACACCTATTTCTTGAGCAATCCCTAAAGTGATTCCTACAGTAATACAACTAATTGTACAAAAGTTAATGGCTTGAAATGCTGGATTTAAAAAATCTAAAATCATAATTGGTTTAAAAAAACATTCCACGTCCTGTATCTGCATTTACAAGAACATTACACCATAAGACACCTACAGCCCCCGCAATTGTAAGTGGCATAAAGTTTTGAAATGCATTTTTAATTGCAAATAAATATTTATTTTGTCCACACCATGCCCCCACACGGCCTAGAACATCTGCCATCTTGTCCATAAATTTCCCTCCTTCATCCTTACTTCGACTTTTGTCCCCTAACAAAAACCATTGATAAAAATACATCACTATGATAAATGTTTGTCAATATAATAAAAAACAAGGTTTCCCTTGTTAATCTTTAAAATAATAACCAACACCTACTTCTGTGACAATAAAATGAGGATGATTCGTATCTTTTTCTATTTTTCGACGAAGAGTAGCCATAAATACTCTTAATGCATTTTGATTAGAATGATCTTGATAACCCCAAATTTCTTTTTGAATATAATTATGTGTTAATACTTTACCACGATGTTCAATTAAAAGCTTTAAAAGATTAAATTCAATCGGTGTTAAATGAATTTCTTCTTGATCTATTAATACCTTTCTAGAAATAAAATCAACATCTAAATAATCCTTTTGATATTTCTTTATTTCTTCATCTTCTTTTTTAGATAATCTTTTAGCAACTCTAATTCTAGCTAAAAGCTCTCCCATATAAAATGGTTTTACAACATAATCATTTGCCCCTAAATCAAGTGCTTTGATTTTTTCTTGTTCTTCTAATCGTGCAGAAACAACAATAATAGGTTTTGAAGAAATTTTCCTAATTTCTTGAATTACTTCAAGACCATCAATATCTGGTAAACCTAAATCTAAAATAACGATATCAGGTTGATGACTATAAAAAAGACTTAATGCTTCATGACCCTTTGTTGTCATTAATATACGATATCCTTCTTGTTCAAAAGACATTTGCAAAAAATGAGAAATATATGGATCATCTTCTACAATCATAATTAAATCATTCATTATACATTCAACTCCTTATCACTAGGAATAGTAAAAATAAAACATGCTCCATCTTTTTCATTCTTAGCCCAAATTTTTCCACCATGAGCTTGAATAATTGCTTTACAAATAGCTAACCCTAAACCAATTCCTTTTTGACTATCATTAGAAACATTGGTATCTGTTACAAATTCTTCAAAAATATGATCTAAAATATTTTTAGAAATTCCAGATCCTGTATCTTTAATCATAAACTGTACTTCATCTTCTAATTTCTTTACATGAATCGTAATTTGATCTTTTTCTTTTGTATACTTGATTGCATTATTTAAAATATTAATAAATACTTGAACCATTAATTTACCATCTACATTAATAAATAATAAATCTTGAGGTACATCTACAACCACATTTCTTTTTTCTAATTCAGGTAAATGTTGTATTGCTTCATAAATCAAATCATCTACAACTTCTAAGTTTTTATGTAAAACTAAATTTCCACTTTCTATTTTAGACATGTTTAAAATATTTTCAACGATTTGAGTAAGCCAATGTGCTTGATCATGTATGTCTTTTGCAAGTGAATAAACATCCTCATTTTTAAGATGATCTTGATTCATCATGAGTTGACTTGCTCCAACGATTCCTGTAAGTGGTGTTCTTAAATCATGTGAGATACTTCTTAACATACTGTTAAGCATATGTTCTCTTTCCATCGCTACCTTTATTTTTTCTTGTTCTAAATAAGTAAGTTCTCTTTCTAAAGCATTTCCTAATTGGTTAGCAGCTGCTTTAATGATAATCATTTGATCTTCATTGAGTCCTTGATGACTTAATATTTCAATACTTCCTAAAACTCGATTCATTCCTATAATAGGAATTACATTTTTACTTTCTTTTTTTATTTCCAAGGAAATATTTGTTTTTATTTGAATACTTTCTTCAATATATTGATTTCCTTTTAATAAAATATATTCGATACCTGAAACATTCAATAATCTTTCTGATAAGCTATATAATTGTTTAGAAATACTTTCATTCTTTTTAGAAATAATAATTTGTTTTTGAAAACGATCCGTTAAACTACAGGCAATAACAGAAGTCATCAAAAAGAAAAGAATAAGCATAAAATCATTAGGATCACTAATATGAAAATCATAGTTAGGATCAATATATAAAAAGTTAAAACATAATACACTAATAATAGATGCTAATAAACCATAAAAATATCCTTTAGTAAATGTAGCAATTAATAAAACTCCTACAATAAATACCATTAAAATATTTTCTTTCCTAATGCCCATTGAATTTAAAGTAAATGAACAAAATAATTCAATCGAAATAATAATACCAAAATAAACTAAATACCTTAATTTTTCTTTCATAAAATCACCAAGATCATCATGACATACATTTTAGAATCATATCAACATCTTTTTTCTTTCCTATGACTAAAAGATGATCTTCTACATTAAAAACATAATCTACCGAAGGTAAAAAATCTGTTTTATTATCTTTTTTGATTCCTATGATATAAATATGAAAAGCTGCTCGAATATTAATTTGTTTAATTGTTTTCCCTAACCATTGACGTAATGCAGGAATTTCATAAATAGAATATTCATTATCCAATTCAACATAATCATACAAATTATCATTACTTACACGCACTGCTAATTTTTCAGCACTGTCACGATTAGGATAAATAACCTCATCCGCCCCATTTTTTAATAAAAATTTAGCGTGTATATCTCTTGTTGCTTGAGAAATAACATACTTGGCTCCTAATTCTTTGAGCAAACTTGTAATTTCCAAACTACTTTGGAAATTTGTTCCAATACAAACAAAACAAATATCAAAATTAGCGACACCAAAACTTTGCAAAACATCTTCATTTGTACAGTCCCCTATTTTAATATTCGAAATCAATTTTGTTAGATCTTCTAAACGAGATTCATCTTTATCTACGATCATCACTTCATTTCCAAGTGAAATCATATTACTTGCTAGATGGTGACCAAAACGTCCCATTCCTATAATTAATACTGTTTTCATAACTCCTCCTACCCAATAGCTATTTTTTCTACTGGATTTTTACAATTTGAAATTTTCTTTTTTCTTGAAAGACTTAAAGCTAAAGTTAAACTTCCTACTCGACCACAATACATTAATAAAACAATCACAATTTTAGAAAGCATTGTCAGTTGTCTTGTAATCCCTGTTGAAATTCCTACTGTTCCAAGTGCTGAAAAGATTTCAAAAAAAACATCTTGCATTGGAAGTTGAGGTTGCATGTCAAAAAGTGCAATTGCACTTATAAAAATAAATATAAAATTTATTAAAAAAACGGAACATGTTTTTTTTATCGTTTTACTATCAAAACGACGATTAAAAGCATTGGCTTCACTTTTATTGGTCATTGTAGCGTATACAAAAATAGTCAAAACTGCAAAAGTCGTGGTCTTAATACCTCCAGCTGTTGACCCAGGACTACCACCAACAAACATTAAAAACATCATTAATAAACTTGTTGAAGGTTTTAAATGAGAAACATCAACTGTATTAAAACCAGCTGTACGACAAGTCACAGATTGAAAAAATGAAGCTAAAATCTTTTCTTCTTGAGACAAGGAAGAAAGTGAATTTTGACATTCAAATAAATAAAATAATACGGCTCCGCCAACAATTAAAATAATTGTCATTATTAAAACGATTTTTGTTTGTAAAAGATATTTTTTAAACTTAAACCCTTTTTCATAAATATCTTGCCAAACAATAAATCCTAGACCTCCTATAATAATTAATGCCATAATTGTTATATTAACAATTATATTAGAAGCATAAGGAGTTAATGAACCATAAGGTTCTATTATTCCAAGTATGTCAAATCCTGCATTACAAAAAGCAGAAATCGCATGAAAGATTCCTAAATAAATACCTTTTAATAAACCAAAATCTTCTATAAAAACAAGACTTAAAATAATTGCGCCAATTCCTTCAAATAAAAAAGTTCCTTTTATAATATGTTTAACAAGTTTGACCCCACCTGCTAATTTTAAAGAATTGACACTTTCTTCAATCAAGCCTCTCTGTCTTAAACTAATTTTTTTCTTAAGATAAGTGGCTAGAAAAACCCCAATCGTAATAAAACCTAAACCACCTATTTGAATTAAAAGTAAAATCACGATTTGTCCAAACAATGTCCAATGTGTTGCCGTATCATAAACAACTAAACCTGTTACACAAGTGGCACTTGTCGCTGTAAAAAGCGCATCTAAAAAATCCGTATGATCACTAGAAACAGGTAACAAAAGTAAAAACGTTCCAACTAAAATAACAATTGCAAATCCTAATGCAATGATTTCAACATTTGTTCTTCTTTTGATCATATAAATGTTTTATTAACCTTTCTATGTCTTCTATTGTTTGTAACAATTCAATATTTTCTTGATATAATTCTTCATACTTTTGTTTTCCAATTAAAGAATAAACTTGGACATCTAACATATCTCTATGAATACGATAATTCATTAATAAGTTATAATAATCATCTTCACAGCATAAAATGACATATTGATAACTTTGTTCAAAGTGATATATTTCTTGTTTTGGTATACATTTGATTGTATCATTTTCATATTTTTTTGCTATTTGATATTGATCATCATAAATGATAAGAATTGTTGGGTATTCTATACTTTCTATAAGCTCATCAAAACAACTCATTTGTTTATATACCATAAACAAAACAATTATCAAAATAATCACTAATATAAAATCTACCATAATACTCCCCTCATTATTTCTATTATAAAATGGGAGGTATTAAGATAGTATTAAGATACTTTGTATATACATTAATAAAACATAAATAAAAAGGATCAAGATAATCCTTGACCCTACCAATAATCTCGTTGTTGATCTGTAACTTCCAAAGTTTTTGTATTCACTAAATAAAAATCAACAAGACTTTGCGTGCTACTTTTTTTGATATACTTTTCTAAAACAATTTCATAATCTTCATCATTATTTTTATATTTATTAAATACAAGAGATAATGTGTATTCATCATTTGTACTTACAACTGCATAAGGATAACCTTTAGCGTCATATTGATAATCAAAACAAGGGTTGTCTAATTTATTTTGTGCTATTAAAAGGTCATACACTTTTTCAAAATAAACTCTTTCTGGATCATTTTCTAAATCAGTAGTATCACTTTCTTGTTCTGTTGTTTCTTGATTTGCTTCCTCTGTTTGATTTTGTGACTCACTTTCATTTGTATCCTCATTACTTGTTTGAGAGTTAGACATTTCAAAAGGGTCTGGAGCAAAGTAAAATTTTAAATCTCTATCATTAGAAAGCTCATAGACTCTGATATCTTTTTGTTTTTCTAAAATATAAATAAAGTAATAATCCTTTTTATATTTAAAATAAAGCATATGATTATTGATTCTATGCAATTTCACTATTTTAGGTGAACTATTTTTTTCAAAATAAGCTTTATCATCTCCAATAGTTAAAGTATAGTGTGTTGAAATATACGTTTCTAAATAAGTTTGATTTTTAATTTTAGAAACGAATTTATCATTTTTAGCTTCATTTTCTAAAGAAATCACTTCTATTTTTTGATTTTCTAAAATATAGAGCACACTTTGATAATTTCCCACTTCTGCCTTATTTGAAACATTCGTTATTTGTCTTTCAAATTTTCCATAACCTTTTTTATAATGACTATAAAGTGTAAGCTTTTGATTTTGTCGTGTATAAGCCATGTCATTATCTAAACGGTGAATATCATTACCCATAATAAAAGGTAAGGCAATATAAAGTACAATCAATAATAAACTCACATAAAGGCCAATCCCTTTTTTAAACTTCTTCGCTACAAAAAAGATAAGAGCGACTCCTAGTATAATACTTGTTATTTGAATAATAGGTATAAGAATCGTTGAAAGTGAAATCATTTCAACATGATTTATATAACTATAAATACTTCCTACTACAAGATTACCTAAACTTAATGAGAAAAATACAAAAAGAAGTGCAAAACAGCTAACAAATAATCTCTGTTTTTTTCCATTAATTGGTTTTTTATTCTTCACAAATTGATTTAAATAATCATAAAGATTTTCATCTTTTTCTATCACAATAGAATAATCTATAAAATTCAAAGTTATTGTTTCTTTTGAAAGAACATAATTTTCTAAATCTTTCATTTCAATGAATAGATTGTTATAAAAGAAACGATGATTTTCATCAATATAAACAAGATCATAACCTAATATCTTTTTCTTTCTTCTAAAATTTAAATTAATAATTGCCATAGAAGCCACAAAAAGAATAATCCATACATAATCAAAACCATATAAAATACTTTCTAAAGCAAAAACTAATAATAAGACATATAAAGATAAAACAACTAATTGTTTATAAAATTGTTGTTTGATTATATTTTGATATTCAAATTCTCTAATATGTAATTCCAAGTAAATCGCCTCACTTTTACATACATTGATCACTTATTTTTATTTAAAAAGTTAACAATTGTTTGATAAACATCTTCATTATAAAAAATACTTCTTCCATGATCTGCATCATGAACTCTACCAAAGATTACATCATAGTGATATTCTTTAAGTTTTTCATATAGTTCTATACTTTGGGTAATAGGTACAACATGATCTTTATCTCCATGAAGAATGAGAAATGGTGGTAAAGACATATTTTCTTTTAAATAGGTCATTGGTGAAGCTTTCATTAAAAGTTCTATATCTAATGATCCTAAAAAATCAGTCACATTTCTTTCTTCATGCCAGTCATATTTACTATACCAATTACTAAATGTCATAAAATTTGTGACTCCATATAAATCAATGATTCCTTTAAAATTATACCTTTCTTGTAAAGCTACAAGTAAGGCAATATGTCCTCCTGAAGAATCTCCACTTAAAAATACATGTTTAAAATCAATAGGATAATTTTGATAGTTTTCTTTTAAATATTCAATCGCTTTTATAACATCATCTACTTGCGTTGGATATTTATATTCAGGAGCACCATGGTATTCAATAATTGCATACACATAACCTGCTTTGACAATCGGCATAAAATCAAAAATATGATCATTCATGTCTTGTTTATACCATCCAGAACCTTGTACATGAATCACTAATGGATATTTTCTTTCTTCATCTAAAATCGTATTTGGAAATAAAAAACGAATCATACAACCTTTTTGATATTCTACATCTTTCATCCGACATCTTAGATTTTCTTTATTTCCTTTTAATTCCAAAGCACCATCTATGTTGACTGTATATCGTGGAAAAGTTTCATAACTATAATCTTTAACTTTCATAACAAACCTATTTTATACTTTCTACAATTTTTTCAACAAGTTCTTTTGAAACAACATCATAATCATTTTCATGAGGCGAAGGTGCATAGGCATATGAAACTTCATGCGTTTTAGTTGTTGGATCATTGATCCAATCTTTACATGAACTATGTACTTGATAGATTCCTGTATCCTCCATCATCTTTTTAGCATTACTTGCATTTATACCACTTCCAGCCAATATTTCAATTTGATTACCATATTTATTTTGTAAATCTTTAATTAATTCTTTTCCATCCATTGCCTTTGGTTTTAAACCACTAGTAAGAATACGATCCACACCTAAATGAATCAATAATTCAATTGAAGCATAGGGATCAGCTACACAATCAAATGCTCGATGAAAAACAACCTCTCCTTGATACTCTTTAATAATATCGATCATTTCTTTTGTTTGTTTTTCATTAATTGAACCATCTTGATTTAAACATCCAAAAGCAATCCCATCTGCCTTATTTTCAAGCATACAACGTGCATCTTCTTTCATAACTTCAAATTCAATATCGTTATAACAAAATCCTGCACCTCTTGGTCTTATCATTGTAATAATTTTTAAATTTGTATTCTTTTTTGTTAATTTCAAAGAAGCTATTGAAGGCGTTAAACCACCTAAATGAAGAGCACTATTTAACTCAATACGCTTTGCCCTTCCATAATAAGCATTTAAAGCATCTTCATAACTTCCACAACATATTTCAACTAATCGTTCCATAAACTTCTCCTTTAATTTTTCTTCTTTTATTATAGCCCATAAAAAAAGATCATCCTAGATGATCTTCTTAAAATTTTTCAAATAGTCTGTTATCTCATTAAAAGGCAGTGGCTTACTATAATAAAACCCTTGAATAAAGTCGCTTCCCATTTCTAATACTTTATGAAGTTCTTCTTCCGTTTCAATTCCTTCAATACACATATTGACCCCAACACTATGAGCCATGTCGATCATATGCTTTAATAATAAATTTTCATAATCATTACTTAAAGCATTCTTCATAAGTCCACGATCTACTTTAATACAATCTGGTTTTAAATTATATAAATAATGAAAGTTAGAATACCCTGTACCAAAGTCATCTAAAGCTAAAAGAATACTATTTTCTTTTAATTGATTACAAAAATTAACAAAAGAGCGATCTGATTCTATAAAGCCACTTTCTGTAAGTTCAATAACTAATCTATTTCGATCAACATTATATTTTTTCATTATACTTAAAATATCATTTAAAATCGCTGATTTTAAAACTTGCACATATGAAATATTAACATTTACTTTTAATTGAGATTGATATTTTTTTAATGATAAACATGCTTGAATTGCTTTTTCTAAAACCCATTTACCTACAGGAATAATAAGACCACTTTTTTCAAGTAATGGGATAAACTCCATTGGTGATATTCTTCCAAATTCATCGCATTTAAAACGTAGTAATGTTTCTAAATGTGTTACTTCTTTTTTATTTACATCGACTATAGGTTGAAAATACACATCAAATCCTTCGTAATCATGATCAATAGATTGGTGTAAATATCTAATAATCGCTGATTCTCTTTGAAATTTTTGATAATCACAGTTATCAAAAATATCATATGTATTTTTGCCACTTTCTTTTGCATTATTTAAAGAGAATTCTGTCCATTTCATAATTTCAATATAACTAGCTGTTGGATGACTATAAAAATCTAGGATTCCTGCTGAAAAAGTATAATAAATTTCATAGTTTGTAGACTCAATAAAATCAAGTGTTCTTTCTTGAATCTTTTTATAAAGATAAATTGCATCATCAACTGTCCCATTTGAATCAAATATAATAAATTCATCAGAAACAATATGATAAAGTTTTTGATACTCATTTAAAAGATCTTTGATATACTTTCCTGCTCGTTTAAGAATCTCGTCTCCAAACTTTAATCCATAATTTTCATTAATATTCTTAAAATTATCAATTCCTAGTCTTAAAACAAAACCCTTTTCAAAATCATCATCAATTGGATAAATAAAATTTTTAAAACTTTCTTCTCCTAACAATCCACTTACATTATCAGCATACTGTTTTTTACCAATTTCATTAATACACCCAATTAAATATTTTACTTGATGATTTTCAATAATTGCCTGTCCTCGACAATTGATCCAAACAGGTAAACTTTCATCATTTAGCCATCTATACTGCATATTGTGATAGGTCTTTTCTCCAGATAAAATCTTGTTTAGATCCTCTACAACTAAATCATAATCTTTATAATAAACAAATTTTTTAAATTCTTTAACAGGATTTTTAAAATAAGCATTATCCATTTTAAATCTTACTGCAGCATGAGGTGAAATAAAATATTCATCATTTTCAACATCTAAAATATATAAATAATCATTTACACAATAATCTAAAGAAACAATAATATCTTTATATATTTCTATTTTTTCCTGAAAATTCATAATTATCCCACCTTATATATTATCCATCATTCTAATTTTAGTACCCCCCCCGATGATTTCAACACTTTTCGACTTTTTTCTTACATTTTATTAACATTCTTAATTGACCATCTGAAACAGTTGGTGATTAGGTGTAAAGTTTTGTACATGTAAAAGCCATAATTTTACTTATAAAATTATGGTTTAAATTTTATGAATTCAAATCTTATTTAAAAAGATGTGTCATATGGTTTATTAAGAAAAAAATTACGAAACGAGTTTGTTTCGTAGTTATTTATAAATAATTTTGTATATTTTGCGATAGTTCTTTTTCAATTTCAATAAGTTTTTCTGTCACTTCTTTTATTTTTGATGAAGCATTTTCATATTGATGCAAATATTTATAAAGTGTTTCTATTCCCATAGAACATCCTTCAAAAAGAAGTGAAGCAATTGTTTGATCATCTTCATTCATTTGTATTTTAAAATTCATTTTTAACCATGACATGCTTTTTGCGAGTAATGAAGGTTCTTTTTCTTGAAGATGATGTTCTTTTAATAAATGATCTACTTCATTTTTTAAAGTTTGATGTTTATTTTTTGAAGTAATACAGATTTCTTTGAATTTTTGATTTTTTATCACATCGAGTACCTCATCTAAAGAAGAAATTGCCATTTTTAATCCTGAATCACATTCTTTAAGTAATAAAATTGTATCATTATTCATTATATATGTTCCTTTCAAAAATAGGATTCCCCTTTTAACAAAAAAAATTCTAGGTTTTCACCTAGAATTCATTATTATTTTAAAGGTTTCTTCAATAAAGCTAAACCAAACATTCCAACAACTGAACCAACAGCTAAGGCAAATAAGTATCCAAGAGGATTAGAGATAACACCGATTACAAAGATACCACCATGAGGAGCCATTAATGTACAGTTAAAGAACATTGATAAAGCACCAGCAACTGCTGAACCAGCGACACATGCAGGTAAGATATGTAATGGATCAGAGGCTGCAAATGGAATTGCTCCTTCAGTAATAAATGATAATCCCATAATAACATTTGTAAGTGTTGTTTGTTGTTCTTTTTTAGTAAAACGATTTTTAAAGAAGAATGTTGCAAGCGCAATAGCTAGAGGTGGAACCATCCCACCAATCATAACAGCTGCCATGATATCATAGTTTCCTGAAGCAATCGATGCAGTTCCGAAAACATAAGCTGCTTTATTGATTGGACCACCCATATCAATAGCCATCATACCACCAAGTAACATTCCTAAAATAACTTTACTTGAGCCACCCATTGAATTTAAAGCATTTGTAAGAGCTGTATTGATAGCAGCAACAGGTGGATTGATAATAAATGTCATAAGTAATGCCATTAATAATAATCCAAAGAATGGATATAAAAGAACTGGTTTTAATCCTTCAAAAGCATCTGGTAAATAATCAAATAATTTACGTAACCCCTTCATTAAATACCCAGCTGCAAAACCAGCTACTAAAGCTCCTAAAAATCCTGAATTTCCTTGGCTTGCTAAGGCTCCACCAACAAATCCAACAGCTAGACCTGGACGATCTGAAATTGACATTGAAATATATCCTGCAAGGATTGGTAACATAAATCCAAAGGCTGTATCTCCTGTTGTTTTAAAGAAAGCAGCTAATGGTGTATTTTTACCAAAGTTACTTGGATCAATTGTATAATCATCAAATAAGAAAGCTAAAGCAATTAAAATACCTCCACCAATAACAAATGGTAACATATGACTGACACCATTCATTAAATGTTTATAGATTTGACGACCAACACTTTCATCACTTTCACTTTCAACTGTTGTTGATGCATGATCTGTATGATAGATTGGAGCATTTCCACTTAAAGCTTCATTAATTAACTCTTCTGCTTTATTGATCCCATCTGCCACTTTGACTTGAATGACAGGTTTTCCATCAAAACGAGCCATTTCAACATTTTTATCAGCAGCTACAATAATCGCTTCACATTCTTCAATTTCTTTAGCAGTTGGAGCATTTTTAGTTCCGCCACTACCATCAGTTTCGACTTTGATTGTAATTCCCATTTGTTTTGCTTTTTCTTCTAAAGCTTCAGCCGCCATATAAGTATGCGCAATACCTGTTGGACAAGCAGTTACTGCAAGCAAACGATAAGTTCCTGTAAATTCTTTTTGCGCTTCTTCTTTTTCTTCTTCTTTAGCTTTTTGTGCAGCTTCTTTTTGATTGATCAAATCCATAAATTCTTCTACACTTTGTGCATTAATTAAAGAATCTTTAAAGTCTGTATCCATTAACATTTGTGACAACATCGCAAGAATTTGTAAGTGTTCGTTTCCACCTGTTTTAGGGACCGCAATCATAAAGAACAGTTTTGCTGGTTGATTATCTAAAGATTGATAATCGACACCGTCTTTAACAACCATGGCTGCAAGTCCTGGGGCATTTACAGCTTCACTTTGAGCATGAGGAATCGCAATTCCTTCCCCAATTCCTGTTGTACTTAATTCTTCACGGGCATAAATTCCTTGTTTATAAACATCTTGATCATTTAAGTTTCCTTGTTTTGCCATTAATGAAACTAATGTATCAATGGCTTCATCTTTATTTGAACATGTAGCATTAACATCAATCGAAACATTTTTTAATAAATCTAAGATTTTCATTTATAGTTCCTCCACTTGTAATTGTTTATAGACTTCTTGAATCATGGAAGCTTCCGCTAAATCTTCGCTAAAAGCAGTAGCGCCACCACAAGCACTTCCTAATTTTAAAGCTTCATCATATTTTTTATCTTTTAAATATCCAGCAATGAATCCAGCAACCATACTATCTCCACTACCAACACTATTTAATAATTTTCCTTTAGCACCAGCACAATAATAAACATGACCATCTTCACTTACTAAAATAGCACCATCTTTTCCAAGAGAAACAAGCACATTGATTGCTCCTTGTTCTTGAAGTTTTCGAGCATAGTGAATAAGATCTTCTTTATTTTCAATTCTGACATTGAACAATTCTTCTAGTTCACGATGATTTGGTTTAATTAAGAAAGGATGGTATGGTAATACTTTCTTTAATAAATCATTCGTTGCATCAACAATGATTTTAATCCCTTGTTGATCGAGTTTTTTCATAATTTGTTCATAAATATCATTAGGTAATGATGATGGAATACTTCCAGCAAGAACTAAAATATCATTTTCTTGTAATTGATTTAATTTATCAAATAATTCATCTAGTTTTTCTTGAGGAATATCTGGACCACTTCCATTAATTTCAGTTTCTTTAGCCCCTTTCATCTTCACATTAATTCTTGAAAGACCATTTTCTAACTGACATAAATCACAAGTAAATCCTCTTTCTTTTAATTCTTTAACAATTTCTTCACCTGTAAATCCTGCAACAAACCCTAAAGCTGTTGTTTCAAGATTCAAACGACTTAAAATTGTTGAAACATTGAATCCTTTTCCTCCAGGATAAATTTCTTCTTGTTTTGAACGGTTTGTTTCCCCTTCTTCAAAACAATCAACATGCATAATATAATCCAAAGATGGATTAAAAGTAATTGTATAAATCATTAATCTCTAACCTCCACAACTGTCGCTTGTTCTTTAATTTCTTTTTCACAATGATCTGTAATAATCACCGCATCATTTATTTGACCAAAGGTCACATGATATACCTTATTAAATTTACTATGATCCGATAAAACATAACTCATTTGACAACGTTCCATAGCCAATTCCTTAATAGCAGCTTCTTCACTATCTGGTGTCGTAAAACCATTCATTAAATCAATGCCATTTGTTCCAAAGAAACCTTTAGAAAAATGATAACGACTTAATGACTTCATCGTATTAGCACCCACACATGCCCCTGTAATATTTCTCACTTCTCCACCAAGACATACTACATGAAATCCTTTAAGGGTCAATTGTTGAGCTTGCATTAAACCATTAGTAATATAGTGTGCTTCTTTTTGATCTAAATATTCAATCAACTCTAAAGTTGATGAACCTGCATCTAAATAAACCACATCATTGGATTCAATCATTCCTGCTGCATACTTTGCAATTTTTTTCTTTTCATCAGCATTTAATAATTGTCTTTTTCCTAATGGATCTTCAATCGTTTGTGTTACCTTAGGAATAAGGGTTGCACCCCCATGAACTCTTTTTAAAAATCCCTGATGATCAAGTTCTACTAAATCTCTTCGTATACTTGATTCACTCGCTCCTGTAAGTTCAACAAGGGAAGCTACAGTCACATTTCCTTTTTTATCTAATTCATTTAAAATAATTTGATGGCGCTGATTATCCATACTGATCACCTCTTACGCGTTCATTATATGACCGTTCAATCATAAAGTCAATTATATTTTGACTGTTTAATCATAAAAATGAATATAAAATGAAAAAAAGAGCACTATTTTGAATGAATGCTCTCTGATATATGAATGAATGATTAAATTATATAATCAATTGCGGTAACAGTTTCCATTTCTGGACCATCTGTAAGTAACTTTTGATGTTCTTTAGATTTTGGATAATTATTCAAATCATCCTCATTTTTAAATTCAATAATTTGAATAACATCACCAAAATGAGGTCCTACAGGTAGTTGTTCACTCATATTTACTCCTATTTCACTTTTAATAATCAAAGGATAATTTTTACCAACTTCTTCTAACATTTCTACAAAATGTTTAATTTCACTTTTGTCTTTTAAAGTAAATATCGATACATGTTTAACCATCTTTTTCTCCCTTCTATGCAATATGCATTCCACCATCTATAAATATTTTTTGTCCTGTTGTATGACTTGCTTCTTCACTACTTAACCATAAGACAGTGTTCACGACTTCTTGAGTCGTCGCTAGTTTTTTCATAGGAATCACATGTTCTTTCAACATTGCTTCTTCATGAGGATTAGTTGAAAGTGAATTTTTGGTAAGTTCTGTTCCCATGGTTGGACCTGGACAAATGGCATTGACACGAATACCAAATGCCGCATTTTCTAAAGCTGCCATTTCTGTTAAAGCAATAACTGCTGCTTTAGCTGGACCATAAGCAGCAAATCCAGGTGCCATTTTATACCCACCAATAGAAGCCGTATTAACAATTGTACCAAATCCTTGTTTTTGCATTTGTAATAATTCGTATTTTAAACAAAGAAAAACACCTTTCATATCCACATCAACTACTAAATCCCATGTTTTTTCAGAAATTTCTGTCAATGATTCATAAGGCATACGTACACCATCTGGTCCAATACCCGCATTATTAAATGCACAATCAAGACGTCCATATTTTAAAACAACTTCTTCAATAGCTTTTTTTACATCTTCTTCTTTAGAAACATCACAATGAATATAAGATGCATCATTTCCTATTTCTTTAATAGCTTCCTTACATACTTCTTCTTTATCTACAGTAAAAGCAACAACATGGGCTCCTTTTCTTGAAAACTCAATAGCTGCTTGCTTTCCAATACCACTTGTTCCTCCGGTAATTACAACCACTTTATCTTTAAAATTCATTTTTCTTTCCTCCTTTAAAAGCAAAATATTGACTTAAAATAACAATATTAATATTAAACATTAAAAAAATCAAAACAAACAATGCACCTCTATTTGTCCCATCATATAAGTTTGTTCCTTGTTGTACAAACGCTAAAATAGTTGCTGTAATGGATGTTCCTATTCCCCCTGAAAGTTGCATCAATGTTTGTAACGTAGCATTCCCATCTGCCTGTAGATTTTTTGGTAAATGAGACATCGCAGATGTCATGGTATTACCAACAATTAAACCAATGCCTAAACTATAAATAAAATAGAATAAGATACATGATTGGTATGTAAGATTTTTAAAAAAGAACAAGAAACAAAATGTGGCAATAAAGCTACAGCATAACCCTAGAACAATTGGCTTTTTAGCACCAAGTCGATCAAGTATCAATCCACCTATTGGCGCAAACACAGCACCAACAATGGCTCCTGGAAGTAAAACGACCCCTGCATCTGTTGCTGGTTGTTTTAAAACAATTTGAACAAATGTCGGTAACAATAAACCATATCCAAGTGTTGTCATTTGTAGAAACATAATAGCTAAAGTATGAAACGTAAAACCTTTATGATTAAATATTTCTATACGAATTAAGGAATTTTTAATATGCAGTTGTCTTTTAGTAAAATAATATAAACTGATTATTCCAATAATAAAGCAACCCAAAACAAATACTAAATCATCAACTATCTGATTTAAATTAGAAAACCCCATAATTAAAGAAACAAAAGCTAACGCTACCGCTATAAAACTTAAAAGATCAAATTTTTCATGTTTATTAATTACTTGTTCACTCATACAAAAATAACCTATAAAACTTGCCAGAACAATAACTGGTAAAACGCAAATAAAAATATAGCGCCAAGTAAAATATTGTGTCATAATTCCCCCAAAAGTTGGTCCAATAGCGGGTGCTGCAGCTGTCACAAAAGAACCACATCCCATCATTAAACCAAGAAGTCTTTCCGGTGATTCTTCTAAAATGATGTTATACATCATAGGAAGTGCAATTCCTACCCCCGCTCCTTGTATAAATCTTCCTATAAGCAATAAAGTAAACTGTTGTGCAAAGACATCAACAATCAATCCTATTGAAAATAAGAACCCTGCTATCAAAAATAATTTTTTTGTCTGAAATCTTCTTTTTAAATAAGATGAAATAGGAATCATAATACCCATCATCAATAAATTTCCCGTTGTCATCCATTGAACAAGTGATGTTGAAATATGAAACTCATTCATCAATGTAGGAAAAGTAATATTTGTCGCTGTTTCAATCAAAACACCACAAAAAGAAAACAAACCTGCGGCTAAAATAGCGAATAATTGTTTAATAGTTAATTTTTCTTCCATAAGCCCTCCTTATGGGTTACTTTACTTTAAAATAAATAAATTTCTTTTCTTTTTTATATTTCATAAACTTTCTTGACAAGATAAAAAAAATGTGCCTTAAGCACATTCTAACTCAAAGTAACGTGATACCAACATATCTATTAAATAACGAAAAAGAAGTCTTCTTTCTTTCATTTCTAAATGATCGATAGATACAAGCAAAGTCCCTTCAAAAGATTTCAACATTGTTTGATCAATCAATTGGGTTGAAAGCAAAAGTTTATTTCCTTGATTTCTTAAAAGCTTTCGTAAACAACGTGAAGATTGTTTACTTAAAGCATCTTCTTCTACACCAATAACAATCAATAAATCATCCTCTTTTAACCGATCAATAGCTACCTCATTTTCATCTAAAACAAGAATATTTTTTTGAAAAAGATCTCCTTCGTATTGAACATATTGACAAAGTAAATGTGAATAAGCAACTCCATAAAGATAAATATGCTTAGCTTCTTTTATTTTTCTTACAAAGTAATCGATTTGACTTTGTTCAATCTTCATTAAATTCTTTTCAATCCAAGATAATGAATCATGAAGATGCTTCTTTGTAAGAAAATAGTTGGTATTTGTTACTTGTTTTCTAATTTCTAATTCTAATAAACAATCATCTTTAAAGGCAATATAATTATCATAACCTAATTTTTTGATAAATTTAGAGATCTTTGCTTTTGAAACATAGCTTTTTCTTGCAAGTTCTTCAATGGACATAAAAGCAACTTCTTTTAAATTCATTTTAATATAGTTACAGATCGTATAATCGATATCACCTTGTTGACTGTTATTTAAAATTGTATTGATTTTATTTGTTATCATAATATCACCAGATAAAGTATAACATAAAAACCGCCTAAGCGGTTTTTTGTATGAGTTATAGAGAGTTTTTATATTTGAAGGAAAACTGATCAACAATTTTATTTATGTTTTTCTTACCACTGTAAATAGCCTTTCCAACAAGGATAATCGCTAATATAGATATTATTATTAATATGATTGCAAAGATTTTTACAAATAGGATATTTGAAAAATAATACATCAATAAGACTCCCAGAGAGGAAAGGAAGAACAAATTGCGTAACCATTTTATAAGATTATGAATCATTTTCTTTTGATAATTAATTTCATCTATATATCCTTGTTTTTCTTGACTATTCATCTTTTTTCTCCTTTTAATAAGATAATCCTGGATTGAAGAATCCAACAAGTACACCAATAAAGGCAACAACAACTAATAATAACATTACTTTAATTGGTGACATTTTCTTTTTAGATAATAAATACCAACATCCAACAACAAAGACAGCTGTTAATAATCCTGGATAAACACCATCTAATGTTTTTTGTAAATCTATGAAAGGTTTTTTAGCTCCAGCTGCGGTCATCGTAAATGAAGTTGTTACTGAAATCCATGTTGCTGATACAGCACCGATAACAATACCACCTAACATCGTAACTGATTCTCTTATAGCTTCTCCTTGAGGACCAACTAAGAAATCAACCGCTTTTCCACCTAATTCATATCCTTTGAAATATAAGAATTTCATTCCAAAGTAAGCAAATAAGTTCCATACAATGATGTACATGATAGCTCCAAGAGGAGAACCTCCTGTAGACATACCTAAAGCAATACCAAGTAAAATAGGAATAACTGTTCCTACAACTAGGGAATCCCCAATACCGGCGATTGGCCCCATTAAACCAGCTCTTAAACCGTTGATTGTTTCATCATCAACATCTTCTGTTCCGTTAGCACGTGCTTCTTCTAATCCAGCTGTCATCCCAACAATAACAGTACCAAGTTGAGGTTCTGTATTAAAGAAAGCAGTGTATGTTTTCATTGATCTTGCTTGATCTTCTTTTTTATCATAAAGTTCTTCTACTACTGGTAACATAGAGCATAGATAGCCAAAAGTTTGCATATGTTCTTGAGAGAAGCATGTTAAGTTTCCATAATACCAATTGTGGAAGGATTTAGTTAATGTTTTTTTAGATAGTTTCTTTTCCATCTTAAATATCCTCCTCATCTTCATCATCAAAGTCTCCTGCAGGTGCAGCTACTCTTTGATTTTGTAACATTTTTAATTTGTAGTTAATTAAGGCAAACATACCAGCAATCACTGTTGTTGCAACTAAATTGATTCCCATTGAAGCAGCAAGAGTAAATCCAAAGAAAAATGGAATGAAATCAACTGCTTTTGTAACAATTTGTTTTAATAAGATTGCAATTCCGACACATGGTAATAATGATCCAACTGTAAATAAAGTTTTCATAGCTAAACCATCCATAGGTAATGTTGTTTTAATAAGTTCAACAACATCTGCTCCTAATTTACACATAATTAAGGCTGGAATAAATGAACATAAAATATGTGAAATCCAAGGTAATACCATATCTACAAGATATAATTTATGATAATCCCCTTTTTCAACAGCTTTCCATCCAACATGTTGCCATGCTAAGTTGATTGTTGCTGTTCCGTAGAATAATACTGTACCTAAAGTACCAACCATTGTTCCAAATGAAATTGCAAGAGATGCTCCATCTTTTGTAGCAGCAGATAAACCATAACTATTTAACGCTACCATAGCAAGTGGAATCCCAATGTAACTTACAGCACGAACATCTGCTGAAACGGTTCCACCTGGAGTAACTAATGCAATGTAGACAACTTGCATTGCTGCCCCTACTAAAATACCTGTTTTGATATCTCCTAAGATAATCCCACAAACAAGTCCCCCAATTAAAGGACGACCTAATGTGTAGTTACCAAAGGAAGTACCACCTAATCCTGGCATACTTGATAAACAAGCAAATAAACCAAGTAATGCCGCTTGTAACCAACTAATTGTCATAATTTTTCTTCCCCTTTATTTATATATTTGTTAAAAACCAAATTTTCCTTTAAAATCATCCCATGTTCCAATTGAAACATCTGGTAATAAAGCAAATTTGATTGTATAACCTGCTTTAGCTAAAGCTTCAAAAGCTTCGGCTTCTTCTTGTGTAATGGATTGATTGTTTCCTAGTTTTGTTGCCCCTTCACGATCATTACAAGGTCCAACAATAACTGTTTTAATACCACAATCAAATCCTTGATCAACAAGAATTTTTTTCATATCAATAGGATTTTTAGTAATTAAGAAATATTGATCTTGACTATCTAAAACCTTTTGACTTTTCTTTTGCCAAGCTTCCATTGTCCATACAAATGTTTTCTTTCCACTGGCTGATTTGTAAGCTGCTTTTAATACTGAATTATTTGCTGCTTTATCGTTTACTGCTACCAAACCATCGCATGGGTATTCTCTTGCCCAACGTGTACATGTTTGACCGTGAATCATACGATCATCAATTCTAATAAATGATACTGACATCTTTCTTCCTCCTTAAATATCATCTTCGTCGTCTTCTACGACTTTAAATTCTTGTAAAGCTGTTGTTGCTTCACTTAAGACAGCTTGTACAAAGGAATCCCCTTGTAAAGTATCTTTCATTAATACTGAAGTAAGGGCTAATGGTAAATTCATCCCACCAATTGTTGTTGTCTTTTCCATTAAACCTTTTTCAGCTAAAACATTTAAAGCAGTTGTAAGTGGTGATCCTCCTACAATATCCGCTAATAAAACAATTTCATCATCTTCATGAATGTCCTTAACACTTTCTTTAAAGATTTCCGCAAATTCATCTGCTGTCTTTCCATCAGGTAAACCTGAAGCAATCACATCATCTCTTTGTCCTGCCAACATCATTAATGATGTTTTTAAACCAGCTGCAAATTCACCATGACTTACCAATACTAAATATTTCATGTCCTTCCCTCCTTGCACCTATAGAATACCAAATATGAAAGCACTTGCAACGTGTCTTCAATCATGACTTTTAAGTGACAAAAATCATAAAAAAATTGACAAATATCATTCCTACTATGACATTTGTCATAAATAAAAAAGATAGCCAAAAGCTATCTATTTCAATTCATTTTCTAATTTCTTCTGTATCTTATTAAGATCATTATCAATCGTTCCTTGATCAATACTTTGATTAATCAAATAATCTGCTTTTTCTAGAATATTTTCATATTCTTTAAACTTTGGTTCTACTAACGTGTTTTCTAAAATCTTATTTAAAACATCTGAATCTAAAGAAGCATAGGAAACTGTATCTTTTACTAAGATTTCCTTTGTTTTCTTTGATAACATGACCTTCTTTAAAGGAGAGGCTCCCTTCGAATTATCAAGTAGAGATTGTTGAATATCTTCATCCATCGTCAACATTTTTAAAAATTCCCACGCTATTTCTTGATGCTTTGTTTGTGAAGACATTCCTATTAATGAAGTGTCTAAATGTGTTGTTATCGTATTTGATTTTGTCCCTGGAATTGAAATACAGCTCCATTTAAAAGATGTGTATTTACTAATACGATAAGGATAAGGTTGGTAGGTACGATATTGAGCAAAGGTCAAAGGACAAAAAGCGACTTTCCCTTGATCAAAATCTTCTGATGAAACTTGATAGCCATTTGATAAAGCTTTAAGTTTTGTCAAATATAAAAACGCTTCTTTGACTTCTTTTTTATCAAGATGACAATTATCTTCTTTAAAAACTTGTAACCCGTAACAATCAAGAACATCTTGCCAATCAAAGCCATAATAGCCATATTGATCGATGACACCATCATTATTTGTATCCTTTGTAACTTGATTACTAATATTATAAAAATCATCAATAGTCCAATTACTTGAAGGAATAGCAATACCTTCTTTGGTAAGTAAATCATGATTGATACACATAATTGTTGGATTGATTTCATAAGGAAGTGCATATTGACTTCCATTATTTCCAGCAAATAAAGCACTTTGATAAAAAAGAGAAGTATCTATTCGTTCTTCTTTAATAAGTCGATCTAAATTCTTCAAAATACCAATAGAAGATAACGTATTAAAATCATCAGGAAGTACCATAAACACATCAGGTATTGTTCCTTTGGTAATTTCATTAGCAAGCCATGAAGAATAATCATCTTTTATAATTCCACTTTTATATTCAACATGAACATTGGGGTATTTCTTTTCAAATTTCTTGATTGCTTGATCAATAACTTGATAACTTTCCCCATTAGGCACATCCCAACTACTTCCTGCATAAAGTCCTAAAGTAAGAGTAATATCACGACTTGGATCATTGATCAAACAATAAATAAGAACTAAAGAAAGACTTACTAATGTTAGAATACCCTTTTTTATTCTAGTCATTATCGTCACCAAATTCTTGCATTGTGACTCCTGTTTGAACAGCCCAGATGGCAAGTTGCGTACGATCACGTAATTCTAATTTTGACAAAACAATGCTAACATAATTACGCACAGTTCCTTCTGATAAATAAAGTTTTTGAGCAATTTCTTTATTAGATAAACCAAAACCGACTTGTTGAATGACTTTCAATTCAGCCTGTGTCAAATCTTTTGATAAAGAATCATCGACTTGGATAGCATAATTACTCATAGACATCTTGGAAAAAAGTTTAAATACTTTTGTCGCAATATCAGGATTAATCATCGCTCCACCATTATAAACTGTACAAATGGCATGATAAAGTTCATCCATGCTGACGCCTTTTAATAAATAACCGCTTGCTCCATATTTTAAAGCACTAAAGACAAATTCATCATCATCAAAAGTGGTAAGGATAATGATTTTAATATCTGGATATTTTTCTTTGACCGCCTTTGTACAATAAACACCGTCCATTTCTGGCATACGAATATCCATTAAAATGACATCTGGCCTTTCTTTTTTTATACTCTCAAGAACTGCAAAACCATTTTCAACAGCATCTACGATTTTTAAATCTTCATGTGTTGATAAAACAATTTGTAAAGACTGTCTAATAAGTTCTTGGTCATCTGCAATCATCACTTTAATCATCTTTTTTTCCTCCTATTTTTGGTATTTCTACAACTGTTCTAAATCCTTCTTCACTATAAAAATATATCGTTCCATTTAATATGGCAACACGTTCATGCATTTGTTTCAAGCCATATCCATAATGAATTTCCTTACAGCCACTTCCATTATCTTGCATAATAATCATATATTTTTCCTCTTCGTCAAAAAGATGAATTTCAATATGAGAAGCATGTCCATGTCTTAAAGCGTTTGTCATCGTTTCTTGAATAATTCTAAAAATAATATCTTCTTTCGTATTTTCAAAATCAACATTTTCCCATTCATAATACAAGTCAACATTTAAATGAGAAACACTTTGAAATTCCTCAATCATTTTAATCAAACCATCTTTTAAAGTTCTTTGATCAAGTGCTCCCGGTCTTAACTTATATAAAGAACGTCGAACATCTTTAATACTTTCACGAACAACATTACTAATTACCAAAAGTTGTTCTTTTGACTTTTGTGGATCAATATCAATCAAAGCAATACAAGCATCAATTCCCGCCGAAATACCTGTTAAGGCATGCCCTAAAGTATCATGTATCTCTCTTGAAATTCTTTTTCTTTCTTTATCTTCTGCCATTTTTTCAGATAAAGCAGAATACGTTTTTAATTCATCATTGACTTTTGAAGCAAGTTGAAGTTCTTTACTGATTTTCTTTGTTTCTTCTTGTTGAACTAAAACTTGGCAAATAAGATAAAGAATAAAAATGACAACATTTAATGAAGCTAAAATATTTTTAGCAAATAACATAAATGTACGACTTGAATTTGGATAAAATGATAAATAAGATTCAATACTTGGCATATGTATAATATTTGATAAAATATTAAAATCTGAAATCAGTAATAAACCAAAGGCAATTAATAAAAGTAAAGCCATATGTTTAATATTTCTCATATTATAAAGTAAATCAGCAAAAACAAAGAGTAAAATTCCATTATAGGAACCATTTAGACGAATAATTAATAAAAATGAAAGAATAATTTCGATATAAACAAGACCATTCGCCATTTTTAAATTATCTTTTTCTCTTAATTTCATTAATAAAACAATAATGATAAAAAGAAAAATCGATTCAAAAAAGATATTTTGTGGTGTTCTAGTAATATAAGATACTTTATTTAAGAAATCACGTGCATAATAATGCACTGAAATATATTTGGTAGAAAGCAAAAATAAAGAAGCATTATAGATAATAACAACCGCATTAATAAACAATAATGAATCTTTTAACTTTGTAACATATTCTCTTGTAAGATGATTCATTATTGCCACCCCGTTATATCATATTCTTCTATATTTTCTTTGGTAATCAATTTTGTTGGCACAATAATTGAGCGTTTATACTTTTTATGATGTAACATCTTATAAGCCACCTTGATCGTTTCTTTTCCTAAAGAAGTAGGTGATTGTGAAGATGTCCCCACAATTGCTTTCGTTTCTGCCACCAATTTCTTAATATTTGGTGAACCATCAACTCCATAAATAAAAACATCATGCCCTAAATCATTTTCTTTTATAGAAGCCAGTGCTCCTAAAGCCGTTGGATCATTCAAACAAAAGACAACATCAAAATCAATTCCTTGTTGAATAATTTTATTTAAAGCAGGTAAAGCAAGTTCCGTTTGTCCTAAACAATCTTCACTTCCTACTATTTGATAATTCTCATTTAAAGCAACTGTATCTTTAAAGCCGTTGATACGATCAACCGCTGATAAGGCTTTAGAATGTTCAAGTAAAGCAATACGTGCATGATCAAAGCGTTGCATCATATCTTTAGCACACTGTACTCCTGCATCATAATTATCTGAAACAACTGTACAATCTGCAATTTGATCATCACTAATAGGAGCATCGACTACAATAATTTTAATTCCTGCTTTTTTGACTTCTTTTAATGTTTTATTAATACTCGAAGATTCAACAGGATTAATAATTAAAACATCGATTCCTAAAGAAACAAGGTCTTTGATTTGTTCATTTTGTTTTTTAGGATCCAAAGCTGGATCTCTGGTATATAAAACATCCCCATGATTATTAACAACATTTTCTATTTCATTATTTACAGCTTTATAGAAGGTATTATTCATTGTCATATAAGTTGTTCCAAATTTTATTTGTTTAGTATCAGTGTTTAAATAATGGTGATAGACAAAACAAATCATAATAAGGCTTACAATACATGTTATTTTTAAAGCTTTATTTTTATAAAAAGACATGCGTTTTCCTCCTATTCTCCCTTTATTTAATTTTAATGATTTTTGTCATCTATGTAAATATGACAAATGTCATAAAAAAACAGTTGACTCTATTTTTGAATCAACTGTTTTGCATATTTTATAATACTACTTCCATCTAACAAACCATAATCTTTTAAAGAAATTACGCCTACTGGCACTTTAACTACCTTTTTAATTTCCTTTAAATCTTCACATCTTTGTGGTGTAAGTAAAACCACATCGGCCTCTTGTAAATGCTCATTTAAAAACACTTCAATATCCATTAATTGACTTTTAGCTACTTCTTCTATTTTACGAACCAGCATATTCCCTGAAAAACCTGGTTTTGACAATAATGTTATCTTCATATAAGACCTCCAAACACATAGTACTAATATAATAAATGAAATAGCTAAAATATACAATATCTATTTTAGCTGTTTATTCTCGGATTTCTTCTTTCTCTATTTTGTCTTAAGTAACTCTTTTGACTTATCAATTTTTATATGAATTTTTAACTATTTCATCAAATATTTTTTCATTTCTCTTTAATAATTCTAAATTTCTTTGTGATAAACAATATATTTTTTCTGACAGTTGTTCTTTACATAAATATCTTTCAAGAATATATGCAAATGCATAAATTGCATGATAATCCTCATATTTTTCAGATAACAATGGATTTTCTTGATTTCTTTTATAATTCTTTCTTTTCTTAATTTGGTTTTGCTTGGAACTCTTTTCAAATAATCATAGAATCCTAATCTGCTTACATCTAATTTTTTCAGCACACTAGAAATAGAAACAGTAGAATCTTTTTGCTTTTCTTCCTTAACTGCTTTATAAATATCTGTTTTGTTTATTTTCCCAGTATGCCAATAGCCTTTTTAACACTTCTAACGCATCCTGTGTATCTTTTAATTCATTTCTTAATCTTGCAATTTCTTTAGCCTCATCACTAGAAAAATTACTGGATCCTCGAGATTCAATTTTATTGCCATTGTTGTTTGCATCTTTTATCCATTTATGAATTGTACTGTCTGCAATACCAAATCTTTTAGCAATAGAAACTTTGGATTCTTCAGGATGTTAGTTAGCATAATCTACAACTCCTTGTTTAAATTCATCATCAAATACTGGTTTTGTCATAGTCTTTCTCCATTTCTTTTTTTACTTATGACATTGTACCAAATGATGTTTAATTCTTCTATTTAACTTGTACAGTTTTTATACTAACATCAGCCGCACCTTCAGTTCACATTTTGTTTCGGCCTGATATTTCGTCTACAGGATTTCTAACTTCCATGACGCATTTCAAGTTTATAGCTAACTATCTTGAACAATCATTTGTAAATAGAAAATTTCATGTTCCTGTAAACATGACATATAAGCGACTGCCTGTCGCACAAAAAATTGAGGATTCATTCCTCAATTTTATATTATGAAAATAAAAAGATAACAATTCCTAGAACAACAAGAACAATTCCTGTTGCTCTATTTAAGGTTTTAGGAGTTGCTTTATTCGCAAATAAAGCAGCAATTCTTGCCCAAATAAGAGTAAAGAGAATACATAAAATCCATACTGTTAAATTAGGAAACCCGCCAATCATAAAATGTGAAATAGCTCCAGTAAGGGCTGTAAAGGTCATAATAAAAACACTCGTACCTACTGCCGTTTTAAGTTCATATCCCATGACTGTTGTTAAGATAAGAAGCATCATCATGCCTCCACCTGCTCCAACAAAACCACAAATAAAACCTATACAAGTTCCACAAATTATAGATTGGATTGCTCTTTTTTTAGAAGAAACATTATTCATCGCTTCTTTCGTTGTCATTACTGGTCTAACAATAAATTTAACTCCTAAAATAAAAGTCATAAAAACTGAAAAACTTCCCATTGTTGAAGATGGTAAAAGACTTGCCGCATAACTACCTACTACCGTAAAAATAAGTACACTTACCATCATCAATAAACCATTTCTAATATCTAAATTTTTATTTTTTCCATAAGTATAAGCTGAAACCGCACTGGCAAGGACATCTGATGACAAAGCAATACCTACTGCCATATAAGGGTCCATTTTCAAAAAAGCAATGAGCATTGGGCTAATAACAGCAGCCGCTGACATTCCTGCAAAACCTGTTCCTAGACCTGCTCCCATTCCAGCAAAAAAGGTTACAAGAATAATAAATAAAATATTTGTTTCCAATTTATTTTTCCTCCAATAAACAATCTATATTTTTTTCCATAAGTTCTAATGTTTCTTTAAATATCTTTTGATGCTTTTCATCAATATCTGAAAAAAGTGAAGAAAAGAAATGGCTTTGAAACGCTTTTCCTTTTTTTATAACATCATTCGCTTTTTTATTCAAAACTAGTTCAACTTTTCTTCGATCTCCTGGAACATCTATCCTAGATAAATATCCTTGATCAACTAACTGATCCACATGAATTGAAACAAGGTTTGCTTTGATTTTTCTTATTTCCACAATATCTTTAGCATGTTTATATTGGGGGTTATTTCCCAAAAACATCAAAATATCAAACCCTGTTTGCTTTAGATGAAATTCATTACATAGATTTTTACATTGTTGATGATAAGCAAGTTCTAATTTTCTAGCAAAATCAATATTCATATTATCACTTCCTTCATTTTTAGATAATTCATTTTTGAACTATTTTAATAGATAACTTTATAAATGTCAAATATTTATATAAAAAGCAACTCATTCGAGTTGCCATCATTTATTTTATTCAATTCTCTTTTTTTTAATATAAGTTAAAACAACTAAACTTCCTATCAATAATAAAACAACACCTATAATATTTTCATCACCACCTGTTTTTACTTTTTTAACTTCTTCTTTATTTTCAGCTTTTACCGTTGTCTTTGTTTCTTCTTTTATAGTTGGTTTTACTGTTTCTTGATTATTTGATGTTGAATCTTTCCTATTATTATCATCTTTTGTTTGTTCTTTGATGAGTAAAATTGTTGTAGCTATACCATCTTCAAATGTTACTTTTACATGATGTGTTCCTACAGCAAGTATATTTAAATACATATCACCAAAAGTAATGATCGTAGAACCTTTTGTTACTTTATAATGTACTTTATCAACTTCTTGATCATCTACTTTTACATTTTCTGTATATTCATGATCTATTCTTATTGAAATATCTTTTCCACTTTCTTTAACAAAAGTTTCGCCTTCAGTAACTTTATAATCTTTATTTTTCTTTGTAAGTCCTTCAATCGCTTTATTAATAGTATCTGCATAGCTATCTACTATTGCTTGTTCTTGTTTACTTTTGTTCCAATCAATTTGATAAAGCGCTTTTTCTACTTTATTATAATTTTCATATAATTCTTTATCTATAGAATTTACCCTAGAAATAGCTTCACTAACTCGACTATAATCAGCAGTAGGAATACTTATTGTATAAACAAATGTACTTACTTGACTCTTTTGCATTCCTTCTTTAGTAGCTATAGCTTTAATTGTAATAGATGTATTTTTGCCTTACTCCTATAAGATTTATTGGCTCTGTGTATTTTATACCGGTTGTTTTACTTGGCATGCTTACATCCTTCGTATAATAGATCGTTGCCCCTATTGTTTTAGAAGTAAGTTGAATTGTTTTATTTTCTTCATATTGACCTTCTTTTAAATTAGAAATTGGTTCTTTTACCATCATTAATAATAAACACAGTTTACTTTCTTTTTGAATATTATAATCAGCTAATGTTCTTCCGTCTTCTAGAAGTTGATCATTAAAATAGAGATATTGTTGATCAGGGGGAAAACCTTTTTTATCTTGAATTTTTTGTTTAACATTATCAATACTATCCCCTGATTCAACCTCAAGTGTTAAATAGGAAATATATTGTTCTAAAGGTGGTATTTCTTCTTGAGGGGGAATATGTATAAAAATACTAATAACATAATAAGCAAATACACAAGAAGCTTTTTCTTCTATAGGGGTATTTTCTTTCATTATTTTTTCGAAACATCGATAAACGTCTTCTCTGGCATATTGTGCAGCAAAGGCATCTCCTAAAGTTAAATTAGAAAATGTATAGAGCATGTCTGCCGATAAGCGTAATATAACATCTTCATGATTTAAGTATTTTTCTACGATTTCTACACATTCTTTGGCTTTTGCAGAAAAGAAATAATACTCAGCCCAAGCAATTTGTGCAAGTTCTTGATCTTCTATTTCTTCAATTGTTTCTTTTGCTTTTCCTAGCAAAAAGAAACTTCCCACTAAGGGAAGGACGACTCTTTTTGACGATAACATTTTCGTCACCTCTTAAAATTTATTTTCTTTAGTATATCCTATAAACAAAAAAAAGATGAAATCTTTTGAAGATTTCACCCTTACATCTTTTATTCAATCATAATTGTACTTGTGTTTTCAATTTGTTTCATATCAGATTTAGGAACTGATAAACGAAGTACTCCACCTT